>Ga0210393_10003128_pt1 | contig 13376 bp, 10 predicted proteins | sample IncBWC27OmetaG_FD_160068 | JGI IMG/M metagenome (GOLD analysis project Ga0210393, IMG submission 160068) | Forest soil microbial communities from Barre Woods Harvard Forest LTER site, Petersham, Massachusetts, United States - Inc-BW-C-27-O ... | reverse complement strand
CAAGGACGGAAATCGGTATCACGTGTTTGTGAACCCGCAAGGACGGGTCGTCGTGCAAAAGCTATAGCCCGTGTGACGGGCAAGCATTACCAACAGCATAAGGGGAAGACAATCGGGCGCCTCGGCGGCGAGGCGCCTCGTCGACGATCAGCTTGCGCGGAGCGGCGTAAGTTAGCCCTCAAGGAAACGCAAGAGAAGCGTATGCGAATGCGCGTCTTTCAAACGCTACTCGTGCGAGGAACTGGGCCGGACTAACATCCGGCCCAGGACTCCTCAATTCTCTCAGTCGTCAGTACCCGACTGACCATCATCGTGGTGATGTCTTGGCGGCGGGCAGGTCGTCGGCGGCACGGTAGTCACGGCAGTCAGGGTCACCTGCACGGAGGCGGACTTCGTCGGGTCCTGAACGGATGTTGCCGTAATTTTCCCGGAGGCCGGAACCATGGCTGCGGTAAGCACACCGGTCGCACTGATTTTCCCGATCGCTGCGGCGGCCGCCCAAGTCACCCCGAGTGAGGAATTAGTCAAAGTGGCTGTGAATTGGTGTGTTGCGCCCGTATTCAGTGACAGCGCGGACGGCGCGACGGATACTGTAATGGCGCTTGGCGGAGGGGACGTCGCGGCGCTCACGGTTATCACCGCACTCGCTGATTTGGTCGCATCCTGCGTGGATGCTGCGGTCACGGTCCCTTGCCCTACCACGACGCCGGTGAACAACCCGCTGGCGCTGATTGTCCCCAAGGTAGTCGGAGCCAATGTCCATGCGACACCGGCGGTTGAACCCACAACCGTCGGAGTAAATTGCTCTGTTCCACCCACCTTCACGTTGGCGTTGGGCGGTGTAATCGTTACGCTGATAGGCGCCGGAGCAGCGGCTAGAGTGCCGATGAGGTAGGTGGTCTCGAGCGCCACCGCATTGGAGCTATGCGGCACACTTGCGAATCCAGCATCCCCTTCCTTCCCGCAATACGGGACCATCGCGTTACCCCCGGGGTGCATCGAAACGAACGGGGTGAAGTTGTAGACCTTGGTGGTATTGAGCACCATCCAGCAATCGGCGGCGGTTGCGTGGGTCGCGACATCAGCCAGAGTGTAGCTCGTTTGGGCATGAGCTGCGCTGGCCGTGATCAATGCCGCGCATAATAGAAGCTTTCTCATTGTCTCTCCAATATTGAAAATGGAAGTGTGAACGGTCGGCACTTGCCGACTGATGAATCGACGCGCGGCAAGCGATCCGGTTGGACTCACAGAACTGCGTGGGTGAGCAGTAAGAACGCGTTCGTCGCATGGCGCAATATGTCGGGTATTGGCACAGTGTCCGCAAAATAGTACAGGGCTGGCGCCGTGGTCTTCAGACTCGCGTCGATGAGTAAGCAGATCATCGCCACTGGCGTGATGTAGCTGGTGGCCGATGGCAAATTGAGGCTGGATGATCCAGGTGCGGAGCGCCGGCGATCCTCCTTAATCAAGCCGTCGGAGGTGGTTCCGATACCGTCGCCAGATCGGCAAGCACGACCCGGCCGCGTTGAGTCAATATCGAGATACCTACAGCCTCTGCTGCATGCGCCTGCAGCATGCCCCGAAACTGATATTCAGCGGTATCGTAAATCGTAAGAACGCCACGCGATTCAACGGCTAAGCGCCGATGTTGCGGAAAGTATGCGTAGCGCATCTCTGCCGAAGTCCCGCTGGTTGAGGCAACACCAAGTTCCGAAGGCCAACGAGAATTCGATACTGGTGGTTGCGGCCGGAGCGCGCGTACGTTGTGCGGTCTGTTCATCGTAGGACATTCTACGCTGGTAAGAGCGGGTGATGAGTGGCGCCTGATCGTCAGCCGTGAGAAAATCTTCCCAGCGGACGAACACTTATACCGTTCTCGGTGTACCCACGGAAGAACTCCACGACCTGCGCGTCATGGATGAGCGGCTACATCCGCATCGATGAGACGCCGGTGCAGGTCATCAACAGCGATTAGGCGGGGAGCTCGGAGCACTGGCTGTGGGTGCGCCTCGCAGGTCCCCCGCGTCAGAGTATCATCCTCTTTGACCACGATCCCAGTCGTTCGAGCGAGGTGGCCTCACGGCTCCTCAAGGGTGCGCATGGGGTGATCCAAAGCGATGGCTGCAGCGCCTACGAGCAGGTCGCGAAGCACTTTGGCCTGGTGCGTACTCCTCGAATACGCGGCTACCTCTTGAGGGATTTGTTGCCTGAGAATCGTGTCCTGCCTAATCTCGCCGCAAACGCCTCGACTGCCCAATCGGCAAATACCCTGAGCTTTGCGCTCAAATGCCGGTTTGCCGGATAGACCAATTGAACCGGCTGAGATGGTCGCCGCCAGTTGTCGAATAATGATACAAGGGAGCCGCGCTTGATGTGCGGCAGGGCCATGAACGAGAAGGTCTGCCCCACTCCATGACCCTGCAGGAGTGCAGTCAAGTGCGCAGTACTCTCATTCACCGAGAAAGCCGTATCGGTCGCGATGGTGATTGCTTCTTGCGCCTTTTCAAAGATTAGTGGAAACGGTCGACTGGTCAGGGATGAAAAGTAACCGACCAAATGATGCCCATGGTCGAGGTCTTTCGGGTGGGCTGGTGTGCCGTGTGCCTTGAGATAAGCCGCGCTCGCACATGTGACGTAGTCAAGATCGGCGATGCGCCGCGCGACTAATGAGGAATCAGCCAGCACGCCACCGCGAATGACACAGTCAACACCATCGCTGATCAAGTCGACCGGACGGTCACTCACGCCGAGATGCAGCTGGATATCGGGATAGCGTTCACGGAAATCCGCCAACGACGGGATGAGAGCGATGTTGGCCAGTGAGGAGCCGATGTCAATCCGCAATAGCCCTTTGGGCTGTGCTTTTGCACCTGCGACGAGGCGGTCAATCTCTTCAAGTTCTGCAATTAGTCGTGTCGCCTTCTCATGATAGAGCGCACCTTCAGGCGTTACGGTTACTCGCCGAGTGGTCCGCCGCAGCAGCTTCACACCCAAATGTGTTTCCAAGGCTTGGATGAGCTTAGTGACTGTGGGCTTTGGGATGTTGAGTGAATTCGCGGCCTTAACGAAGGTGCCGGCCTCGGCAATCCGGACGAATACGCGCATGGCGAGTAATTGATTCATCGAAGGACGCCCTGGTCTTCGGTCGATTATTCACCTATATAAACAGATAAGTGAATTTTTGGCTATTTATTGTCGGTGCCTGTCCCCGTATTGTTCATTCACGGACTAATTCACTGGAGACGAAAATGACTAAGAAACTTGAAGATAAGGTCGCACTGGTAACCGGCGGCACGTCGGGAATAGGCCTCGCGGCAGCATTAGAGTTTGCGGCGCAAGGCGCCCGGGTGTTCATCACCGGCCGCCGACAGGCAGAGCTCGACCGAGCGGCCAAGCTTATCGGTCACGGCGTCACAGCCGTCAAGAGCGACGCCTCGAAACTCGATGATCTGGATCGTCTGTATGCCGAGATAAAGCGCAAGGCCGGATACTTGGACGTTGTATTCGCGAACGCCGGCGGCGGCGACATGCTGCCGTTGGACGCGATTACCGAAGAGCACTTTGACAGGATCTTCGACAGTAACGTCAAGGGCGTACTGTTCACGGTGCAGAAGGCGTTGCCGCTGCTGCGGGACAACGCATCAATCATCCTGGCCTCATCAACGACCAGCATCAAGGGCACGGCGAACTTCAGCGTCTATAGCGCCAGCAAAGCGGCCGTTCGCAATTTTGCCCGCTCGTGGATTCTGGATCTAAAGGATCGCAAGATTCGGGTGAATGCGATCGCTCCTGGTCCGATTCGCACACCGGGACTGGAGGGCTTGGTACCTGCCGAGCACACGGAAGGCTTGATGGGTCAGCTATCAAGCTTGGTGCCGATGGGTCGCATCGGCAAGCCAGAGGAAATCGCAAAGGCGGTGTTGTTCTTGGCGTCGAGTGACAGCAGTTTCGTGAATGGAGCTGAACTCTTCGTGGACGGAGGGCTCGCGCAAATCTAAGACCTGATTTAGATTGAGCAAAGTGATCAACAATTCTCCAGACAGATCATCCGATCGGGGACGCTCGCCTCGCGCTTGGCCGCTGAATCGGAGGCTGGTTGCGTTCAGCTTTGTCGGCTGCCTCATCGCGTTTACCGACCGGGTCAACATCTCCATTGCAGCGGTCTCCATGAGAGCGCAATTCGGGTGGTCCGAAACGCAGGTCGGCTGGGTGCTGTCCGCGTTCTTCTTCGGTTACATGCCGTTCTTGTTCGTCTCCGGCCTGCTGGCTCGTCGGTTCGGCGGGCGGCGAGTGGCCGGCATTGCGCTGATTGTTTGGTCGTTGTTTACGCTCTTGACGCCCCTGGCGGCCACGGTATCCGTGCCGATGCTGATTGCCATTCGCATTGGCATGGGAATGGGAGAAGCCGGCTTGTTCCCGGCGGTTTACGATCTGCTCGGACGCTGGATTCCCGTACCTGAACGGGCGAGCGCCGCCGCGCAATTCGTCAGTGGTGTTCCTCTGGGTACCATCGTCGGTCTGTCGGCTTCGGGCTGGCTGATCGCACGCTATGGCTGGCCCATGCCTTTCTATTTCTTCGGTGTCGCCGGCCTTGTCTGGGCGCTCCTGTGGTTCCGCTACCTCCGCCACGTCGAACATCCGCCGTCCAGTCCGCAGGAAGATTCGATCGAACCCGTGCACCTGCGCCCGCTGCTGTTTCGAGGCGCGGTATGGGCAATTGTCGCCGCGCAATTCGCGACCAACTGGACGCAGCACATGCTGCTATCCTGGCTGCCAAGCTACTTTCGCGACGTGCAGGGGATCAGCATCGCAAAGACCGGACTGCTCTCCGCTGCTCCCTGGCTGGCGATGGCGGTGGCCACGATTCTCTGTGGTTCGCTGTCGGATCGAATGATCCGTCGCGGGATTCGCGTCTCGCGGGTGCGCAAGCTGATGCAAGGCGTCGGCCTCTTAGGCTCGGCATTGCTGCTGTACGTTGCCGGCGGTGCGCACACGCCGGCAGCAGCCTCCATGCTCGTCACCGGCGCGACCGCCGCGGTGGGTTGCGCCGTGTGCGGCTTCGTACCCGCGATTCTCGATATCGCGCCGCGCCACAGCAGTATCTTGGTCGGATTCACCAACACCCTCGCTCAGATCCCGGCATTCACCGGAGTCTTGGTTACGGGATGGCTGGTGGACAGCACCGGCAGCTATTCGGCGGCGTTCATGCTGGCCGGCGCCATCAGCGTCGCAGGGACCTTGATATTCACGTGTTTTCTTGATTTTTCGCGCACGCTTGGCGAGGGAACCGGTCTATCCATCCTCCCGCCGCCCGAGAATGTCGGACGGCGGGAGTAATCGTCACAGCGGCACTAACCCGAATTACGGCGCAATCCGCGTCGCTACGGCCGTTCCCTTGATGTCAAACAAGACATCACCCGCAAAATCATACCCAATGGTCTCGTTGGATCCATGGTACGAGTTTCCATTCGGCGCCACCTCATCGGTCTCGGTTTCGTTGAAGTATCCGGCGATCATGCCGTTGTTAAACAGCCAACCGACGTGATTGCGAAAAACATGCCACTGATCGACCGTTTTCCAGGAACCCATGCAGATGTTTCCACCGAGGACGGGATTCGTGATGTTCTCCCATTCCGTGCGGTCGCCATGCCATTGAATGAAAGCCTGAGCGTACGGCGCAGCAGCTCCGTCAGCCGTGTAAGCGACCTGCCAAGTGCCCACTATCCTATCGGCATCTTGCCCAGAGTTCGGGCCGATTCCCTGATGCAGATTCAAAGGGGCCATCTTCTGCAGAGGGGATTGTTGAGCGACCCTCGGGTCCGTGCAGCTTGCATGCGCCGCCACTCCGGTGAGCGATAACGCTGCGGCCATTGCAGTTCCAACGAGCATTTTCTTCATGATCAATCACTCCTTCGACGTTAGTTGAGTACTCGGGGCTTGTCGTTCGCGACCGGCCGCCTGCGGAGAAACTACCCCCGGGGGCAACGACAGTCTTGAGGTTGGTGTGGGGTTTGTTTGAGGAAAAATCGCGCCGCCGGCCGCCGCTTCGCCCGGTCAGTTGTCCATCAACAAACCCTCACAACTGACGCACGGTCGGTGCGCTACTGTGTGCTGTGCGATCGTCGCTTCAGTGCGCGGTCATTCGTCGTCCCGTTCGCGCAGCCACTTTCGAAACTGCTCTGGAGTCTTGCGCCTCGATGGAAGCACCTCGCCTAAATTCCCCAGCCATCGCCGCGTTCCGACGACATCTCAGAGGGTTCACGCTGTTGCCCTCAGATCCGGGATATGTTCTCAAGAGGCGGGTCTGGAATGCGGCGATCGACAAATGGCCGGCCGCCATCGTCCTATGCGCCGACGCGGAAGATGTGGCATTTGCTCTTCAAATAGCCACCGACCACGGGATTGCCGTCACCGTGCGCGGCGGCGGGCACAATGTTGCAGGACGCGCGGTCGATGATGGCGCCTTGCTGCTGGACATGTCGGCATTGCGCGGGGTGAGTATCAACCCTGAGTCGCGCATTGCGACCGTGCAGGGCGGCGCTCTGTGGCATGACGTCGACGTGGCGAGCGCGTCGCATGGGCTCGCCACCACGGGTGGACTGATATCCAGCACGGGTGTCGGCGGCCTTACTCTGGGCGGAGGCGCCGGCTGGCTGATGCGCAGGCACGGGCTTGCCAGCGACAACCTCAATGCCGCCACCGTATTGCTCGCGGACGGCCGCATGGTGCGCGCCTCTTCGACGGAGCACGGCGATCTATTCTGGGGCCTGCGCGGAGCGGGCGGCGGCCTGGGCGTCGTCACGAGCTTCGAATTCAGCCTTCACCCGATACGCGAAGTGCTCGCCGGCGTCGTGGTATACGCCGCGAGCAACGCGCAATCGGTGCTCCAAGCCTTTCGCGATTATGCATTGCAAGCACCGGATGAATTTTGCGGACTCGCCCTCATTGGCCATGCCACGCCGCTGCCGTTTTTGGACCCGGAGTGGTACGACCGGCCCGTCGTCATTCTGACCATGTGCTGGTGCGGTGAGGTTGCCGCCGGCGCGCGTTCGATGGCCGCGCTGCGAAACTTTGGCTCGCCGCTCGCCGCGCGCTTCGAACCCATGCCCTATGTGACATGGCAGCATATGCATGATCTCAGTGCAGCGCCTTATCGTTTCCAGTATTGGAAAACGGCCAGCTTTGGCAACTTGAGCGACGCTACCATCGGCGCGTTGGCCGCCGCGGCCGAGGACCTGCCGACGCCAATGACGTCGATTCATCTACAGCATTTTGGTGGTGCAGTGGCCCGGCAATTTGCCGCTGATTCTGTATTCGCGCAGCGCGAGGCCGGGTTCTTCGTGAATATCATGGGCTGCAGCCCGTGGATCGACGAATTCCCCTATCTGCGCGAGCGCGTCACGCGTTGCTACGATCGGATCGCGTCGCAGGCGCTGCGGGGTTTGCTGCTTCCAAATTTTAGCGGTCTGGACGACGGTGATGCCTCCGCCCACATGGGCATCCCGGCGGCCGAGCGCGTCGGCGCATTGCGCCGCCGCTACGATCCCGCCGGCTTGTTTGCCAAGACTATTCGCGAAGGCGCCTCATGACATCGTTCGCCGCATCCTCCAGATGCGTTTCCCAACCCGCCTTGTGTGCCGACTCGTAGTCCATAATACCCAATTGCTTGCGCAGTGAATCCACCGCTCGATTGTGACTGTCAATCCAGAAACGGAATAAGGGTGCAGCGGTCAATTCGCGCACTTTCATGGCAACACCCAACAATTGCACGGCCAGCGTGGCGTTACCGCCCTGCTGCGAGAGATACGCGTACAGCTCCAAGCAGCCCGCGATACCGCGGGGGTTTCGAAATTCGATGCTGGCTTGCAGAGCATCGTGGCAAAACCGGGCGGCCGCTTCGTGCCGGCCGAGCTGGTAGTGAGCGAGACCGAGATAAATATCAACGAAGGTGTGCTGATCGAAGTCCGCGCTCAAGCGACGCACGGGCAGCAAGGCCGCGATTGCCGCCTCGTATTCGGCGGCATCGAAGTGCAGCCAAGAACGCGTCAATTGCACCCTTCCCTCGAGCCAGGGATCGGCGAGCTCTTGTGCAATCGTTTGTGCCAAATTGATATGCGTGATGGCTTGTGGCGCTCGCTCCAAATTGATCAGCCACATGGCGTAATAGGAGCGCGCACAAGCCTCGCTCCACGAATCCGATCGCGCTCGCAGAATGCCGATCGCTTCCTGATATGTCCGTTCGGTCACCTCCGGTGGCAGCAACAGGTAGTAACTGATGACCCCGAGACAGAGCAACGCGCGGCCGCGCTCACGCGTGTCGGTGCCTTCGCCGACGTGTAACGCCCGTTGCGTCCAGCGCAGCGCGGCAATGTGCGGGCCGCGGGCCTTGAAATAGAACAACAGCGATCCGACGACCGCTTGCGCGGCAATCAAGTTGTTGCCCACCGTCACCGCGTATTCGATGGCAGCTTCTATGTTTCCATGTTCCTCGGCGAGTTGCGCCACCCATTCACGCAGACGGCCGTGCAGCATTTCCTCGTGAGCTCTACGGCACAAGCTCTTGACGCTCTCCAGGTGGGCGTCGCGCGCCCGATCCTCCTCCGATACCTCGCGCAATCGGCCCAACGCAAACTCGCGCACGCTCTCCAACAAGCGGTGACGGGGCGGGCTCGAATCGGTTTCTGCCGTCAAGAGCGATTTGTTGACCAGCCCGCTCAAAAGATCGACCGAGGTTTCGGGTTCGATGCCCTGCGCACGGCCAAGGTCGATAGCGGTTTCTACGGTCAGGCCTTGGACACAGACACTCAGCCACATCAACAGGCGTTGTTCCTGGGGCGATAGCAGCTTGAAGCTCCAATCGAGCAATACCAGCAGGCTGCGGTGACGCCGCTCACGGCCGGCGGACTCGCTGACCAGGAAACGAAACCGGTCCTTGAGCCGCTCGAGAATTTGTCCGGCCGACAACAAGGAGAAACGGGGCGCCGCGAGTTCCAGGGCAAGCGGCATGCCATCCAGTTGGCGGCAGATCTCAACCATGCTGGATGCATTGGACGGGGTTAGCATAAAACTGGGCTGAGCAGCCCGGATGCGCGCCAACAGCAGCGCCACCGCGGGCGCGGACTCGATGTGCTTGAGCCCCGATTGCGTCGTAACGACTTCGTGCGGCAATGCCAGCGGTGGCATGCGCATCACGCGCTCACCGACGTAATCCAATTGTTGCTGCGAAGTCGCCAGCACCTTGAGATTCGGAGCCGTTCGCAGCAGTTCCACCACGATGGCGCCGACTCCAGCCGACAGCCGATCGCAGTTATCGATGACGAACAGTGCCGCGCGATCGGCCAGCTGGGTCGCGATCTTGGCGAACATTGCGGTCCGCGCGCCGGGTGGGATGTTGAACGCGATTGCCAGCGAGCGCAGCCAGTCGTCAGCTTCGTGCAAGGGCGCGAGGTCGAAAAACCACACGCCGTCCGGAAACGCTTCCGCCCGGCGCCTGGCAAATTCCAGTGCGCACTGGGTCTTTCCCATGCCGCCCGCGCCGAGAATGGTGACGGCACGATGCGACCCAAAAAGATCCGCAAGCTGCGCCAGTTCGACGTCGCGGCCGATGAGGGCATCGACTTGCGCCGGCACGCGCAGCGTAGGCGGTGGCGCGAAGTGAGACCTTGCCTCAGCGGTCGCAGCCGTTCGCTGCTCGATCCGGCCGATGAAACGGTACCCCGCCCCATGCACGGTCTGAATGAATTGCGGTTGCTCGCTGTTGTCGTTGAAGGCGCGGCGTGCCAGCGCAATCGCCCGGCTCACGGTCGAGGCGGTCACATAACGGTGACCCCACACGGCGTCCAAGAGCTGGTCACGTGTGATGAGGCTGTTCGCCCGCGACATCAGCACCATGATGACGCTGAACGCCTTCGGCTCCATCGTCAATTCGATGCCCGCGCGGCTAAAGCGGCGATTGACCGCGTCGACCTCGAATTCCGCGCATTTCAATATCCCTGAATCCACGTTCATCCTTGTCATTGGGCCGCGCCGGGATGCGACGCCTGCCAAAGCCTCACAAAACCCTCAATGCCGCGCCGAGTCAAGTGCGGAGCTGCACCCTAGAATGCCACGCAAGAGCGGTACGGACACCGATAGGTGCTGTTGCACAAGTGCTTTATGTAACAAATCAGTCTGCGGTGTTCGACCTCCGAATGCACGTTCCGATGACCGGAGCCGTGGTGCTGTTGCTTGTGATGGCGGCCGCCGTCGCGTGCGCCGACTCCCCCGACGCCGGCGGCCTAGATGAGATCCTGGTCACGGCGCAGCGCCGCTCCGAGAATCTGCAGACCGTACCGATCGCAATCAGCGCGCTCTCGGGACAGGCAATGACCGAAGGCGGCGTTCACGATTTGGGCACCCTGGCCGGGTATGTCCCGGGCCTTACGTTTTCGCCTTTCTCTCAGGACCAGAACATCCTCTCGATGCGCGGCGTCTCGTCGAACGACGGCGGTGCCGGAACGGACAGTTCCGTCACGGTCTTCGTCGATGATGTATATCTAGGGCGCATTGCGGACATCAACCCTGAAATGTTTGATGTGGAGCGCGTCGAGGTACTGCGGGGTCCTCAGGGCACCTTGTACGGTCAGAACTCCATCGGTGGCACCATCAATGTCATATCGGTGCGACCGGATACTCAGAAACTCGAAGTGCGCGCGCACACGGAACTTGGCAACTACGACCGGCACAATTTTGCCGGGTCGATTTCCGGCCCTTTGTCCGACACCTGGGCGTTAAGGATAGCGGTGGCGACTCGCTATGCCGAAGGTTGGGTAAACAATGTCGCCCTGGGCACTCGCGAAAAGGACGACAACGATGTCGCAGTGCGCACACAGGCGCTGCGCACCGCCGGGGACTCCGAGGTCCTGATCGGAGTGGACTATCAGCGGCTTGCCGTCGGCGACCAAGCCCGTATCCCGCTCACCCAGGTGACCGGAAACCTTGGCCTCCTCGTCTCGGACTACGAACGGGTTTGCGGCGACGAGGGACCGAGTTGCGCCGCCAATCCGACCGACGGCTTCGCCCGGCGCGAGTCGGGTGGAGTGACCGTCAAGGTCACGGAGACCTTTGGCGCGTCGCAACTGGTCTCAATTTCCGCGTTTCGTCGCTTCGACTTAAATTTGGCCACTGACGCCATCGGCATCGATCTGCCATTCTCGGCTCGGGTCTCCGACCACGAGCACCAGTACAGCGAGGAACTGCGCTGGGTCTCAGCCCTGGGCTCTGCGGTCAACTATGTGGCAGGATTGTGGCTGCTGCGTGAGAATACCGACCGATTCGAAGCCTACGTGCTCGAGCCAACGCCGGTCGACGACTCAGATCGCTACGATCAGAACAACCACACCACGAGTGCAGCCGCGTTTGCGGATGGAGGATGGCAGTTTGCGCCCGACTGGAAACTGTCGATCGGCGCCCGTTATTCCTTAGATCACAAGGCGATCACGAACGATTCGACCCACGGCAACTTCGTGGTCATCAATCAGGACTTCTTCAATAGGCGAAGCGCCAGTTGGGACGGGTTCACCCCCAAAATATCGCTGGAGTATCAGCCACGCGAGGCGGTGAACTTTTACGCCATCTTTGCGCAAGGTTTCAAGAGCGGCGGATTTGCCGCAGCACCCGTCCGGGTCGAGGACACGAATCCGCTCAAGCCGGAAAAGGCCACCAATCTCGAGGTCGGAATGAAAGCGGATTTGTCGAATCGCGTGCGCGTAAATGCCGCAATTTTCCACACCCGCTACCGTGATCTTCAGATCCAGAGCTTTGGGCCGCCGCCCGGTTGCGTCCAGGCTCCTAACCAGCCGAACGCATGCTTTGGCGCATTCGAGACTTTCAACGCCGGCGATGCCGTTGCGCGGGGTGCGGAAGTCGAGGCCTTGTGGTTGCCGACGGATCGCATCTCCCTTTCGCTCAGCTACGGCTACCTTGACGCGAAGTTCATCGCCCTGGTGCTGCCAAACGCCGATTACCCTATCCAAAGCGGGCACGACATGTTTCGCGCGCCGCGCAACAAGACCCACCTTGAGCTCAAGTACGTCGTGCCTTTGAACGGCGGAGGAAAATTGGAAGCGCTGTCTGCCTACAGCTACACCTCGAACCAGCGCGCGGAGATCGAGCCGTATGCGATTCAGCCTGCGTTCGGCCTGCTCGACGCGCGCATCGCCTGGACGAGCCCCAGCGGCAGACTGGAGGTCGCACTACGCGGCAGCAACCTGGCCGACCGGGTTTGGGTTTCGCATGTGTACACCATCGCGGGAGAGGCGATCGCCGCGTTCGGCGATCCGCGCACATACGGCGTTACCTTCGACTGGCGGTACTGAGGGCGCGTGCTACGCGCGATAGGCGGGCGAAGCTCCCGGCCATCGCGAACTGGCCGAACTGGTACGGCAGTAAAATAGTCAGGGAGCGGCGGCGAGACAATGGTACGCGGTGATCGCTGGCGTTAGCATTCTTCCTTACCGATCGGTCTATTGGTACCCGGACCAGAGAACCGCATCTGTCCGGCGCTGCATTTCCCGCGCCTGGTAGCGCGGCCTTCGAGACGACGACGGAGGAGCGTGGTTACAATGCTTATCCTAGTTACGAGTGCATCAGGCAGTAATGGGAATGGATATGGCGCGCTTCTGGCGTTCATGCGCGATGGCACGCTGATTGGTCCCTATAACGATGACAGCCGAATTGTTGATCCCCGGGGACTTGTCGTGGATCAAAAAGAAGGGCTGCTGTTTCTCAACAGCGCTGATCGGGTTTTGGCACTCGATCCAAACGCGACAATCGTTCGCGATACGGGCCCGATCGCAGGATTGAACCCAGGGGGTGGCATTTTCGGTCCCGATGGACGCTACTATGTTGGGCTTCGAAGCGCGCGCACGATCGTGGCGTTTCCAGTCTTACTCGATGCGCCTGGGGAGCATTTCGTGCCGCCGGGAATCGTTCCATTTCCTCGCGGCTTTGCCTTTGGTCATGATGGAAGGCTATTTCTCGCATCTGGGATAGGGCCGAACGGCGAGGGCGACAACGCGATTGTCGCGATCACTCCTGGCGAGCGTACACGGCCCTTTCGCCTCGTGAGCGATCCGGACTTAAGTCCTTTGGATCTCACGATCGCGCCCAACGGTAACGTCGTGGTGTCAAGTGAGCATCCGTTCGGTGCGGCAGATGCCGTGACGAGCGTGCGCGAATACGACACTGCGGATGGACACCTTGTGCGGGTCTTCTCTCCCAACAAGCAGTCCGAGTTTCGGAAACCGCGCGGTCTACGCTTTGGTCCTGACGGGCATCTCTACTGCGTCGCTCAGGACGCGGTCGTCGCCTTCGATTTTACGAAGGGCGCGTGCCTG
>Ga0210393_10003127_pt1 | contig 13377 bp, 10 predicted proteins | sample IncBWC27OmetaG_FD_160068 | JGI IMG/M metagenome (GOLD analysis project Ga0210393, IMG submission 160068) | Forest soil microbial communities from Barre Woods Harvard Forest LTER site, Petersham, Massachusetts, United States - Inc-BW-C-27-O ... | reverse complement strand
GCCGGCGGCGTTACCGCCTGCGCGGGCGGCGTGGCGGGCGGCGGCGGTGCAGCCGCGCCTTGCTTGGCGGCGAGCTGCGACTGCAAGCGCGCGAGCTCGGCGTTCTTCATCTCCAGCAGGCGCTTGGAATCGGCGAGCTGGCTCTCGAGATCGTGCACGCGGCCCTGGAGCGCCGTCGCATCCGCGTTCGGGGCCGCGGGCGTCGTGCCCACGGAGGCGCCTGCCGAAGGCGGCACGAGCTTCAGCCGGCCCGGCTCGGTGGCCGCCGGTGCCTCGCCGCCTGCGCTCTCGCGCCAGGCCGCGTACTGACGGCGGATCTCGGCGGAGGCTTGCGCCGGGGGCACCGCCGCCGCAGTCGCGGCGTCGGGCATGCGCAACACCGCGCCCGAGCGCAACAGATTCATGTTCTGATCGAACGCGCGCGGATTCGCCTGGTAGATCGCGAGCATCCAGCTACGCCCCTGCGGCGAGTCGGCGCGCGCGCCTGCGGCCGCGGCGGCAATCCGTGAAAGCGTCTCGCCGCGGCTCACGAGGTGCGTGCCAGGCTGGCCGCCTGAGCCGGCCGGCGCAGGGTTCTCAGCGGAGGCGCTGCCTGTGGCGGATGCGGCGGTTGCAGCGGGCGCGGTGTTTGCAGCGGCGGGTTCCGCAACGGCCGCGGGCGCGGGCGCCGCGGTCGCAGCCGACTGCGACGCAGCGGGTGCCGGCGCCGTCGCGCCGGACTCGGAATTGCGGGCGATCGCGCCTTCCTTGGCGCCGGTGCCGCTCGCGGCCACGCTCACCGCCGGGGCCGGCGACTGGCCCGGGGCGTAGATCGGCGGATCGAGCAGCATGGTGTACTCGCGCACCAGGTGTCCGCGCGACCAGTTCACCTCGACCAGCACGGTGATGAAAGGATCAGAGATCGGATCGACCGTCTTGAGCTTGATGACCGCGCGTCCGTCGCTGGTGCGCGCGATGTGCACCTGCACGCTCGCGAGATAACCGGGCCAATCGAGCCCGTAGCGCGCGAACGTCTCGCGCGACGCCAGCGACGCCTGCACCGTGTTCATCTCGTCGACTGACGCGTCCTGCAGCTCGATGTCCGCATCGAGCGGCGCGTTGAGCGAGGACAGCAGGTGGACGTCCCCGAGCCCGAGCGCGAACGAGGCTGACGGCAGCGCCAGCAGCACGGCCAGCGCCCAGACGGAGCGTTTGGCGATCATCAGGAACCCCCGGCAGGCATTATCCGATAAAAATGCCTATGGAAAACAAAAGGATGGGCCATATCTTGCGAGCCCCCGCCGCATCGGGCGGCAATATAACTTAAATAGGCCGTGCAGGCCAAAGCCGCGCGCTGTGCACGCTCTCGGCAAAGCCGCCCGTGCGTAGATTGTCGGCGATGAGCCATACGTTAAGTCTTACCGTCAGGGGCGAGATATTCACGGATTCTCACGACATAAACTGTGTCGCGTTTCGCTGCCTCGGTCCGCCGCGGCCTGCGGCACCCCGCGGTGCGGGCTGCGGAACCGTGACGGCTGGCGCATTTTTGACCAATCGCCGCTTACGCGGCGCGCGAAAGATCATGTACGGCGTGCGCTGATGTCCGGCGTCGTGCACTGCACGTCGGCGTTCTGCGCGCGCTGGCGCAGGTAGTGGTCCATGAGCACGATGGCGAGCATCGCCTCGGCGATCGGCGTGGCACGCAGCCCGACGCACGGGTCGTGCCGTCCGGTGGTCACCACCTCGACCGGCTTGCCGTCGGTGTCGATCGTGCGGCCGGGCACCTGGATGCTCGAGGTGGGCTTGAACGTCAGGTGCGCAATCACGTCCTGACCCGAGGAAATGCCGCCGAGCACCCCGCCGGCGTTGTTGCTGCAGAAGCCCGTCGGCGTGAGCTCATCGCGGTGCTCGCTGCCGCGCTGCGCGGCTGCGCGCACGCCGGCGCCGAGCTCCACCGCCTTGACCGCGTTGATGCCCATGAGCGCGTGAGCAATGTCGGCGTCCAGCCGATCGAACACCGGCTCGCCAAGTCCGGGGGGCACGCCGCTCGCCACGACCGTGACGCGCGCGCCGATGGAGTCCCCGGCGCCGCGCACCTGCCAGATCAGCGCCTCGATGTCGGCGATGCGGCTCGGATCGGCGCAGAAGAACGGATTCTGGTAGGCAAAGGCCGGATCGACCGGCTCGAGCTCGAGCGCGCCGACCCGGCTCAGGTAGCCGTAGATGCGCACGCCGAGGCGCGCGGCCAGGTAGCGGCGGGCGATCGCCCCGGCGGCAGTGCGCATCACGGTCTCGCGCGCCGAGGCGCGGCCGCCGCCGCGGTAATCGCGCACGCCGTACTTGTGCGCGTAGGTGTAGTCGGCGTGACCCGGACGGAAGCGGTCGCGCAGCTTGTCGTAGTCGCGCGGGCGCGCGTCGGTGTTCTCGATGAGGATGCCGATCGGCGTGCCGGTGGTGCGCCCCTCGAACACGCCCGAGAGGATGCGCACCTGGTCGGCTTCGCGGCGCTGGCTGACGAAGTGCGAGGTGCCGGTGCGGCGACGGTCGACGTCCTGCTGCACATCCGCCTCGCTCAGCGCCAGGCCAGGCGGGCAGCCGTCGACGATGCAACCCATCGCCGCTCCGTGGCTCTCGCCGAACGTGGTTACCGTAAACAGTCTGCCGATCGTGTTGCCCGACATGTTGCTGCTGTGCCGTTGAACCTCGCAGCGCCGCGACGCTGCTGCAGTTGCTCGCGCGTGAGCAGGAACACCCCGCCGCCGCCGCGCGCGAATTCCAGCCACACGAACGGCAGGCGCGGCCACGCGCGCCGCACTGCCCGTTCGGTGTTGCCCACCTCGACGATGAGCAGCCCGCGCGGCCGCAGGTGCCGCGCCGCGTCTCTGAGAATTACGCGCACCGAATCGAGCCCGGAGCGCCCCGCCGCCAACGCCAGGCGCGGCTCGTGACGGTACTCCGGCGGCAGCGCCTCGAGCTCGCGGCTCCCCACATAGGGCGGATTCGCCACGATGATATCGTAGCTGGCGCGGCCGAGGGCGCTGAAGTGATCCGATCTGAGCAGCCGCACGCGCCGCTGCAGACGCAGGCGACGCACGTTGCCGCGCGCCACGACGAGCGCCGCCGGGGAGACGTCGAGCGCATCGACGCGCGCCGCGGGCAGCCGGCGCGCGCAGGCGATCGCGATGCACCCGGAGCCGGTACCCAGGTCGAGTACGCGCCGCACGCGGCGCGGGTCGATCCAGGGCACAAACCTGCGCTCGATGAGCTCCGCCAGCGGCGAGCGCGGCACCAGCACGCGCGTGTCGACGTGCAGCCGTGTGCCCGCGAACCAGGCGATCCCGGTCAGGTAGGCCGACGGGATGCGCTCGCGGATGCGCCGCGACAGCAGCTCGTGCGCGCTGCGCTGCGCGCGCACGCCGACGCGGCGGGCATATACCGCCCGCCCGCCACGCAGCGGCAGGCGCAGCGCGTGCAGCACCAGCGCGGCGGCCTCGTCCCAGGCGTTGTCGGTGCCGTGCCCGAAGAACACTCGCGCGCGGGTGAGGCGTGCGGCGCCGTGCGCGATGAGCGCACGCACCGTGACGCGCCGCCGCGGTCGCGCGTCGCGCACCCGCGTGGCCCGCGTGGCCCGCGTGGCCGCGCGCTGCGCGCGCCCGGCGCGCGGGCGTGTATGAAATAATCCACTCATGATCCCGCTACGCGCCCGCTGGCTCCTCGCCGCCGCCGCCGTCTGCGCGGCGCTGGCCGGCTTCTGGGTGTCCCAGGAGCTTGACCACCGCAGCCCGCAGCTGGCAAGCGGCACCTGGCTGCCGCAGCCGAAGATCCTGCCCGACTTCCGCCTGACCGACACCAGCGGACGCGAGCTCACGGCACACGATCTGGCGGGCGCACCCACCCTCATGTTCTTCGGCTTTACGCACTGTCCGGACGTGTGCCCGGCGACGCTCCTGAAGCTGGCGCAGGTACGCAAGCGCGCCGCGCTCGCCGGTCTACGCGTGGTGTTCGTGAGCATCGACCCGCAGCGTGACACTCCGGCGGCGCTCGGCAGCTACGTGCATGCCTTCGACCCGCAGTTTCTCGGGCTCACCGGCACACCGGCCACGATCGCCACGCTCGCCGCGAGTCTCGGCGTGGTCGTCAGCCGCGTGGAGCTGCCCGGGGGCGATTACACCATGGACCATTCGGCGGTGGTGTTCCTGCTCGATGACGCGGGCCGCGTCGCTGCAATCTTCACCCCGCCCTTCGACGTCGCGGCCATCAGCGCCGATCTGCGGCGCGCGGCGCCCTGGCTGCGCAAGGCGCGGTCGCAGGCATGAGCGGCGCGGCGCCCGATGGCCTGGGCGCGCGCGCATTCGTCGCCCTGCAATACCTGCTGCCGCAGCACTGGCTCTCGCAGCTGGCCTACCGCCTGACCCGCAGCCGCCGGCGCTGGCTGAAGAACGCGCTGATCCGCGCGTTCGTCGCGCGCTTTCATCCCCAGCTCGCCGATGCGCTGCAGCCCGATGCCCTGCAGTACCCGAGCTTCAACGAGTTCTTCACCCGCGCGCTGCGCGACAACGTGCGCCCGGCAGACCCCGATCCGGCCGCGCTCATCTCCCCGGTCGACGGCACCGTCAGCCAGCTCGGCCGCCTCGATGCCTCCTGGCTGGTGCAGGCCAAGGGCCATGCCTACACGCTCGAGTCGCTGCTTGCCGAGGATGCACCGTGGCCGGAGCTGTTCCGGGGCGGCGCCTTCGCCACGCTCTACCTGGCGCCGCGCGACTACCATCGCGTGCACATGCCGCTGGCCGGCACGCTGCGGGCGGCGTGGTACGTGCCCGGGCAGCTGTTCAGCGTCAATGGCGTTACCGCGGCAGCCGTCCCGGGGCTGTTCGCGCGTAACGAGCGCGTGATCTGCATGTTCGGTGCCGGGCCGCTCAGCTTCGCCCTGGTGCTGGTCGGAGCGTTGTTCGTCGGCAGCATGTCGACGATCTGGCACGGGGAGGTGACCCCGCGGCGCCCGCGGCGTCGCTGCGACCTGCCGCTCGATGGCGCCCGCGCCACCCTGGCGCTCGCCCGCGGTGCGGAAGTGGCCCGCTTCAACATGGGCTCGACGGTCATCGTGCTGCTGCCGCCGGGCAGCGGCAGCTGGCTCACCGGGCTCGTCCCGGGTAGCCCCGTGCGCCTCGGGCAGGCGCTCGCGACACTCGCATGAGCGCGCCGGGCGATGACTGGCGTCCGCGCGCCACGCGCGCGCGCCTGGTGCAGCGTGCGTCGCTGCTCGCGCACGCCCGCGAGTTCTTCGCCGCGCGCGGCGTGCTCGAGGTGGATACGCCCCTGGTGGTGAACGCGCCGGTCAGCGACGTGCACATACATTGCGCCAGCGTGCAGCTCGCACCGCTCGCGGGCGCTCCGCACGCGCCGCCACACTACCTGCATACCTCGCCCGAGTACGCGATGAAGCGCCTGCTGGCGGCGGGCAGCGGCGACATCTACCAGATCTGCCACGTGGTGCGCGGCCTCGAATGCTCGCCGCTGCACAATCCGGAGTTCACCCTCATCGAGTGGTATCGCGCCGGATTCACGCTCGAGGCGCTGATGGACGAGGTGGAGGCGCTGGTGCGCAGCCTGCTGGGCGCCGTCGCGAGCGGGCGCGCCGGCGAGCGCCTGAGCTACCGCGAGGCGTTCAGCCGCGAGCTCGGCCTAGATCCGCTCAGCGCAAGCGTTGCGCAGCTGCAGGAGGCGGCGCAGCCGCTGGGATTTCGCGGCGACGCGCACACCTCGCGCGACACGTGGCTCGAGCTGCTCATGGCAAGCCGCATCGGGCCGCGGCTCGGCGGCAATGCCCTGACGTTCGTGTACGGCTATCCGGCCAGCCAGGCGGCGCTCGCACGGCTCGATGCGCGCGATCCGCGCACCGCGCTGCGCTTTGAGCTGTACTGCGACGGCATCGAGCTCGCCAACGGCTTCCACGAGCTCGCCGCCGCCGCCGAGCAGCGCGCGCGTTTCGCGCGCGACAATGCCGAGCGGCACCGCCGCGGCCTGCCCGTGGCCGCCCCCGACGAGCGGCTGCTGGCAGCGCTCGAGGCGGGACTGCCCGATTGCGCCGGGGTCGCGCTAGGCTTCGACCGTACCCTCATGCTCGCCAGCGGGGCCGCTGAGATCGAGGAGGTATTGGCGTTTCCCACCCGGCGCGCCTGAGAATGGCGCGCGGCGCGCCGCGCTTCGGCCGCGCAACCGCTAGCGCAGTATGCAGACCACAATTTCAGCCTATGAGTTCACCGACAAGGCCGCCGGCTACCGGCACCTCGCCGCCGACCTGCAGGCACTGCTGGCCGGCGAGCACGACCTCATCGCCAACGCCGCCAACACCGCGGCGCTGCTGTTCGCGGCGCTCCCCGAGGTGAACTGGGCAGGCTTCTACTTCCTCAGAAACGGCACGCTCGTCGTCGGCCCGTTCCAGGGGAAGCCGGCGTGCGTGCGCATCGCGCTCGGTCGGGGCGTGTGCGGCACGGCGGCGGCCGGGCGGCGCACGCTCGTGGTCGCTGACGTGCAGGAGTTCCCCGGGCATATCGCCTGCGACGCCGCGTCGCGCGCCGAGATCGTGGTACCGCTGCTGCGCGGCGGCGAGCTGTTCGGCGTGCTCGACATCGACAGCCCGCGCCGCGGGCGTTTCGACGGCGCGGACGCCGCCGGTCTCGAGGCGCTCGCCGCGCTGTTCGTGGCGGCGAGCGACGCGTCCGTACCCGGCGCATGAGGGCGCGCCTGTCGCCGCGCGGACTGGCTGCCGGCGCGGCGGCCTTCGCCATCTGGGGTGTGTTTCCGATCTACCTGCATCCGCTGCGCGAGGTGCCGGCGCTGCAGGTCATCTGCCACCGGATCGCCTGGTCGTGCCTGTTCATCCTCGGGTGGATGCTGCTGCGCGCCGAGCTCGGCCGCCTCGCCGCCATCTTCTCGCGGCCCGCGCTGCTTGCGCGGCTGCTGCTGAGCGCGCTGCTGATCTCCTGCAACTGGCTGGTGTACGTGTGGGGCGTCTCCCACGGGCACATCGTCGACACCAGCCTCGGGTACTACATCAACCCGCTGGTGAACGTGGTGCTCGGGGTGTTGGTGCTGCGCGAGCGGCTGAACCGCGTGCAATGGCTGGCGGTCGGGCTCGCCGCGCTCGGCGTCCTCTATCTCGCGGTGCTCGCCGGGCGTCCGCCGTGGATCGCCGGCACGCTCGCGCTGAGCTTTTCCCTCTACGGCTTCGTGCGCAAGGTCATCAGCGTCGAGGCGCTGCCCGGACTCGCCACCGAGACGCTGCTGCTGCTGCCGCTGGCGGCGGGCTACCTGCTGTGGTGCGGGCTGCACGGCAGCGACGCGTTTACCCGCTCGGGCGGCGCGATCGCCGCGCTGCTCATCGGCAGCGGCATCGTCACCGCGGTGCCGCTGTTCCTGTTCGCTTACGCTGCACGGCTGCTGCCGTACTCGACCGTCGGCGTGCTGCAGTACATCGGCCCGAGCCTGCAGCTGCTGTCGGGCGTGCTGCTGTTCCATGAGGATTTCGGCGCGGCGCGCGCGGCCGGTTTCGTGCTGATCTGGGCGGCGCTGGCGCTGTATGCCGCCGACGGCCTGCGGGCGGTGCGCGCTGACCCGGCGGCCGCGGAAGCGCTGCGCTAGCGGCGCGCAGCTGCGCACACGCGGCGCGCCCGGCCGCGGCGTGCGCCTACTGCTTGGCGCGCGAGATGTACTCGCCGGTGCGCGTGTCGATGCGGATGACTTCGCCGGGGTTGATGAACAGCGGCACCCGCACCACCGCGCCGGTCTCGACCGTCGCCGGCTTCTGCCCGCCGGTGGCGGTGTCGCCGCGCAGGCCCGGGTCGGTCGCGACGATCTTCAGCTCGATGTGCGGCGGCGGCGTGACCACGAGCGGCACGTTGTTCCAGAGCGTGACGATGCAGACGACGCCGTCCTTCAGCCACTGGGCGTTGTCGCCGACCGCGGACTTGCCCGCGGTGTACTGCTCGAAGCTCTCCGGCACCATGAAATGCCAGAAGTCTCCGTCCTGGTAGAGATACTGCATGTCGGTGTCGACCACGTCGGCCGCTTCCAGCGACTCACCCGACTTGAAGGTGCGCTCGATGGTGCGCCCGCTCTTGAGGTTGCGCACCTTGATGCGGTTGAACGCCTGGCCCTTGCCCGGCTTGACGAACTCGTTCTCGATGACCGTGTACGGGTCGCCGTCGAGCAGGACTTTGAGGCCGCCGCGGATCTCGCTGGTGGTATAGCTGGCCATGGTCTGTCTCTAGAGGTGCCGGGGCTGGCCTGGAAGGTACAGCCCGCTAAAAAGGGCCGCGTATGATACCGGCATCACCCCGCCCGAAGCCAGTTTGCGGATCCGCGCGGGGGCACACGCGCGTTTTCCGCGAGGCACGGCACGCGGAAGGCGCGCATCGCGATGCTAGAATCCCCGGCAAGGGACTTGCCGTGGAGGTGCGCCTTGACCGAGCCGAGCGCCATTCCGCTCATCGTGCTCAGCCCCGCGCGCGATCTGGCCGAGGCGATCAACGGCATGCTGCGTCGGGCCGGGCAGCCCGCGCACTGCACCTGGATCCCGGCGTTGCCGGACCTCGGCGATGCGCTCACCCAGCTCAACCCCGAGCTCATCTTCTACACCTGGAGCAACCGCGAGACGCTCACCGCGGCCATGGCGCTGCGCGACCAGCTCGCCCCGGCGGTGCCGGTGCTGCTGGTCGCCGCCGGGGTCGACGAGACGCTCATCGCCCAGGGCCTCGCGCTCGGCGCCCGTGACGTGGTCACCCTCACCAGCGAGGCCCGGCTGCAGGCGGTGGTGCAACGCGAGCTGCGCGCCTTCCGTACTCAGCAGGCACTCGATGCCACGCTCAAATCCGCGCACGACGCGCGCAGCCAGCTCGACAGCGTGCTGCAGCGCTCGAACGACGCCATCATCCAGGTGCAGGAGGGCATCGTGGTCGATGCCAACCCGGCGTGGCTCGAGCTGCTCGGTGTCGAGGAGGGAGTGGCCGGTCAGCCGGTGATGGACCTGTTCGAGGAATCGACCCACGCGGCGCTGCGCGGCGCGCTCGCCGCCTGCCTGCAGGGACGCTGGAACGATCACCCGCTGCGCGGCAACGCGCTGCTCGCCGACGGCAGCGTCGTGCCGATCGAGATGACGCTGACGCTCGGGCAGCACGAGGCGGCGCCGTGCGTGCGGCTGGTAGTGCCGTCGCGGCCGCGCGAGGAAGCGCGCCCCGTCGCGCGCGCGCCGGCCGTGGTGCGCCCCGAGCCGGGCGCCGGACTCCTGCGCCGCAGCGAGCTGCTGGGCGCGCTGGCGGAGCGGCTGCGCACGCCGTCCCCGGGCGGGATGCGCTGCCTGGCACTGATCCGGGTCGACAAATTCAGCGCGCTCGAGCGCGTGATCGGCGCCACCGCAAGTGAGCTGGTGCTGGTCGAGGCAGCGAGGCTCCTGAAGGAGACTCTGCATCCGAAAGAGGTGGTCGGGCGCTTCGGCGGCGTGCGCTTCCTCGCGCTGCTCGAGCGCGGCAACGAGCACGACATCAGCGCCTGGTGCGAGCGGCTGCTGGCGCGCGTGCACAAGCACGTGATGCGCGTGCGCGACAAGTCGGTGTCGGTCACCTGCACCATCGGGCTATCGGTGGTGTCCCCGGGAGATGCCGACCTCGATGCGGTGATCCAGGATGCGCTCGAGTGCGAGCGCCGCGGCAGCGCGCGCGGCGGCAACCAGACCATCAGCTCCGATCGCGCCGACGCCGACAGCCGCGTGATGTCCTACGACAAGGTATGGGTGAAGCACATCAAGGCGGCTCTGATGGAGAACCGCTTCCGCCTGGTGCAGCAGCCCATCGCCAGCCTGCAGGGCGCGGACCCCGGTATGTTCGACGTGCTGGTGCGCATGATCGACAACCAGGGCAAGGAAGTGCTGCCCTCGGAGTTCATGGCCGCCGCCGCCCGCAATGACCTCATGAAGAACATCGACCGCTGGGTGGTCGGCGCGTCGCTGTCGTTCGCCGCGCAGAAGAAGCCCGAGTGCCTGTTCGTGCGGCTGTCGCGCGAGAGCGCACGCGACGCGAGCTTCGTCGAGTGGCTCGACACTCACCTGCAGTCCAGCCGCGCGCAACCCGAGCGACTGTGCTTCCAGATCACCGAGGAGGGTGCCGCGAGTCTCGTCCGCGAGGTGCGCGCGCTCGCCGCCGCGCTGCGCCAGCGACACTTCCGCTTCGCGCTCGAGGGCTTCGGCTCCGGGCGCGACAGCATCGGCCTGCTCGAGTCCATGCCACTCGACTTCGTGAAGATCGACGGCACCCTCATCCAGGGGCTGGCGACCGATCCGCAGGTGCAGCTGCGCGTGCGCACACTGGTGGAGGCGGCGCGCAAGCGCAACATCCAGACGATCGGCGAGCGCGTCGAGGACGCCAACACCATGGCGGTGCTGTGGCAGCTCGGCGTGCAGTACATCCAGGGCTATTTCGTCAACGAGCCCGAGGAAGTGGTGCTGGGCGCACGCTAGGCGCCCTCACCGCCGCGCACCGCTTCAGGCCGGCGGCAAGGCGCGCGCCTCCAGGCGCTCGATGCGGCGCGGCCAGCCGCGCCTGAGCACCGCGCCGCGCTGCGCGCGCTCGCCGAGGTAGTCCTGCAGCTCGCGCCACTCGAGCACCTTGTGTACCTCGCCCGACCACAGCACCAGGCTCGCCTTCGGCGGTACGACCGCGACGGCGCTCATGAGCTCGCTGCGCTCACGCGCCTTCTTGCCGGGGATGTCGTAGAGCTTGTTGCCCTTGCCGCGCGGCATCTCCGGAACCTCACTCACCGGGAAGACCAGCAGCTTGCCCTCGCTGCTGACGACCGCCACCAGCGAATCCGCGCCCGGCACCGGCGCAGGTGCCAGCACCTGCGCGTTCTCGGGCACGCTGAGCACCGTCTTGCCGGCACGCCGATCGCTGATGAGGTCCTTGAGCCGCGCGGTGAAGCCGTAGCCGGCATCGCTCGCGAGCAGCCACAGGTCCTCGGGCTCGCCGATCATCACGCCGGCGAACTTCGCGCCATCGGGCGGATCCAGCCGCCCGGAGAGCGGCTCGCCGTAGCCACGCGCGCCCGGCAGGGAATGCGCCGGCAACGTATAGGTGCGTCCGGTGCTGTCGATGAACACCGCCGGCTGCAGACTGCGTCCGCGGGCGAGCGCCTGGAACGCATCGCCGCTCTTGTAGGTCAGTGCGCCCGCTTCGACGTCGTGGCCCTTGGCGGAGCGCACCCAGCCGCCGGTGGACAGCACCACGGTCACCGGCTCGTTCGGGATGAGGCTCGTCTCATCGATCGCCTGGGCCGCCTCGCGCTCGATGATCCGGGTGCGCCGCTCGTCGCCGTACTTCTCGGCATCGGCGCGGATCTCGGCGGCGATGAGCTTCTTCAGCTTCGCCTTGCTCTTCAACAGCGCCTCGAGCTCCGCTGCTTCCGCGGCCAGTGTCTTCTGCTCCTCGCGGATCTTCATCTCCTCGAGCTTCGCCAGGTGCCGCAGCCGCGTGTTGAGGATCTCCTCGGTCTGCTCGTCCGAGAGCTTGAAGCGCTTCATCAGCACCGGCTTCGGCTCCTCCTCGCGGCGGATGATGCGGATCACCTCGTCGAGGTTGAGGAACGCGATCAGCAGCCCGTCGAGGATGTGCAACCGCCGCGCCACCTTCTCCAGGCGATGCTGCAGGCGACGCGTCACGGTCCTGGTGCGGAACTCGAGCCACTCCCCCAGGATCTCCCTGAGGTTCATCACCCGCGGGCGGCCGTCGAGCGCGATGATGTTGAGATTGACGCGGTAGTTGCGCTCCAGGTCCGTGGTCACAAACAGGTGGTTCATGAGCTCGACGAGATCGACACGGTTGGAGCGCGGCACGATGACCAGGCGCGTCGGATTCTCGTGGTCCGACTCGTCGTTGTAGCTCTCGATCATCGGCAGCTTCTTGGCGCGCCACTGCTCGTCGATCTGCTGCAGGACGCGGCTCGGCGAGACCTGGTAGGGGAACGAGGTGATGACCGCGTTACCTTCCTCGATCTCCCAGGTGGCGCGCGCCTTGAAGCTGCCGACGCCCTTGTCGTAGAACTCCTTGAGATCCGCGCGCGGGGAGATGATCTCCGCACCGGTCGGCAGGTCCGGGCCCTTGACATGTTTCATGAGCGCAGCAAGCGTGGCCTCGGGATCCTCGAGCAGGTGCACCGCGGCAGCGGCGACCTCGCGCAGGTTGTGCGGCGGAATGTCGGTCGCCATGCCGACGGCGATGCCCGAGGTGCCATTCAACAGCAGGTTCGGCAGCCGCGCCGGCAGGATTACCGGCTCCTCCAGCGTGCCGTCGAAATTCGCCGTCCAGTCGACCGTGCCGTCGGACAGCTCCGCGAGCAGCACTTCGGCGTACCTGGTGAGCTTCGCCTCCGTGTAGCGCATGGCGGCGAAGGACTTGGGGTCATCCTGCGATCCCCAGTTGCCCTGACCGTCGATGAGCGGATAGCGGTAGGCGAACGGCTGCGCCATGAGCACCATCGCCTCGTAGCAGGCCGTGTCGCCGTGCGGGTGGAACTTGCCGAGCACATCGCCCACGGTGCGCGCGGATTTCTTGTGCTTGGAAACCGCCGACAGCCCAAGCTCGCTCATGGCGTAGACGATGCGCCGCTGCACCGGTTTCAATCCGTCGCCGAGCGCCGGCAGCGCGCGGTCGAGGATCACGTACATCGAGTAATCGAGGTAAGCCTTCTCGGTGAAGGTGGCCAGCGGCTGGCGCTCGACGCCCTCGAAGTTGAGTTCCTGGTTCTCCGGAGGCCCGCTCACACCTGCACCTCCGCGAGGTTGCCCTTCTCTTCGAGCCACTCGCGCCGGTCGGCGGCACGCTTCTTGGCGAGCAGCATGTCCATCAGCTGATCGGTGTTGTCCTTGCCGTCGATGGTGAGCTGCACCAGGCGCCGCGTGCGCGGGTCGATGGTGGTCTCGCGCAGTTGCGTCGGGTTCATCTCGCCTAAGCCCTTGAAGCGGGTCACCGTCGGCTTGGCGCGCGGGCTGTCCTTCTCGATCTTCTTCAGCAGCTGATCGCGCTCGGCCTCATCGAGGGCGTAGTGCACCTGCTTGCCGGCGTCGATGCGGTACAGCGGCGGCATGGCGACGTACACGTGCCCGTGAGACACCAGCGGACGGAAGTGCCGCAGGAACAGCGCACACAGCAGCGTGGCGATGTGCTGTCCGTCGGAGTCCGCGTCCGCGAGGATGCACACCTTGTGGTAGCGCAGCTGCGAGAGGTCGGTCGAGCCCGGCTCGATGCCCAGCGCCACGCTGATGTTGTGCACTTCTTCGCTGCCGGCGATCTCCGCGGGATCGAGTTCCCAGGTGTTCAGGATCTTGCCGCGCAGCGGCATGATGGCCTGGAA
>Ga0210393_10003126_pt1 | contig 13377 bp, 11 predicted proteins | sample IncBWC27OmetaG_FD_160068 | JGI IMG/M metagenome (GOLD analysis project Ga0210393, IMG submission 160068) | Forest soil microbial communities from Barre Woods Harvard Forest LTER site, Petersham, Massachusetts, United States - Inc-BW-C-27-O ... | reverse complement strand
GAAAAACTTCTCGCTGCTCTGACGGAATAGCGGAATCCGGGCCCCGCGCCGAAGAGCCAAGCAGCCAAGGAGCTTGGCGTGTTGAAAGATGCGGGTTGAGTCCGGACGGCAAAAATTAAGAAGGGGTAGTCCAGCTATTGGCGATAGTCGTATGATCTTCGCGCCATTGAGGGCTTTCCAAATGGCGCGAAGAATTTCCGATCCTGGCCTACGCTTCTACACTCGTTTCGGGTGCTTGCCGGCGGCGACGGCCGCTGAGCAGATAGATCGCGGCACGCAACTCAAGCAGGGGATCATCGGACGGCTCGATTCCGTCCACGCGGGGGATGGGATCGAAGATGATCTTTTTCTGCTCATGCGCATTGTCCGGGACCGGATTCGTAAGAACGATCTTTCCAAGATTGACCAGAGGTCGCTCCTTGGGCCAGTGAAGCGTTGCGTCGTCGACGACATCGTCATCGTTTGCCACTTGGACCTCAAGCTGAAAGCTGATCGGGCCACTCGCGATTCTCGCTGCGAGCTCGTCAAAAAGGAAGTTTGCCTCCTTGCTCTTGGTGGTGGCTTCATCCAGATAGTCGTTCCCAGCGTCCGGCGTGATTCGGTAGCGCCCGTAGCGGCTCGCCCCATCCTTATTAGTGAAGCGCATCGCGGTCACACCGAAATACGTTTCTCTGGCGAAGCTGGACGGACAAGGCTTGGGCGTCAGCACGAATTTTAGAGCGTTTGGATGACTGCCGAGAAAGGCCTCAATCGGCGATGGCGATGGTTTAGACGAGTCGGTGGTGGCAATAGCTCGCAGGAGCTCCACAAACTCCTGGCCCGTTCTGGTAGGGAAACCATCCGTCGAATGGCCGACTATATCGGTGTGGACATGTTCAGCCAGATTGAACCGGATGGCCAGACCGCGCGGATTTGCGTTCGGGTCGGTATCCGGAATCAGCGGAATACCTGTCGAGTTAGAAAACCGGACGGTGACTGGCGTGGAGTTGCGCGTGACGTGAGGCGCACGCGTTAAGGAGGCCGCTTCGGGCGCGGGGGTGAATGTTCCCGCAAGCATGAAGCCTTTTGCATGAGCGGGCCGAAAGCCGGGATGCAGCCCAAAAATCGCATCGAATTGCTTCAGGATGTCCTGGCTTAGTGCGATAATCTTTTCGTCAGAAGGTAGTGGCATGGAGATTTCCTGCGACACGCTGGCAGGCCTGTCAAGACGGGAAAGAGTTTCGGCAACAGGACACCAGTGCATCGTCTCCCCAGTGGGGGATGAGACGATGCACAAATCCGCATTGGGCGCGTCGCTTCGGCCTTAGGTGAGTTCTGGCCGATTAAGCTCGCTCGTAAGGTTCGTAGACGGGTTCCCAGACATTGCTTGCAAGCTCATGCTCAAATTCAGTTTCATCGACGGTCGCGAGTCCTTCCTGGATCGCTTGATTTCCCACCGCTTTGGCAATCGCGAGACTCACGGAACGAATGTTGGCGAGCGGGGGCAGGAGATTGGCGTTCTTATTTTGTCTGGTGGGCGCTAGTTCAGCGAGCGTTAAGGCGGAAACCTTAATCATCGCATCCGAGACTTGGCGGGCCTTTGCAGAGATAGTACCGAGGGCAAGCCCCGGAAAAATATACGAATTATTCGTCTGATCGATGTGAATTTCCCTCCCATTGAACTTCGCTGGTCCAAAAGGACTTCCAGTTCCGATCAAAGCGCGCCCATCGGTCCAATCGAGCACCTGCTGCGGCGTCGCTTCACAACGTGAAGTTGGGTTGGAGAGCGGAAAGACGATCGGGCGCTCGGAATTTTTTGCCATGGTGCGGATGATCTCTTCCGTAAAGGCACCTGCCTGCCCGGAAACGCCGATCAACACGGTGGGCTTGGCATTTCGAATCACGTCCAGGAGCCCGATTTCCTTCGAGTTGGAAACTTGCCAACCGGCCACATCGGATTTCTTGCGTGCGAAGGGCGCTTGTTCAGAGCGGAGTCCTTGACCGCCTTCGACCAGGAGACCGTAGCGATCCACGGCATAGAAACGTTCATACGCTTCTTGCTCACGCAGCCCCGCGTCCCGCATCACTGACCAGAATAATTGGGCAACGCCCAGGCCGGCTCCGCCGAAACCGAGAAAGACCACCCGCTGTTCGGAGAGGGGAATTCCTGTCACGGTGACGGCGGAAAGAAGCGTACCGGTTGCGACCGCCGCCGTTCCCTGAATATCGTCGTTGAAGGTGCAAAGTTGGTCGCGATAGCGTTGCAAGAAGCGAGCCGCGTTGATGCCAGCGAAGTCTTCCCATTGGAGGAGAACGTGAGGCCAGCGTCGTTTGACCGCCGCGACGAAGGTGTCAACAAAATCGTCGTATTCCTGACCCCGGACGCGCCTGCTCCGCCAGCCGACATAGAGCGGGTCTTTTAGCCGTTCTTCGTTTTCGGTTCCGACATCGAGCAAAATTGGCAGGCAAGACTCCGGCGCAATTCCCGCCAGGGCGCTATAGAGCGCCATCTTCCCAATAGGAATACCCATGCCCCCGGCGCCTTGGTCGCCCAGGCCAAGAATGCGTTCGCCGTCGCTCACGACAATACATTTGATCCCGGTATAGCGCGGATGGGAAAGGATTTGATCGATCAAGTTTCTGTTCGGATAGCTCAGGAAAAGACCTCGTGGTTTACGCCAGATCTCGCTGAACTGCTGGCAGGCTTCGCCTACGGTCGGAGTATAGACAACCGGCAGTGTTTCCTCGATGTAGTAGGTGATCAACGAATAGAACAGCGTTTCGTTGGTATCCTGGAGATCCCTCATGAAGTTGTACTTCTGGAGAGGGGTGGCTTGATCATTCAAGCCCTTCTTCCGTCGTCTCCGTTGCTCTTCCAGGGTGCCGATATGGGGAGGCAACAATCCGTGGAGGCCAAACGCATCACGTTCGTGTTCGGTAAAGGCGGTGCCCTTGTTAAGTCGCGGATAAATGAGGAGTTCGTATCCGGTGAGATTCGTTTTCATAACTATGCTTGCGCGCTCAGGGTAGCGTTGGCTTCCTGTCTAAGACAATCTTCCAGCGCCCTCCCTATTGGGTTCACTTTCTGCTTCATTCTGAGCGAGGAAAATCTAATTTGTAACAATGTTTTGGACACAGGACGCCATCGCGGGTGCCGGTCGCCGACCGGAATCAGACGGCTCGCTCCTGCATTTCTGCTCCGGAATTTGGATCACCAGATCACACGAAAGAACCAACTGACCGCGGAGGAACAATGAAGAAATCAAGACCGCTCACGCTTTACATCCTGTTTGCGATGATTTTAGGCATCATTGTGGGCTACGCCTGCAATAAGGCTCTCCCGGATAAACAGGCAGCGGCATCGGTTTCGGGATACATCTCGCTCGTCACGGATTTATTCCTCCGATTGATCAAGATGATCATCGCCCCGCTGGTGTTTTCGACGCTGGTTGTCGGGATCGCGCATATGGGTGACTCCAAGACCGTCGGACGAATCGGCGTGAAAACCATGGGCTGGTTCATTACGGCGTCCTTGATGTCCCTGACTCTTGGACTAATCATGGTCACTATTCTGCGACCGGGAGACAATATCGGGTTGCCGCTGCCGGATATCACGGCGTCGAGCAATCTGAAGACGGCTTCCTTCTCGATCAAGGAATTCGTGACGCACCTGGTGCCGACTTCGATCTTCGCCGCGTTGGCCGGCAATGAAATGCTGCAGATCGTAGTTTTCGCGATTTTCTTCGGCCTGGGGGCGGCGGCGCTTGGCGAATTGACAAAACCGATGATTTTGCTGATCGACCAGGTCGCGCTGGTGATGCTGAAGGTCACCGGCAATGTCATGAAGATGGCCCCGCTTGCCGTATTTGCGGCGCTAGCTTCCACCATCACAACTCAAGGCATTGGCATTCTGGTGACCTACGCCAAATTCATGGGAGGGTTCTATCTCTCCCTGATCCTTCTGTGGGGTTTATTGATCCTGGCCGGTTATATTTTTCTCGGACCACGAACCACGCGGTTGGTCAGCTTTATCCGCGAACCGTTTCTTCTGGCGTTCTCCACGGCAAGCTCTGAAGCAGCGTATCCAAAGTTACTGAGTCAACTCGAGCGATTTGGGGTCTCCAGCCGAATCACGAGTTTCGTTCTGCCGATGGGCTATTCGTTCAATCTCGACGGCTCGATGATGTATTGCACGTTCGCGTCGCTCTTTATCGCCCAAGCTTATGGTGTTCATCTTTCCCTCGGGACGAAGATCGCGATGCTGCTTTTATTGATGGTCACGTCCAAAGGCATGGCGGGCGTGCCGCGCGCTTCTCTGGTCGTGATCGCCGCTACGCTCTCAACTTTCAATATTCCGGAAGCAGGGTTGCTTTTGATTATGGGTGTCGACCAATTCCTCGATATGGGTCGCTCGGCGACAAATGCCGTCGGGAATTCCATTGCCGCTGCCGTGGTGGCCAAGTGGGAAGGTGAACTCTCGGCTGAACTAGAGCCCGAACCGGAAACAACTCCGGTCCCCGCCGGTGCGTAAGACTGAAAATATCGCATGAACTGTTCGCGGCACAGATTTTGGACTTTTCTGTTGGCTGCTCTCGTTGGATTCAGTGAGGTGAGTTTGCTGAACGGTCAGGAGCTGAGCGGAACTCTTAAAAAGGTCCATGATAGCGGCACGGTAAGTATAGGCTACCGGGAATCATCCATACCATTTTCCTATTTGAATACGCGGGGTGAGCCCATCGGATATTCCATCGATTTGGGTCGTGCGATCGTCGACGCGATGAGCAATGAACTCAATGGTCAGACGTTAACAATCAAGTTTGTTCCCGTGACCTCCGAGTCGCGGATTGGAGCTGTCAAGAGCGGTCAGGTTGACCTGGAGTGCGGTTCAACCACTAACAACACGGAGCGGCAAAAGGAGGTGGCGTTTTCGCCTATCATGTTCGTCGCCGGCACCAAGCTGTTGGTGAAACGCGAGTCGCCGATTCAATCGTTTCGCGATTTGAACGGCAAAAGTGTGGTGGTCACTGCCGGAACTACTAATGAACAGGCGATGCGCAGCCTTGCGGATAAATTTGGCATCAAATTTAATCTTGTCGTGGCCAAGGATCATGAAGAGTCCTACCAACAACTTGCGACCGGCAAGGTGGATGCATTTGCCGGGGACGACATTCTGCTTTACGGGTTCATCGCCGAACACAAGGCCGGGAACGACTTGACCGTCGTAGGCGACTTTCTGTCCTACGATCCATACGGAATTATGTTCAGAAAGGATGACCTGGAATTGGCCGACCTGGTGAATCGAGTCTTTCGAGAGATGGCCCAATCGCGGGATCTGGAATACACCTACGATCGATGGTTTCTCAAGAAACTGCCGAGCGGCGAAACATTGAATCTTCCGATGAGCGCGCAACTCGATGAAATTTTCAGGGCGCTGGGCGCGCCGGACTGACCTCATGATGGGTATTGGAGTATTGGGATGTTGGAGTATTGGGGTGTTGGGAGAGAATGTCTGCAGTTGGGCTCGTACAGGACTGGGGGGAGCCACATAGAAGCCTCTAAGATAAGGCCTTATTAGGGTGTCTTTGCCCCGCTGGTCGCAGGGGCTGCAGGTCTCAGCCCGGCGCAGTTGGAACTTGGCGGCGACAGATACACTTCTCCGTGCGGGCAATACTTCAGGGCGAAGACAACAGGCCGGAAAGGGTCGAGGACTGTCGCACCACTCACGCTTCTGGCTCACTGGCAACAGACAATAGACAACTGGCAACTGTTCGGATCTCCGTTTCTTCTGGCACACCTACGGGGGCCCGCCATGATGGGGGGATTCCCGGCGCTAAAACGCCCGTATGTGTAGAGTCACGCGCACGGCTCCGGATGACTACGCCCGAAAAGAAATCGAGGACGAGCGGGAAAAAAGCTTTCGACCCCGGCTCGATGAATAACTTCGGACCAACTATAAGGACGACGATTCTTTGGAGGCTGATCAAATCAGAGTAAGCCGAGTGCCCCGTAGGGTCTGGTACGCCGCGCAACACAGATGCTGGCACACGCTCTGCTGTTAATTTCGGCATGACCTCCTTCCAGCCGACTCGAATTTCACGAACTAGAGAAGGCTGGTCATGAAACTTGCGAATTCGCTCTTCGGGCGGGTGGTGATCGCGCTGCTCCTCGGCATCGGGATCGGCATGGGGCGCCAGATTTTGGCAGGAGTCTGCAGCCGCTGGGCGAGGGATTTGTCAAACTAATTCAGATGATCATCGCTCCGCTAGTATTCAGCGTGGTCGTCACCGGAATCTGCGGATCCGGAGACCTTAAGAAGGTTGGACGAGTCGGATTAAAGACCATTGTTTATTTCGAACTAATAACGACATGCGCTCTTATAATCGGCGCGGTGCTGGCCAATATTCTGCACCCCGGATCAGGGATGAACATCGACATTCATTCATTGGACTCTTCTGCGATGTCGATTTACGCCGAACGAGCGAAATCCCTGCACAGCGTCAGCGATTTTTTTCTGAATCTGATTCCGACCACTGTCTTTGACGCGTTCACGAAGGGTGACATCTTGCAAGTCTTACTTTTTGCGATTCTTTTTGGAGCGGGATTGTCGTTGGCTGGCGAGGCCGGGCGCCCGGTCTTCCACGGCCTCGATGCCATGGCAAAAGTGTTCTTCAAAGTAATCGGCCTAATTATCAATCTCGCGCCGATTGGCGTCCTCGGGGCAGTGGCGTTTACCGCCGGAAAATACGGCGTCGCCTCGCTGAGCAAACTCGCTCTACTGATTTTAGTCTTTTACGCGAGTTGCGCACTTTTTGTCATGCTGGTGCTGGGCACTGTCCTGCGCATCGTCGGTTTTAACATCTTCAAATTCATCCGGTACTTCCGCGAAGAATTCATGATCGTGCTAGGCACGGCTTCTTCTGACGCGGTTCTGCCGGCCATCATGCGTAAGCTTGAGCGAATGGGAATCAAGGATTCGACGGTTGGGTTAGTCATTCCAACGGGCTATTCTTTTAATTTGGACGGTTTTTCAATCTATCTAACCCTCGCTGTGGTCTTCATAGCGCAGGCCACTAATACGCCGTTGTCGTTGCATGACCTGGCCTTGGTCCTCCTGGTGTCGCTGATTACTTCCAAAGGGGCACACGGCATCCCCGGTTCGGCAATAGTGATCCTTGCCGCAACTTTGAAAGCGATTCCAGCCATCCCCGTCGTAGGGCTGGTATTGATCCTGCCGATTGATTGGTTTGTTGGAATCGGCCGGGCTGTCACCAACCTGATCGGCAACTGTGTGGCCACAGTTGTCATCGCGTCATGGGAGCATGATATCGATTCCGCTCGAGCTCGTGCTGTGTTGGACGGAGAAATCGTGGAACAGATCATCGGTACGCCAGGAAGTGAACTCGTGCCAGTGTCAGTCGGGAAAAGCAACTAGTTGTTTGTGCCAGTTGAGACTGCGAGGATGACAGTAATTCCTTTTCTTTTCTTTTCTCGCGCTGACACTTCCGAAGGTAGTCCTACCTAAATTCACTTGACACCGGCCGCTTCGTAGGGCAAGAAGGCGTTTCACATGGCTCTATCCTCGATCATCGCGATCATTATTGGCTCCCACTTGGGGCAGGGATAGACGCGCGCCGATTATCGCAACTCTAAATTCCGAAGCCCTGAGTTAACCGCTCAGGGTTTTTTATTTGCCCAAATGTCCCAATGAAAATCGATCCTGTTTCCGAAGTTTCTCTTTCGCAAATCGTGGAAGCCCGCTCGCGCTTGAATGGCGCGATCGTCCGCACGCCATGCACGGAATCGGCGGCGCTGAGTGAGTTGACCGGAGCGCGCATTTTCTGTAAACAGGAGCACCTTCAGCGGACGGGGAGCTTCAAGGAACGGGGAGCGCGCAACGCCTTGGCGCAATTGACGCCGGAGCAAGCGCGGTTGGGGGCCATTGCGGCGTCCGCCGGCAATCACGCCCTGGGGTTGGCTTGGCATGGGCGCTTGCTGGGCATACCAGTGACAGTCGTGATGCCGCGTTTCGCGCCGTTGGTGAAAGTGGCGCGTTGCCGGCAATTCGGCGCTAAAGTGGTGCTGCACGGCGATACGTTCGACGAAGCTCGCAGCGAGGCCGGGAGATTGGCCGACCAGTGTGCGCTTACCTATATTCATCCGTTTGACGATCCTCAGGTTATCGCGGGGCAAGGCACGCTGGCGTTCGAAATCCTGGAGCAAGTGCCGGATGCCGACGCCATTGTCGTCCCGGTCGGAGGCGGCGGCCTGCTGGCGGGGGTGGCCACCGTATTGCAGGCGCTTAAACCGAGCTTGCAAATCATCGGGGTGGAACCGGCAAATGCGGCCTGTTTCGCGGCGGGACTGGCGGCTGACGCACCGGTTCGGGTTTCGACGAAGTTCACCCTCGCAGATGGGTTGGCGGTAGCGGAAGCAGGGCGGCATACTCTGGCCATTGTGGCGCCGTTGGCGTTTCGAATGGTGACTGTGGAAGAGGAGACGCTGGCCCTGGCGATGTTACGACTGGCGGAGTTGGAAAAGTGCGTGATCGAAGGGGCTGGCGCAGCCGGTTTAGCGGCGCTACTGGGAGGGAGTTTGCCCGAGCTTCAAGGCCGCCGGGTGGTGCTGCTGCTTTCGGGCGGCAACATTGATCCTCTTGCGCATAGCCGAGTGATCGAGAGGGGGTTGGCCGCGGATGGGCGGATCTATCGTTTCGACGCGCTGATTAGCGACCGGCCAGGCGGCTTGGCGCATCTCTCCGGGGTGCTGGCATCCGCCGAAGCCAATGTTACGGAAATCGTGCACAACCGCACCTTTTCCGGCCCGGATCTATCCCGCGTGCACGTGCTCTGCACCGTGGAAACGCGCGATCGAGCGCACATCGTCGAGATCCAGCAACAGCTGGCGCGAAATGGCGTGGAATTATGCTTTCGAGTTTAAGGCAAAGCCGAACCTTCATCGATAGTCTTTAGTAAGTAAGGCGTCCCGCCTTACCCCTCCTAAATCGTTCTCGGTAGGTCCAAAGTCCGGGGTAATGCTGGACGTTTGGATTGCGGAAGAGGGTAAGGCGGGACGCCTTACTTACTAGAGATTTGTTCGATGCGGGTTAGCTAAAAGCGTTCAACGCCGCTAAGCGCCGAACGCCGAACGCTAAAGATCTCCAATCGCGCAACTCAGCCTCTGGTGCTGGCAGTTGCCCTATTCGGCCAAATCGAAGCCAATTTCCATGCCGTGAGACGATGGATGATGATCGAACCCTTCTTCACTGCAAAACTCACACCTAGGCTGTCCTCCCGGTTCGGGTAGAGGCGCTGGGTGAGACATGCCTGGTCCGCTAGAAAGACTTCAAGAACAGAGCGATCGAGAAAAGCGCGAAATCGAACTACGCGATTCTGATCCGGACCCAGGGGCCCGGAGAACGTTCGACGATCGACCTCGGGGTCGAGGCTGGATCGGCTTCCGTCAACGGTCACCGACTCTTCCGCGCTGTCGTAGGAGATGGTGGTGCATTCGGAACCATCGGGGGCCGCGCGGACGTTCAATTCGCAAACGGCAGGTTCGTCCCACGAGAACTCCACTTCGAACTCGAGGCAATCACCCGAGAAGCCCAAAAAGGGATTCTCAGAAGTTGGCGTGAGTCTCTGACCCTGGATGGACCGGCTTTCGGTCCGCAACGATGCCAACTCGGCTGCCGGCTTCAAGACCAGATTATATTGCCTGTCCAGACCGCACTCTTTAGGGAGGCTCAAGAGGCCCGACCACCCGGCTGCACGTCGGACCCTCCCTGGACGTCCTTCTTTGATCCATGTCCATAAAAGGTGACGGCCGCGCACTGCGTCGTGAAGTGAGTGCGCTGCGTATGAGTAGACCCCAAAGTCAAGTTTTCCTCGCTGACGCTCTCGCAGGAAGCCGTTTTCCCGATCGCCAGCGAACCAATAAACGTATTTCCCTTCTGGATGAGGGCAGACAAACAACGCGCCACGATCGCCAGCTCGAACCAGGATCGGACATTCAAACATCCGGCAGTCGGTCCCGACCATGGCGGTCAGAAATGGTCGGAGATAGCCCCAGTGGCGCAAATCTTCCGATTCGTACAAGAGCACGGTTCCACCCTTTCCTTGCAGTCCGGAGCCTAGCAAAAGAAACCATCGCTCCCCTTCGCGCCAGACAAATGGGTCTCGAAGGTCGGCGGAGGAATCTCCGGTAATCGACGGGAACCCAGCCAACTCCAGCCCAGGCGGTGGCTCGCTGATCACTGGAATTTCGCGTTTCACCCAATTTCTCAGATCATTGTCGCCAGTCGCCAGACAGACCCTTTGCGGGCCGGGTGCCGTATAAAGGGCCGTAGGAATTCCTCGGTCGTCAACCACGCATCCTGACCAGCACCCGTGTTGATCCGGACCCTCCTTCGAAGGTGCGAGTGCTACCGGAAAATCCTCCCAATGGACAAGGTCCGAACTGGCAGCGTGGCCCCAATGGATTGTGCCCCAATAGGGACCGTTGGGATTGTACTGGTAAAATAGATGATATTTGTCGTTCCAGAAAATTGCCCCGTTCGGGTCATTCATCCAATTGGAGGGTGCGAGGAAGTGGTAAAGCGGCCGATGCCGATCCCCGGCCAAGGCGTCACGCGAATGATGTAATGTCGAAAGCGCTGTCTCCGGAACTGTCTTTCCGCGTGATTCTGCCATTAGTGCTCCTGTTGGTTAAAGCGATCCCGAACCGAGGCCACGAAACGGTGCACGGGCGAGCACTGTAAGAACGGCCGACCTCATTGTCAATTTCTCCGAAAAAGGTGGCTTTCCCGAAAATTGAAACACGCGTATGGTATGGACGGCAATGGAGTTTGCCGTCTCCTGTGTAGCAGGGAAAACTGTCTCTTGAATAGGCTGATGACTCCTACCTGACAATCAAATGCGTGGAGGTAGAGAGCCATGGGGTCAGTGGTGAAATTTGCTCCGGATTCCAAGTGTATTACCGAACTATCGTCGCCGTTTCGTGAAGCACTCATGGATCGCTTGAGCGAGAGGGAGGATTTAAAGCACTTAATCTTTAGTCCTTCTTACAGTACCTCTAAGTTCCAAACCTTGGCGTCAGTATTTTGTGTTACGAGCCGACGGTGGTTAATCGTCATTTTTCAGGGCGACGGAAGCACCACGGTAGCTGAGTGTTCGTACGATGCAACGCTGTTAGTCGAGTTAACTCTCATCCTGTTATTCGGCCAACTTAAAATTGACTTTGTCCAGGACGGCGCCGCGAAATCAATCGCGCTCCACTTCAACACGGTCATGCAACATACCTACTCTGACGCGATCCAATACATCCTGGATGCGATTGACGGACCAGAGAATATCGCGACGAGCTTTGGGCGGAACAGGAATCCGACGGTCAGTAGTTGGCCTTTGAAGTTTCGAAATTTTGCCATCATCTACATGCCCAAAAAATCGCTCTGGTTGGACGGCGTCTGCTGGAAAGAAATTCGCGCAAGTTTTGGTCGGGAGTTGGCCCCCGCGGCGGCGGCGTTGGTGACGGATCGGCATCTCGTGGTGATTGCAGAAGAAAAGATCTCGCGCTGGTTTCAATTTCGGCATGACGCGAAATACGGGGCCATCATCACCTATTTCCCATTGAATCGACTGGCGGATTTTCGTATTCATCCACACCCTCGCTTTTGCATTTTGGAGCTTGAAGGCTGCGATGGACACGGCGGCGAAAAGCTGGAGATAGTTTTTCCGGTGGACGAGCGAGAGGCAGTTTCGCGCGTGATGGGGAAAGCCAAGCCTGGTCGATTGCCGGCCTCACCGGAAAAATGAAGTCCTCGAACGGATCTTCGAACCGGATTTCCATAATTTTGGCTTCTGCCATATTTTCTTAACTAACTAAATTTAAGATAACTGAGCGACGCTAAGACACCGCCGCGGTCCGCGGCTAAATCGTCGTTTGGCGGCGGGTTTCGTCTTCGAATCTAGACACGTTTTGTGTCAATCTATATAGGTTTACTTCTGTGCGGGAGAACCTTGTCACGAAAACACCAGTCATGATTACCGAAATGACGAAAGAGGTACACACCGTGGACGGTGCGGCGACGAAGGCGATGGAGATTTTTCGCTTGTTGTTGCAGGACTATCATCCGCGCGACTTCGCCATCTCCTTTTGGGACGGGAGCCGGTGGCCGGCTGAGAACGGCACCGCTCGCTTTACGCTGATGGTGAGGCACCCGGACGCCTTGCGGCGGATGTTAAAAACAAACGCAAATGACCTTTCATTGAGCGAAGCCTATATCAGCGGAGATCTTGAGGTGGAGGGAGACCTGGAGGCGGCGATGCCTGTCGCTAACTATTTGATAGGTCGCAACTGGCCCGCTGTTACTATGCTGCGGATCGGAAAGAGCTTGCTGCGGCTGCCTCGCCTGGATCGACTTCGGCGAAAGTCTTCCCAGCCGGTGAAGCTATCAGGCCAACCTCATTCAATGGAGCGGGACCGGCAGGCCGTGTCCTATCACTACGACGTGTCGAATGATTTCTACGCGCTATGGCTAGACGAGCAGATGGTCTATTCCTGCGCTTATTTTGCGACCGCCGACGAGGATCTCGAAGCGGCCCAGGCGCGGAAGCTTGACTACCTGTGCCGCAAGCTGCGTTTGCGTCCCGGCGAGCGCCTGCTGGACATTGGGTGCGGCTGGGGAGGCTTGGTCATTCACGCCGCTCGAAAGTATGGAGTTGACGCTCTCGGCATTACTCTCAGCAAGAAACAAGCGGTGCTCGCCAACGAGCGGATCGAGCGAGCCGGCTTGCAAAAACGGTGCCGGGTGGAGGTGAGCGATTATCGCGACTTGAATGAAACAGGCGCCTTTGAGAAAATTGTCAGTGTCGGCATGTTTGAGCACGTAGGGGAGAGCCAGCTCCCGCTCTACTTCCAACACGCCTGGCGCTTGTTGCGTCCGAAAGGAGTTTTTCTCAATCATGGGATCGCCAACCGTCCAATCGATCCAAACCCCAGGGGTTCGACTTTCCAAAATCGCTATATCTTTCCGGATGGAGAGCTTGTACCGATCAACGTGACATTGCGTTTCGCGGAAGAGGCCGGGTTCGAAGTGCGCGATGTGGAAAGTTTGCGCGAACACTATGTGCTCACTTTGCGCCACTGGGCACGACGGCTGGAGCTGCACCGCGAGGAGGCGTTGCAGGTGGTTAATGAGCCGACCTTTCGCGTGTGGCGTCTTTTCCTTCCGGGGTCAGCCTACGGGTTCGCGGCGGGATTGTTGAATGTGTTTCAAGCCGTGTTGCTCAAGCCCGAGGAAGGCCGCAGCGGTCTACCCCTGACCCGCGCGGATTGGTATCGTGAAGCGTTCTAGCAGGAGCCGAGGAGCCGAGGAGCCGAGGAGCCAGAAGTCAGGAGTAC
>Ga0210393_10003125_pt1 | contig 13379 bp, 12 predicted proteins | sample IncBWC27OmetaG_FD_160068 | JGI IMG/M metagenome (GOLD analysis project Ga0210393, IMG submission 160068) | Forest soil microbial communities from Barre Woods Harvard Forest LTER site, Petersham, Massachusetts, United States - Inc-BW-C-27-O ... | reverse complement strand
GCCTGATCCCTGGGGGTTCTCATGAAGCGGCGTGAGTTCATCATGCTTGTCGGCGGCGCGACAGCGGCTTGGCCGGTTACTGTCCGCGCACAGCAGTCGACAATGCCGGTGGTTGGATTTCTTAATGCGGCCTCGCCACAGGGCTATCCCCGGCCATTGTCGGCGTTCCTCAAAGGTTTGGGCGAAGCCGGTTATGTGGACGGCCGAAACGTTGTTATCCAATACCGTTGGGCGGAGGGCCACAATGAGCGGCTCCCGGCGATGGCGGCTGATCTGGTTCAAAGCCAGGTGACTGTGATTGCGGCGACCAGCACTCCGGCAGCCCTTGCGGCGAAGGCCGCGACTTCGAGCATTCCAATCGTCTTTGAAACGGGCGGTGATCCAATTCGGCTCGGCCTGGTCGCCGGTCTCGATAGGCCGGGCGGCAACGTGACCGGCGCGGCTTCATTGGCTGTCGAGGTAACAGCGAAGGGACTGGAATTGCTGCACGAGTTGATCCCCTCGGCGCGCGTCATAGGTCTGCTCATCAACCCGAATGAACCTGCTGCCGCCGAGCCCCAACAAAGGGAGGTTCTTTCGGCGGCTCGCAAGTTCGCGTTAGAAGTCCATGTCCTTAATGCTGGAACCGAACGAGAGCTTGATTCAATCTTTGCCAAGCTGGTCGATTTGCAAGCATCCGCTCTTGTGATCAGTGCGGGTGCTTTCTTCAGCAGCCATAGCAAACAACTCGCGGAACTGGCAGTCCGCCATTCGATTCCTACCATTCATACAGCGCGCGAATTCACTACGGCCGGGGGTCTGCTGAGTTATGGATCGGACATTACGGACTCATATCGCCTCGCCGGAATCTATACGGGACGAATCCTCAAGGGCGAAAAGCCTGGCGACCTGCCGGTTCAACAGGCAACAAAAGTGGAGCTGATCATAAATCTAAAAACCGCTAAAATACTTGGAATCACCGTACCGCTACCGATACTCGGCCGTGCCGATGAAGTGATTGAATGAATTGCTCGATGTCTGAGTTTGGCGCGAAGCCGACATGCAGACCTCGCTGACGATGTCCGCTTCTGGGGTAGAACCGATATGCCTTTCCGGTCGACTCTCATTTCCGCGGCCCTCGCGCCAAAACGCCTGGGGTTGCTACGCGAACTTATTCCGAACGCCACCGCTCTCGCGGCCCTGACCAATCCCAATACTCCGGAGGGACGCATGCAGTCGTCTGACATCCACGCGGCGGCCCAGGCATTGCGGCTTGAGCTTCGCTTTTTAGAAGCAAGCGATGAGGCGGGAATCGAGAAGGTGTTCGCAATACTTGCCCGGAACAAGGCCGACGGCTTGCTGGTCGGCAGCGGTGCGCGAAGACCGCCACGACCCTCGGCCTCACTGTCCCACCGACGCTGCTTGCCCGCGCCGACGAGATGATCGAATAGCTCCGGTTCGCTCACCACAAGAGTCCGGTTGTGGACGCGGCGCGGACGTCAGGTCATCGCGGGGTGGTAGTCCAGCCCTGCATCATGTTAGGAGGCGCTGGGCAAATTGTTGCGCCGGTCAACTTGTGGGTGATTCGCCAAAAGATTGCCCACCAAGAATTCATGCTGAATAGACACGGTAGATGGAGGCTTCGATAAGTCCGAGCCCCGAATTTTTCAAATTTGTCTGGAATTAAAGTCACTCCTCTGTGTTCTCCAAAATGAATTACTGAAGTCCCGTTTTCACTAGCCGTTAGTTTTCTTCAGATTGCGGAGAAGATATTTGAAACGACGTGATTTCATTGCCATTCTGGCCGGCATTACGGCAATTAAGGCTCCTTCAGCCCGGGGGCAGCAGGCGGCGATGCCGATTGTTGGATTTCTGAGCAGCCGATCGCCGGAAGAAGCTGCGGTTCATACCGCCGCATTTCGACAGGGCTTGCGCGAAGCTGGTTATGTTGAAGGCCACAACGTCGCAACAGTGTTCCGCTGGGCAGAAGGCAACTACGACCGCCTGCCAACCCTAGCGAAAGAACTCGTCGGTCTCCGTGTGTCAGCCATCTTGGCCGGCGGCGGCTCGCCTGCGGCGCTAGCGGCGAAAGCGGCCACGCCAACCCTTCCAATCGTATTCGTCATCGGTGACGACCCGGTAAAGGTAGGCCTCACCGCGAGCTTTAACAGGCCAGGCGGCAATCTCACCGGCGTTGCTTTCCTCACCGGCGAATTAGGCGCAAAACGACTAGGGTTGATCTGCGAGTTGGTGCCCAACCCTGTCCCGGTTGGGCTTCTCCTTAATCCGAATTATTCGGGAGCGGAGCTTCAGCGACAGGAAGTGCAAGCAGCTGCCGAGGCGATGGGACGTCGTCTACTCGTTGTATACGCGCGAGCCGAGACAGATCTCGAAGCAAACTTCGCAACGCTGAAGCAGGAACAGGTCGGCGCACTAGTCGTCGAAAATGATCCATTTTTTGACTCTCGAAGAGAGCTGATCATGTCGCTTGCGGTCCGCAACGCCATGCCCGCAATCTACCATATCCGGGAGTTTCCTGCCGCTGGCGGTCTGATGAGCTACGGTGCGAGCCTCGCCGACACGTATCGCCAGGCTGGGGACTACGTTGGTCGAATTCTGAAAGGCGAGATGGCGGCCGATTTACCCGTTATGCAGCCAACCAAATTTGAGCTGGTGATCAACTTAAAGACAGCCAAGACACTCGGAATCACAATTCCGCCCTCACTTCTGGCCCGCGTGGATGAGGTGATCGAATGAAGCGACGCGAGTTTATTACGGTGCTCGGCAGTGCAGCGGCATGGCCGGTCGTAGCGCGCGCGCAGCATCCCGAGCGCGTGCGGCGTGTTGGCGTACTCATGCATGTAACGGAGAGTGACCCGGATGGGCGAGCTCGCCTTTCCGTGTTTGTGCAACGTTTGAACGAGCTGGGCTGGGGCGAGGGTCGCAACATCCACTTCGATATCCGCTGGGGTGCCGATGATCCCAATCGCTACGCGCGCCAGGCTGCCGAATTGGTTGAGCTGGCACCCGATATCTTGGTTGCGCCAACGAGCTTTACTCTGGCTGCGCTCCAGAGGGCTACACAGAACGTACCAATTGTTTTCATGGGAGTGATTGATCCAGTCGGCGCCGGCTTTGTTTCCAGTTTGGCCAAGCCAGGCGGCAACACGACAGGATTTGTCGCGTTCGAGTACACGATTGGTGCGAAGTGGCTCGAATTGCTCAAGGAGATTGCGCCTCTTACGACTCGGGCGGCAGTTCTACGCGATCCCTCGAACGCGTCCGGGATTGGCCAGTTTGCTGCGATCCAGGCGGCCGGAATAGTTGGGATCGATTTGAGCGTGATTGCCCTGCAGGATGCCGGAAGGGCTGAACATGCCGTTGCGACGTTCGCGAGCGACCCGAACGGGGCGCTCGTAGTGACCGCGAGTCCGTTTGGAGTAAACCATCCCGATGTGGTCGTTGCACTGGCGGCTCGGTACAAATTGCCCGCAGTCTACCCGTTCGGCTACTTCGTTCGCAACGGGGGCCTGATTTCTTATGGCGCTGACATTGTCAGTCAATCTCGACCTGCGGCTGCTTATGTCAACCGCATTCTCAAGGGCGAGAAACCTGCAGACCTGCCAGTGCAGGCACCGACAAAGTACGATTTAATCGTTAACCTGAAAACAGCCAAGGCACTCGGCATCTCCGTCCAACCGACACTGCTCGCCCGCGCCGACGAGGTGATTGAATGACTCGGCGGGAGTTTTGTGGTCATCGGCGGCACGGCGGCTTGTCCCCTAGGGCACACGCGCAGCAGCTCGAAAGGATACGGCGTGTCGCCAGTTCTGACGAGAACCGCAGGGGGCGATCCGGAAGCACAGTCTTTGATAAGCGCAACGCGGCACCGGCTTTCGCCGTTTCAAAATTTGCGGCGGGCTTGACGTATTACGGGGCCGACACGAAGGACATACACCAAAGGCTTGCCGAGTATATTGACCTCATCCTGAAAGGTGCCAAACCTGCCGACTTGCCCGTAGGAACGCCGACCAAGTTCGAGCTGATCATCAATCTCAAGGTGGCGAAGGCTCTCGGTCTTAGCATTCCCGCAACGATTCTTGTCCGCGCTGACGAGGTGATCGAGTAATCGCCGATTCGGTTTTTTTGGCACTTTGTAGACACCTTGAGTTCGCTTCCATAGGTAAAGCGGAAATCGAATTTCAGGCCGATCAGGTCGCATTTGACCCAACTCAGACTTCGAATATGTCCGGTTTTGAGGCTGGTTTGTGCTCTTTTCTCCTCGAGATCGGGTCGTAAAGTGTTAGGCTTTGGCGACAGACGAGGCCAGTTCTCATGGGGCAGGCATGCGGCGGCGCGAGTTCATCGGCCTAATTGGCAGTGCGGCGGCTACATCTCCGATGGGAGTCCTCGCACAGCAGCCAAATGGGGTCCGGCGGATCGGCTTTCTGCTGGGCCTCAGTGAGAATGATCCGGAAGCAATAGCCCGCACCGCGGCTCTTCGCGAAGGGCTTGCGGCCACAGGGTGGATAGAAGCGCATAACATCCGGATCGAATATCGCTTTGCTGGTGGCGATGCCGAACGCGTTAGTGCTTATTCTGCGGAGTTGGTGGCATTGGCACCCGATGTGATCGTTGCTCAAAGCACGCCGGTTGTTGCCGCGCTCAAGCGGGCAACCAGCAACATCCCGATTGTCTTCGTGGCGGTCAACGATCCAGTGGGCCAAGGGCTCGTCAAGAGCTTGGCGCGTCCTGGCGGCAATATTACCGGCTTTAGTTTTATCGAATTCGAGATGATCGGCAAATGCCTTGGCCTGCTGAAGGAAATTGCGCCCGCCGTAACCCGGGCCAGCTTCATGTTCGACCCGGACCTTGCTCCATACTTTTCATTTTACCTCAGGCAAATTGGCAGCACTCCGGGGCGCTTGGCGGTTAAGCTCACGGAAGCTCCCGTTCGCGATACTTCCGAAATAGAAGCGAACATTGCAAATCTCGGTTTAGGCGACGGGCTGATCGTTGGACCCGATCCGTTTACCGTCGTCAATCGCAGGGTGATCATAAGGTCTGCCGAGCGCCAAGGGCTCCCGGCGATTTTTACTTTGCGACAAGATGCCCTAGAAGGCGCGCTCATGAGTTATGGACCCGATACGGCGGATATGTTCCGGCGTTCGGCTTCGTATATCGATCGGATTCTCAAGGGTGCGAGGCCCGACGAACTCCCGGTGCAGGCACCGACAAAGTTCGAGCTCGTGATCAATCTGAAGGCCGCGAAAGCGCTCGGCCTCGACGTGCCCCTGCAACTTCAGCAGCGTGCCGACGAGGTAATCGAATGACTGCGGCAAGAGACACGCCGTTGAGATTACGGGGGAAAAGCGTTTCCCTTCCCGATTTGCCTAAAGACCGCGGACTGGAAGTTGGATCGCCTGCGGCGGGAGCATTTCCAGGGGCCAAGCCTTCCGGCCCAAGAATTCGCAGCCGACTATTTGCCAAATATGTCGCGCTGTTTGTCGCGGTGGTCGGCGTTGCGCTGTTGTCCAACGGAATTTTTGAGGTCTTTTTCTATTACCGCGAACACAAAGCGGCACTCATACGCATTCAGCACGAGCAGGCCGAGGCGGCTGCCGCGAAAATCAGCCAGTTCATCAAGGAAATCGAGAGCCAGCTCGGTTGGACCACCCAATTGCCCTGGTCGGCGGGCTCGATCGAGCAGCGCCGCTTTGATGCCTTGCGGCTTTTGCGGCAGGTCCCGGCCATTACCGAACTGGCGCAGGTCGATTCGACAGGTAAGGAGCGGTTGCGGGTGTCGCGTCTCGCTATGGATGTCGTCGATAGCGGGCTCGACCTGTCCAAGGATCCGAAATTCACCGAAGCCGTGGCCCACAAGGTGTATTACGGGCCAGTATACTTCCGCCGGGAATCTGAGCCCTATATGACGCTCTCGCTCGCGGGCACCCGCAAGGACGCCGGCGTCAGCATCGCAGAGGTCAACCTTAAACTGATCTGGGATGTGGTATCGCAAATCAAGGTTGGCGAACGCGGCCACGCCTACGTCGTCGGCGCGGCGGGGCGGCTGATCGCGCATCCTGATATCAGCCTCGTTCTGCGCAATACCGATATGTCGAAACTCGTGCAGGTGCAGGCGGCGCAGGCCGGCACTGACTTCGGGTCGCTGCAGGGCGCGAAAAACATTCAAGGACAGGAGGTCCTGACTGCATCCGCGCCCATCGTGCCGCTCGGCTGGACGATGTTTGTCGAACTGCCGGTGGAGGAGGCCTATGCCTCGCTTTACGCCGCGTTGCAGCGGCTCGCAGTCGTGCTGGTGGCGGCGTTACTGTTCGCGGTACTTGCCGGGATATTCCTGGCCCGTCGTATGGTCGGCCCGATCCAGTCGTTGCGTGCCGGCGCAGAGCGTATCGGCGGCGGCGATTTCGCCCAGCACATTTCTATTAAGACCGGCGATGAACTCGAAGGCCTCGCCAACCAGTTCAACGAGATGGGAGCAAGATTGCAGGAATCCTATGCGAACCTGGAAAACAAGGTCGAACAGCGCACCTCTGAGTTGAGCGAATCCCTGCAGCAGCAGACCGCGACCGCCGATGTACTCAAGGTTATCAGCCGCTCGGCGTTCGACCTGGCATCGGTGCTCACGACTTTGACTGAGTCGGCGAAGTCGCTGTGCGGCGCATCGCTCGGAATGATTACACTTCGGGATGGGGATGTGATGCGACTGCGGGCGCAATCGGGCTGTACGCAGGCCTTTGTGGATTTTATGCATGCGCATCCGATCGGGCCTAGTCGTGACACGATCACCGGCCGTGTCTTCATGGATGGTAAGCCGGTCCATGTTGCAGACGTGCAGAGTGACCCTGAATATAATTTTGGTAACGCGCCGACGATCGGCGCCTACCGGGCGGTGCTCGCTGTGCCCTTGATGCGTGATGGCACAGTCGAGGGCGTGCTGTTACTCGGAAGGCCGACGCCCGGACCGTTCAGCCAGCGCCAGGTTGATCTGGTGCAGACGTTTGCCGACCAGGCCGTCATCGCCATCGAGAACGTGCGTCTGTTCGAGCAGGTCCAGGAGCGCACCAAAGAGCTTTCGCTGTCGCTAGATGAGTTGCGCACCGCGCAGGATCGGCTGGTGCAGACTGAAAAGCTTGCTTCGCTCGGCCAGCTCACCGCCGGCATCGCTCACGAAATCAAGAACCCGCTCAACTTCGTCAATAATTTCTCGTCCCTGTCGGGCGAATTGATCGATGAGCTCGATGAGCTGCTCGGATCCGCCAAGCTCGACGGCAAGCTCCGGGAAGAGATCGACGAACTCACTCATACACTCAAGGGCAATCTCGAAAAGGTCGTTCAACACGGCAAGCGCGCTGACTCAATCGTGAAGAACATGCTGCTGCATTCGCGCGAAGGTTCGGGCGAACACCGGCCTGCCGATATTAATACGATCGTCGAGGAAAGCCTCAACCTCGCCTACCACGGCGCGAGGGCGGAGAAATCCAGTTTCAACATCACGCTCGAGCGCAACCTCGATCCGTCTGCCGGGGTCATCGATCTATACCCGCAGGAGATCACGCGGGTGTTCCTCAATCTCATTTCCAACGGCTTTTATGCCGCCAACAAGCGCAAGGAAGCCGGCGACGCAGGCTTCGAGCCGACCTTGAGTGCAACAACGAGGAGCCTCGGCAACGAGGTCGAAATCCGGATTCGCGACAACGGCACCGGCATCCCCGCAGAGGTGAAGGAGAAGATGTTCAACCCCTTCTTCACCACCAAGCCCGCGGGCGAAGGCACCGGGCTTGGCCTGTCGATGAGCCACGACATCATCGTGAAACAGCACGGTGGCAAGATTGACGTCAAAACCGAACCAGGCGCATTCACTGAATTCATCATTACACTGCCCCGAGCGGCGGCTCAAGCAAAGGCTGGAGGCTGAAATTGAGTGTATACATACTCGTCGTCGATGATGAGCCGGATGTCGAAGTTCTTTTTCGTCAGCAGTTCCGGCGCGACCTGAAATCCGGCCGCTTCACCATGGAATTTGCGCCGTCGGCGCCGGCCGCACTAGTTCGCGCAGCCGAGATCAAGGATCCGTCGCTGATCCTGATCCTGTCGGACATCAACATGCCCGGCATGAGCGGGCTCGACATGCTGCCAAAAGTACGCGCCGAACGGCCCGATGTTCCCGTCATCATGATTACCGCTTACGGCGACGCTGAAACGCGCCGCAAGGCGATCGAGCGCGGCGCGGTCGGACTGTTGACCAAACCGATCGATTTCGCGCTGCTGCGCCACGAGATCGACGCTCGGCTCGGGCAGGCCGCATGACCGCGACCATCCTCGTCGTCGATGATGAGCCGGACCTTGAGGCTCTTGTCTTGCAGAAGTTCCGCAAGCAAATTCGCGATGGCGCGGTGAGCTTCATGTTCGCCCATGACGGCGTGGAGGCGTTGCAGTCGATCGAAAATCATCCGCATGTCGATCTGGTCGTCTCGGACATCAACATGCCGCGGATGGACGGCTTGTCCTTGCTGCAGAAATTGCAGGAGGCCGAAGACAAGAAGTCGACCATCATCGTCTCGGCCTATGGCGACATGAGCAATATCCGCACCGCGATGAACCGCGGAGCGTTCGATTTCCTGACCAAACCGATCGACTTCACCGATCTCGAAACCACGATCGACAAGACGATACGCCACGTCGAGGCAATGCGCGATGCGCGCCGTCGCCAGGCCGAGGCCGAGCGCGCGCATGCATCGCTCTCGCGCTATTTCTCGCCCCAGATCGCCTCAAGACTTGCTGCCGCCGGCGAAAGCGACGGAATGGAGGTGCACTGGCGCGATGTCGCGGTGATCTTCACCGACATTGCCGGCTTCACCTCGCTGGTGGAAAATGTTGCGCCCGACGTGCTCGGCACGCTACTCAACGAATATGTGGGCGGGATGACTGATGTCGTCTTTGCGCATGAGGGGACCGTCGCCAAGATCATCGGCGATGCCATCCAGATTCTCTTCAACGCGCCGGGCGACCAGCCGGATTATGCGACCCGCGCAATTGCCTGCGCACATGCCCTGGATGACTGGGCCGAGGAGTTTCGCGAGCGCTGGAAATCCAAGGGCGTGAATTTCGGTACCACCCGGATCGGCGTTCACGCGGGCCCCGCGCTGGTCGGCAATTTTGGCGGCAGCCGCTTCTTCGACTACACCGCTTATGGCGATACCATCAATACGGCAGCCCGGCTCGAAGCTGCCAACAAGTTTCTCGGCACACGCATTTGCGCGAGCGCCGTGGTCGCCGACGGTGCCAAGGCTTTTTGCGGCAGGCCGGTCGGCGATCTCTTGTTGCGGGGGCGCAGCGAGCCGCTGCGGGCGTACGAGCCGCTGGCGGCGGCTGCATTCGAAGGGCCGGCGACGGCGCAATATCGCGACGCCTTTGCCAGACTGGAGGCCGGAGACGCCGCGGCGATGCCGGCCTTTGCTGCTCTGGTTGGGTTGTACGCTAGCGATCCACTCGCGGGCTTTCATCTCAGACGGCTGTTGAACGGGGCTAAAAGCGCGCGCATTCAGTTGGAGCAATAGGCGCGTTCGAGACGCAAGAATCACGTCTGGTTTTTGAACGGGAGCGGACATTTGGTCGCAGTGACTGAACCAATCGAGGGTCTTTGATCCTCGTGTCCCGTGGCAGACTGCTAGGCTGAAGCCGCTAAAGAGGCGTTTCTGACCGGGGGCTCAATGCTGCGGCGCGAGTTCATAAAATTCATCGGTGGCACAGCCGTGATATGGTCGCTTCCTGCGCACGCGCAACAAACGATGCCTTTGATCGGGTTTCTGAGCAGCCGATCGCCCGAGGAATCCGCGGGCGTCGTTGCAGCTTTCCGACAGGGCTTGCGGGAAGCGGGATTTATCGAGAGGCAAAATTTCGCGATCACCTTTCGCTGGGCGGAAGGCCGCTACGACCGACTGCCCGCGTTAGCAGCAGAACTCGTCGCACTTCGCGTAGCCGTGCTCTACTCTGCGGGCGGACCGCCAGCCGCGCTTGCGGCCAAATCGGCAACTTCCACCATTCCGATCGTGTTCTCGTCGGTCAACGACCCGGTCGCATTGGGTTTGGTGACCAGCCTTAATCGTCCGGGAGGCAACATCACAGGTATGAGTCTGTTCAACGACCTTTGGATCAAGAATGTCGAGCTGCTGAGAGAGATAGTGCCGAGCGCCAGCGTCATGGCTTACCTCATCAATCCATCTTCCCCAAGCGTCGAGATATACCTGAAAGGCGTGGACGAGGCCGCTAAAGCGTTGGGAATCGAAATTCATGTTCTAAAGGCCAGCACGGAGCATGAAATCGACGAATCCTTCGCCTCGTTGGCGAGCCTGCGTATCGGCGGGATCATCGTTCCAAATGAGCCTTACCTCGATAGCCAGCGTGAGAGGATCACGGCCCTTGCCGCCCGGTATAAAATGCCGGCGCTGTACAATCTTCGTGAATGTGTTGTCGCGGGTGGCCTCGCAAGCTACGGACCGAGCTTGTCTGACCTTTATCATCGTTCAGCAGTATATGCGGGCAGAATACTGAAGGGTGAAAAGCCGGCGGACCTGCCGGTTCAACTGCCGACTAAATTCGAGTTTGTTGTCAATCTGAAAGCTGCCAAGGCTCTGGACATTGCGATTCCACCGACCTTGCTTACTCGCGCCGACGAAGTAATCGAATGATCCGGCGTGACTTCATCTCCCTTCTCGGCGTCGCGGCGGTACTACGGACGGCTCCTGGGCCTGCGCAGCAGTCAGCGGTGTCTATTGCGGCCGAATCCTGAAGGGCGAGCGACCGGCGGACTTGCCAGTCATTCAGTCGACCAAGTTCGAACTCATCGTAAATCTGAAAACCGCCGAGTCGCTCGGATTGAATGTGCCGCCGGCGCTGCTCACCGGTGCCGACGAGGTGATCGAGTAGCGGGTCGATGTCGGGGCTATTGGCACCTTTCGGACGTGGCTGATCCGGCCGACGATGTTCGATCCTGGGGGCAAAGCAGATCTCACGGTTACGAGCGCCGACTTCCGAAAATGGACCTAGAGCCGACATGAAGAGAACGCCGATCCCGCAGCGCAGCAGACTTCTGCCGCACCGACGTTGTGCTATTCTTTCGGTCCTAAGCACAGGAGGAAACCGGTCAGTGAATCGGCGTGAGTTGATCACACTCCTCGGCGGCGCAGCAGCTGCATGGCCGCTTTTAGCGCGCGCGCAGCCTGACCGAATACGCCGCGTCGGAATCCTTGTGGGTTTGGCCGAAGATGATCCTGACGCGAAGGTGCGTCTGGGAGCATTCCGGCAGGGACTTGAAAAGCTCGGCTGGTCGGAGGGCCGAAATATACAACTTGGTGTTCATTTCGCACTCCCTGCGAATGAGCAGCAAGTGCAAATGCAGGTGAAGGAGCTGCTTACGGCCAGTCCTGATGTGGTGGTGGCGCAGACAACAGCACTTACTGCCGCTATCCGGCGAGCAAGCCGAAATATTCCGATTGTATTCGTTGCTGTTGGCGACCCAATCGGCGCAGGCTTTATCACCAACCTCGCGCGGCCGGGCAGCAATCTTACAGGCCTGACCCTGTATGACAGCAGCGTCACCGGAAAGTGGTTGGGGATGCTGAAGGAGATCGACCCGCGCGTCACCCGCGCCACTTTCATCGTCAACCCAAAGACCAGCTCCTTTCCGCTTCTTGCGCGTGAAACCGAAATCATGGCCCAGTCACTGGCGCTCGACGTGAGCTTGAGCACCATCGAGAGCGCTCGTGACATCGAACGCGTAATTGAGTCCTTTGCCAGTCTGCCGAATGGCGGCCTGGTCTTTCCGCCGAATGCAACCACGACTGCCAATCGTGACCTCATCGTCGCGCTGGCGGCGAGATACCGCTTGCCTGCCGTTTATGCCTGGCGCGAGTTCGTCGCGGCTGGCGGCCTGTTGTCCTACGGGACTAACTTCGTAGAACTTTTCCGGCAAGCAGCGCCCTATGTTGATCGGATTTTGCGCGGCAGTTCGCCCGCCGAGCTTCCTGTGCAGGCGCCGACCAGGTACGAATCTGTCCTTAATCTCAAGACTGCGAAGGCGCTTGACTTGACCGTGCCTGCCGGCCTGTTGGCGGCCGTTGATGAGATCATTGACTAGGACCGGTTCAAAGCGGAAGTCGCCAGTTCTAAAGAGGAGTTTTGCGAAAAATCCCTTCCATTTTTAGTCGGCCGCGACATACACTAATGGCTTCGAGCGCGTCTCCACCGGATATTTGAATATCATGAGAAGGAGAGAGTTCATTCACTTTGTGTGTGGTACGGCGGCCGCTTGGCCGCTCGCTACCTTTGCCCAGCAAGCTGGCAAGGTCTGGCGCATCGGATTCCTCGCGCAAGGCTCCGAGAAATTCTACGACGCACTGTTCGATGGCATGAAGGACCTCGGCTATCAGGAAGGCCGGAACCTAGTGGTCGAGCGCCGCTATGCAGAAGGACGTGCGGAACGCTTCCAGGATTTTGCCGCCGAGATGGTGCGGCTGAAGGTAGATGTGATTATCGTCTCGACGACACCGGCGGGCTTCGCCGTCAAAAGCCCGGCGACAAACATTCCGGTGGTTTTTCCCAACGCTATCAGTCCTGTCGAAAGCGGCCTCATCGCAAGCCTCGCACATCCAGGCGGCAACATCACGGGTGGCGCAGCGCAGACCGCAGCGCTGAGCACCAAGCGCCTCGGTCTTCTTAAGGAAATAGTGCCGAAGTTATCGCATGGCGCTGTGCTCTGGAATGGCGCCAACCCGGCGCTAGCTTATCCTTGGAAGCTAACCCAGAATGCGGCCGCGGCGCTGGGGGTAGAGCTTGAGCCCCTTGAGGTGCATTCTCCGCAAGACATCAATTCGGCCTTCGCAAAGATGACGGACGCACCACCCGACGCGCTGATTGTTCTACAGGACGCACTCACCCTCCAGCACCGCAAGGAGATCATCGACTTCACGATTGAAAGGCGGATTCCGGGCATGTTTGTTGCGCGGGAATGGGTCGCATCCGGCGGTCTGGTGTCCTACGGCGAAAATCTGGCCGAGATGTATCGTCGCGGTGCCTATTTCGTTGACAAGATATTCAGGGGCACCAAACCAGCAGACCTCCCCATGGAGCAGGTCACTAAATTCGAACTCATCATCAACCTTAAGACCGCGAAATCCATAGGTTGGACTGTTCCGCCCAACATATTGGTGACGGCCGATGAGGTGATCGAATAAATCAAGCCACTTCCGCTTTTGGCAGATTTTGTTCTCTAATTCCGGGTCTGGGTGTCAAGCTCTCCAATGATCGTCCTTGCCGGGTCCACTGTTCTCTCCGCGGTAGGGGTGAACCCTCCGCATGATGGCGTAAGGTGACGCTGG
>Ga0210393_10003124_pt1 | contig 13382 bp, 12 predicted proteins | sample IncBWC27OmetaG_FD_160068 | JGI IMG/M metagenome (GOLD analysis project Ga0210393, IMG submission 160068) | Forest soil microbial communities from Barre Woods Harvard Forest LTER site, Petersham, Massachusetts, United States - Inc-BW-C-27-O ... | reverse complement strand
AACAATAGATCAAAGTACTTTACTCCGATGTTGCAACCACTTGGGTGTGCTAAGTTATGGGCTTGTTTGCTTTTTATCCTGTCGTTTTCGGATGGATTTGTCAGGTGCCGTTTCGCTCGCCTTTGTCTCACGATCTCGTGAAATGAGCCGCATCAGCTCATCCCGCAGGATTGCTGCGGCGCACACCTGATCGGCGTTCTCGGTCCGACGTGGCAAGTCAAGTAGGCGAAGTCCCTCGGCTTGGGGCCGCAAGCCGGGAAATCGTCGAGGATCGCTACGACAAAGGCGCGCTCATCATCACCAGCCAGGTTCCCGTGGACCGCTGGCATGATTTGATCGGCGTTCCCACCCTTGCCGACGCGATCCTCGACCGCGTCATTCACAACGCCTACCGCATCGATCTGGCCGGCGAGAGCTTGCGCAAGCGGCGATCCTCGCCATGAAATCGACGCGCGCTCGGAGGCTGGCTCGCTCGACCCTCGGCGCGACAAGGCCGTGGATAGCGGCGGGCTGCGCTACGGCGCAATGGAAAGCGCGCTTCGCCCGCCGTTACCCACCGCCACTCGAGCTTTTGCGGAGATCCAAATCCAAGCTCGCTTGACCAACCGCTCCGGGCAAAACATCATCACATCGATCCGCGGAAGCAGATGCCAGGTGGCCGACATCAAATCGGAATCCCGGCTCGGAATCGGTGGCCGGCTTCCTGTCGGAATGCCTGGCCGGCTTCCTCGGAATCCGCACGCTGTCGATCGTCTGCGAGTCGTGCGGCCGGCGCGGGCGATACGCTGTTGCGAGGCTCATCGATGAGCACGGCGACGCCAAGCTCACCGACCTGCTTCTGACGCTGGCCGACTGCTAGAAGGGGCGCTCGGACAGCATCCACGACAGGTGCAAGGCGGTGTACGAGCAGCTGCTCCCATAAGGCACTAGCGCCGCCGCGCCTCATAGACGACCCGCCGGCGTAGCCTCAAAATCGGCCGGACGAGCGTCTACAGAATCGGCCGGCTAACGCCTGACGGGTCTCGGCTTTGAACTGCGGGTGCTTGCGGAGAGTCGATCAAAGAAAATCAACAATGCCTACATGGAAGGTTTGCGAATGACGGGAGGGCGAGGGGGTGCGTGCCGCTAATCGATGCCTCCCGCATCTGGTCGCGCAGCCGGAAGTCTGAAAGAGTGACTATTTCAAATTGTTCGCGAGGCCTGCGCCGCCTGGGTCAGCCAATGATTGCGCCACGCGGCACGTACGAAAGCCGCCAGACCGTCACTACACTAACGAAGACAATATTACGAGGAATTGCCCTCGCAAAGTGTCGCTCTCACGACGTACTTTTTGTACACGAACAATTGGACGGTCGATGACAACACGAAGAAACTACTCCTACTGCTAAATGGATCGGCTGGCAGGTCAAAGAGACCTCGTCGACGCGGGAAGCCGACGGCGCTACCGTCCGGAAGGGGAAGGCACGATCCGGTCCACCAATCACGAGCGCCTGGTGATCCTGCCATACATCAAGTAGGACGGCGAACAAGTGCGCGGCCATACCAAGAGTGGCCCAAATGACGGGCGTGCCTTACCACGCCATCCCGACCTGTATGTCGATATACGATTCTCGCTTTACGACGGTGATCTGATGATCGGCCTGCTCCGCGAGTTGCCGTATGAGTGAGCGCGCGGATGACTGGAAACCGATCTTCGTTCTGCCGAACGTCGCGCTGCTCGCCGCTATCGGCTGCGACATCACCGTGCTCGCGCCCGCGCATGATCCTCGCGTCACCACACTGAAACGCGCCCACCCGACATTTCGCCGGTTCCTCGGTCGCTTCTCTGATAATTTCGGCGCGAAGTTCAAGCCTACCGTGCTTCTGGTACGTGCGGACGCACCGCCAGCGTTCATCGAGGTCACGACGCTCGCCAGCTTCCGTGACCTGATCGCCATCTCGGCCATCGCTTACAATCGCGCCCTGGAGCTTCGCCGCCCGCGCGGCCACCGTGTAATGTTTGGCGAAGCGTTCGCCATCTACCCCTGGATGCTCGACAAGCATTTTGAGGACGTCATCGGCAGCACGCCGGCCATCCTCGGCGCGCACGAAGTCGCCATGTTCAAGGGCCAATCCTCCCCAACGCTGTTCCGCACGGCCCTTGACGCTGCCGACTTGGACCAGCCGCTGCTTGCAGCGCTTCTCAGCCGTTGGCAGCAGCGCTACCATGCACCCGAACCCGACTGGGCTGACATTGCGCTCTTCCGATCCCTCAACATGGCCTATCACGCCTCGCTGCTCCCCGCGGCAACAGACACTACTTTCTACGACGTCGGGCGCCTGGTCTCACTGTGGGTTAGCGCTTTCGAGATCCTCGTCCATCCTGGAGGCAACGGTCAGGCGAACCGGGACAAGGTCTTCGAGCTAATTGAGAAGACGCCGTGGGTGTTTCAGGCGACCGCGGATCGCGTCCATGACACCGGCAGCAAGACGAAGGTAAAGCGGACGCTGGCCTCTTGGCTGTATCATGCGCTTTACGATTGCAGGAACAACTTCCTACATGGCAACCCAGTCGAGCGCGCCGATCTCATCCTCCCGGTCTCTGGTCGCACTGTTTTCGAGTATGCGGCCCCACTGTATCGTCTCGCGCTCACAACCTTCCTGCCACTGACCCACGATATGCCCTTGCCGTCCTCGTCCGAGCCCAGGCTTTCGGAGCCTACATCGCGGAGCACAGGGAATTCATGGACCCGCAGCGCCGCACCGAAGAAGCGATCCTCACAGCGAACCAGTCGCCGAACCAAAGAGCTATCCGCCATCGTCGGCTAACGCGACCGGCCGCTACCCCGTGACCTCCTCTGGCAGAGCCTCATCGAGGAGGTCCCTCATAGGCCGGTGTACTTGACTGCTCCCTGCGCCCCGGCGCGGGCCAGTTCGTCATTCGTTCTTGACGAGCCTCAACGGCGCGGGGCGGGGCGGGAAATCGGGCGACGGCGCGCGCTCCTGCGAGAAGGCTGAGGAGCGCGGTAAGGAGACGCTTTTCAGGGAGTGAGGTATGCTGCATCGCAGCATATTGTACTCCTATTTTATTTCGTGGGCTTCCACTCTCGGGCTAGCCGCTGTGCCTCTGCAATTTGTTCCGGGGTCATCATAGGCTCGAGAGCCTCCCGAGCCCCTTCAGCTCCGGCTACGCCGCCTCGCGAAGCAGCGAGATTCAGCCACACGTGCGCCAAAACGTAATCCTCAGGAGCGCCGCGACCTTGGCCATAGCTGACACCCAGCGCGAACTGAGCCTGAGCGTCACCCTGATCCGCCGCCTTGCGATACCACTTCGCTGCCTCGGCGTAGTCTTGCGAGGCTCCTTGGCCGCGTTCGTAGCTGAGGCCAAGGTTATATTGTGCCTTAGCGTAACCTATTTCGGCCGGCTGGCGCCACCATTTTGCGGCCTCTGGGAAATTCTGCGAAACACCTTGGCCTTGGGCATACATCAGACCAACGTGATTCTGTGCAGCGGCATCGCCCTGTTCCGCTGCCTTCCGGTACCATTTAATTGCTTCGGTATAGTCCTGCGGTACCCCTTGGCCTAGGGAGTACATGAAGCCTAAGTAGCCTTGCGCCTGAGCGTCCCCCTGCTCCGCCGCCTGATGTCGAGCAGATGCTCCGCCTCATCTTTGGCGGATTGATGCGGCGCGCCGAGCTGTTGAGCTAACGCGGGCAAGACCCCGAGCGCGGCGGCGAAGACGACAGTCGAAACAACACCGCGCACGTCAGCCCCCTTTGGACAACGGTGTCAGGGCGTCAAACGTAACACAAATTCAACCTGTCGTCGCGCGAGGTTTGGCCGCTTGTCGAAAATACAAATTCAGCCGAGGTCTTGGCTGCGGTCGTCGCCGCGCGCATTGAAGCTGCGGCCGGACGAGCATCGCGATTGGGACGTGATGCGCGATTCCTTAACGGCCTAGTCGAGGTCGGACGGAGCCGAAGCACTCCTGCGCCACTGCCGACGGCTCGATAGCAACCTAGGGATCGTCGATCCTTGCAAAGCTAGAGGCCCTTTGGGTCGCGGTTCAAATCCGCGCAAGTGAAGCCCGTCCCTATGTTATGAAAGCGATCCGCCCCGGCCTCCACAAGCTACCGGCGAGCGGCGAGGCTCGGTTCGCTAAGGAAGTCTACGGAGATCCCCGCTTCCTCAAGCATCGCGCGCGCAAAAGCAAAATCTCCTCCCCACTTCTGATCGTTTAGATCAGGCTCAAGGGCTACCAGCCGTGATAATCCCAGCTTGGACAACCGCGCGTGCGCAATCGATGCATGGAAACCAGTTTACGTAGCATACGCAACCATCTGTCCGGATGCCGAGGCGAGCCGCATTGTAGATTGCATTCCTTTCAGCGTGTTCAGTCCACGCATATTTTGCTGGACGCTCATGGCGCTCGGGCCGCTCATCGTCAGCACCCCGAACAAAGCCGTTAAACCCAGTACTACGAATCAGCTTGCGGGCCGACTATTACACATCCCGTCTTCGCAGATTTGTCCTTGCTCCAAGACGCGATCTCCGCCGCCAACCTCATAAAGCGTACATCCCAAGTATCGCCGAAGGTTACGGTCATGCGACATGCCGCGACGAATCAGTTGGACGGGCGGATCGGCTACTCGTATGCTGTCGGAGACGCGATACGATAGCGTTCCAGTGCTCGGCTGCCGAGCGGTCTTCCTGTCGGTCAGCAAGTCCATAGAGAATGCGAGACATATTGGTCGCCCAGTTTTCTGGTGCCTTGCCCTCGTTCATAAATGGTGCCGTCGACAACTCGCTGACGAGTCTCGGTGATCTCGCGATTGCCTCCAGTCGACTAATCAGCGCCAAAATAATTCCATCGATCAGGTTCGGGGAATTGGCCGCCGTCTCGACGAGAGAACGTATAGCACCATAGCGTACATTTTCGTCTTCATCTTTGTCTATACGGACAAGCAGTGCGTCGACGAAACGCGGAAGAGGAAACCCACCCATAGCATGAACAGCGCGCCATCGTACAACTGGCGTCAGGGAATCTGAGGCTTCAATGATCGCGTCCTCGACCGGGGCAGTGAGCGTCAGTTGTTTGACGACGTTAGCGGCGGTCCAGCCCAGAATAGAGTCTTGATCAGTCAGCAGGCGCGCGAGCGTTTCTGCGTTCACTTCTTGCAAAGAAAATAGCCTGCGCCATGCCTCGAAGTGGTCGTCGGCCTCAATGTGTAGAGATGCAACAATACTGCGCAGATCATTGCGCGTTCGAGCCTCGTAAAACTGTCTCGCGTCCTCATCATTGAGCAGAAGGCGTAACCCATCAAGCGCGCGTTGGGCAGAAAAAAAGTGCGGATCGAAGCGCCTGTCGGCCAACATTGCGAGCATGATCACGCGAGTCGACCGTGGAATGTCAGCTCTGCGTGTGTTGGTCTCCGAAAGGGCGTATCCAACGGCATAGGGGTTCCAGTCATACACCGCGCGTAGAAACTGCTCCCTGTCAACTTGGTCCGTTTTTTCAAGGACAAAACCGATTGCATCAAACGAGTTTGCTTTGAAAGTGAGCGCATCCAACGTTCGGTGCCGTGTTTCAAATTTCCAGAGGTCTTTACGTTTTGCGACATAAACGGCCGCCAGACAGTCGTGATACCAATGATGATGGAAAGCCACACGGTTGTCGTCGACGTGAGTTAACGCGCCTCCCTCCAACAGCTTATCGGCAACTGCGACTTGGCCTGCTTCTTCGAACCGTCTCTTCGGAAAGCTGCGCGATTCGTCGATTTCGTAAGCGCGCCAAGCTGCGTCGACAGCTACAGTCATCTCATTTGGATCTAGTCGTCCCTTGTCGATGAGTAGTTCCTCGATGGTCGCGGTCGTCGAGGACAGGAGTTCTCCGCGCATGGCGCGGTCCAGGAAGAACGGCAACGACAACAACGTGTACATCGGCCCCGAAATATTAGCCTGTATATTGTGGAGATCAATTTCTGACTTGGCGATTGCGAGGGGCATGACAAAACACCATCGTGCATCGTAGTTTAGCGTTCGACGTACCAATCTGTCGCTCGCAATCACCGATGCTCCAACCATCGCGGAAGCCACTCCGTCGCAAGCGGCGAGAATTTCGTTTGCGATTGAGCCGGGTGTCTCGTTCAATCCGTCCAGAAAGAAAATCTTTTTGACTGAGGGTGCCAGAAACTCTGCGTCAGATATGTCGAATTTCCCGGCACCAAACCGGCGCAGCAGAAAATCAAACGCTTCGAGCGGGGACTGTCTGCTTCGCGCCCATTCTTCGGTTGCGTCATGACTCCAGCGCGACAGCTCAATGAGAAACGTTGCGTGCCCCAGCGATATTGAGCAAAGCGCCGCGCGCATCATGGCGGCCGATTTTCCAGACGCACCACGACCGCACACAAGAACGCGGCCTTTCCGCGAAGCTAGGTCGATAAGAGTCTCATGCGAGATGTTGGCGCGCGAACGACCACGAAGCAGGTCGTCGTAGTTAGCGCATTCGCCCAGTCCAACCGTAATCGGAGCGCCCCACGTCTGAAGAAAGGCGGAACAACGGTGCTTAGCCGCAGATTGGATCGAGTTAGCCAGAGTTTCCATTTTTGCTCGCGGTGGCCCGTGATTACAGTTCTCATTATGTTCCCCTTCGGGGCTACTTACAACACGTAATCAATTGATCAACTACCGCTACGGTAAATGCCGCGGCTGACGCAGCCGCGTAGTTTCTCCAGAGCCTGCGCTCTTCATCGTTGCCTTCGGTGGCGACTAAGTCTGAGATTCCTCTTACAATGAGATAGTTAAGATTGTAGTATCTCGTCGCCCTTGCAGTGTAAACTGCCCGCGCTAAACCATGTGACTCCATATCTACAGCTATAGCCTTGTCAAATTCGTCTAGAATCTGGCATTGATACGTATTTTCTTTATCACCCATCAGCTTTTCACCGGCAATTAGGTTTCCGTATTACCTTTGGCTCGCCTTTTACGTGGTCTAGGCACCTTGATATATTCGATCCATTTTTGGCCGAGCCGCACGCGGCGCGCGATAGTCTCGCGCAGGTATTTAGAAGGATGATCGAGCGCGACTGGCCGCCGGAGCCTTCTTCCTTCGGTGAACTTTTGCGTCTCGTAGCCCTCGACATGGTCGGCAACGACGACGTCGCCAAGTCCGATCCCATCTCGATCCGCCACACCACCAGCGATGCCCAAGAGGATCAGGTACTCGGGACGGAAGCGCTCGACGAGTTCACCCACAAATTCGTTGCAACAAGTGTTGCCGCGATCAGCGCTCTTGCCCAACACCACAGCGTAGCGGCCGTCCTCCATACGGTCCCGAACAAGAAAGGCCGTTTGCTCAGCGAGTTCGATGAAGTGACCCGCCTCGCGGACCGCATCAAATTCTTCATCGACGATCGTCGCAATTGCGACTAGGGCTCCCCCATCGCGTCCCGTCAGCATTTTCCACCGTGCCACATTTACGGCCACTTAAACAATTGGAAAAAGTAGCTTGAGATTCATGTCAAGTAGAGATCGTGTTTCCGCTATTTACGTCATAGTCCGGCTGGTTGCCGGCTGTTTACTGATAAGAGCACCGCCCTCCCGGCGACAAAGCCTACAAAAAATGGCGTCCTGCTGTCTTCGCTTTTTTCTCAGGCTCTATCCAAGCGCGGTCGAACTTGCCGTCAAACCCAGCGCAGACAGATGCGCTTCTCAGTACCACGAGATCATTGTCCTGGCGCGTCTCGCCTGAGCGGCTGAAATTGGCCGAGCCGGTGCGCAAGAGGCGATGATCGACGCAATAGCCTTTTCAGGCGCGTCAGTTCGCCGCCAGGCGAATGGAGGGTCGAGGGCGACTGGAAGCTGCTACGCAAGGCTTGCAGCCAGGGAGGCCATAACGTGGCCCACATTGCCTTGAGGCCGCGTCGCTGCTTGCCGTAAAGCTAAGGTCCTAACCCCTGGGGGACTGGCTGGGGGACTGGCACTGCCGCATGAAACGAAATCATCGGAAGATCAATTTGTTAGGTGGAAACATGGTCGGAGAAGAGTTCCGCGAAACTCGGTTGCGCCAGCGGAGAAGGCAGGGTCTGCGTCGACATGTCTCTGTGCTGATTCCGCGATGTCACGCCGCACTGGCGGGAAGAAGAAAGGGGCTTAATTGTTAAGGATGGGCTGCCGATCGACCGGACAAATACCAGCGAGCCTTGACGCCGTAGGCGGCAGGCCGACATTTTCCCAGATGGACGGCGTTCCCCCACAGTCAGGCTAGCTCGATTCCCCGCTAACCGAAAGCGCTCTCCGTCGCAGCCGTTCTTGACCCGCGATCCTCGTCGCGTCGGCGCCCTTTGCGAAGGCGCTTCAAATAAGCGTCGGGGGCGCGATCACGCGCTCTCAAAAGAGCCGTGACCTAAAAGGTCTTCATATATTCGATAATTGCCCAGCGCTCGTCGTCAGTGAGCCCAGCGCCAAATTCGTGTCCCCCATTGCCGTTGCCGTTCGTGTTCGCCGGATCCGCCAAGAAGGCGCCCGTCTTGAACGGCGACTCATCCGTGGCGTAGCCGACATTCTTCGGATCGAAGATGCGGCTGCCAACCATGAAGCTCGACTTGCGGTCCTTGGCGGGCTTCATCAGTTCCCACAGGTTCGGTACGGAACCGTTGTGAAGATAGGGAGCGACCGCCCAGACCCCATTCAATACGCGCGACTCGTAAGCAGCCCCGTCCGCGACTGGCGGAGGACTGAACATGTCGCTGAGCCTCGCGTCGATGAACGCCTTGAGCTCAACCAATGCGTCAAGCTTTGCCTTCGCGGACAATTTCGGATCGAGCAGCGTGTCAAGATTCTCCCCGGGAAAATGCTCGGCGAGGTCCTTGCGGAGGGCGCGAAAGACGCCGCTCTGCGCGAGCTTCGTCGGCGCCGGGACCGGCGGAACGAAAGCCTCCGCGAGCAAGCTTCCCATCACGGAAGTAGCGAGAAGGTCGCCGGTCTTCGCCGGATCGCCAATCCGCGCGCCAATGGCCGGCGGCGGCATCAGGGCGCCCAAGAGCAGCCCGGGCCGGGACGTGCGCTGCGAGTTGATCAGCATCTTCGGGTCGGTGCCAATCGCGAGGATGGGGGTGCGCCAAAGGCCCGGCAAGTCGAGCGAAGCCTGCACCGCGTGGCAGCTGCCGCAATTGGCGTCAAACAAGGGTTTGCCGGCCGCCGCCAGCCGCTCGTCGAGTCCGAATATTTCTCGTGGCCATGGCGGCGGGCGTAGCACGGCGATTTTTTCTTCCAGCGTCTGCAGTCCGGCAAAATTGATGGAAATATTCTTGAAATCGATAATCGCGGGCGTAAGCGGCGTCGGCGCGACGACGCGATGAGGTGTGAAATCGGCGAAGACTCCGAGGACCTCGCCGGTATTGCGTCCGAGCGCCTGGATATAGAGTCCGTTATGGATGCCGCCGTTCCATTGGGTGCGATCCTGGCGCGAGGCGTTCCATAGAAACGGATACCGGACCGGCGCGTCGGCGACCTTGTAATTGTCTCGAATGCCGAGATCGCGCGCGGCGATGCGGTTGAAGATCATGCCGAAAGCGTCGAGTCGGCCAGGTCCCCATGGGCTCGCCGCGGGCAGGCTGATGTCCATGAATTCCCCGAATTGGGCGACCCATTTGCCAAGCCCGTCCTTCACTTGCGCCGCCTTCGCTGCTGTGTAGCCAGGGCCGAGAACCGCCTTGGCGAAGGCGTCGAACCGGGCGGGCTCGCCCAGAATCGCGCGCGAGGCGGCAAGAAGATCGGCAAGAAATTGTTGGGCGTCTGTCTTCGCTGGCCCGCCGTCGATGCGCAGCGCGTGGACGACGCCGCCTTGGGCGTATTCGAGCTGTCCTGTGTGGCACGCGGCGCAGGTCAGTCCCAGCTGCCCGGATGCGACCGGACCGTCAACGACAAAGCCGACCGGCAGGCCTTGCGGGTTTGCTGGAGAGACCTCATGGGCGAGAAAGCCGTAGCGCTGCAATTTGTCGACGGCGAAGGGCTCGTCGACATCGGTGCGCTTGAGCGCCTTGAACCAGGCATAGGGCATCAGGTGCGAGCCCTGGCTCGTCGTATAGAACGTTTCGCGATCCGCGGCCGACCAGCCCTGCGCGGCGTAGGTGAGTGTGCCCGCCGCGCCGGTTTGTTGCGCCCTCCCCTCGACGGCCCCCAATCCCAAAGTCAATCCGAGCGCAAACGTCGAGCGCCGCACAATGCCTTTTCCGTCCATGTCTGGCCCCTCTATGTTGGGTGCGATAGCGGATCTGCTCAAAGAAATGCTTGAGTTGGCCTCGCGATGGGCCGTCCATGTGCCTTCGCCGCGGAACAGAATCAAAGTCCGCTCATCGGAATATAAATCGACGCGTAACGCTGTGGAACTCCACTTTTGTGGCGTTCCGGCCGCCGTTTATTTCCTGGGCGCCGTCTCCGGCAAAGTCACCAATATCGGCAGCGCCAAGACAGCCACGACGGCGATCATGGCGCCCGGGACCATGATCCAACCGGTTCGCTCCGTCAGGACCTGGGCGACATACGGGGTGAGGCCGCCGAAGATGGCGGTGGCCGTCGTCGCCCCGAGCGCCAGGCCGCTGATGCGCCCCTCGCCCGGGAATTGTTCGGCGGTCGCAATGGCGCCGACGGCGCTGACCGCGCCCGCGACGCAAGCGAGGATCACCGCGGCCAAGAGCGCGTAGGACGTCGAGCCGCCGGCCATCAGATGAAAGAGTGTGATCGGCAGGATCGCGCTGCATAGGCTGAAAAAGATAAGGACCGGCTTTCGGCCGATCCAGTCAGACAAGGCGCCCGCGAAGGGCGTGACGAGGATGACCGCGACCGCCGCCGCCGTCGAGAGCCAAAGCGAGTCGCTCTCATTGAGCTTACCGGCGGAAGTCAGGAATGTCGGAACGTAGGTGATCCCGACATAGTAGGTGATCGAGCCCAGGGCTGAGATGGCGAACGCTCGCAGGACGCCGGCGCCATGGTTTGCGAGCGCGTAGAGAAGCGGGTTCGCGGGCGCCGTCCCGCTCACCTGCTGCCGTTCGAAGTCTGGCGATTCTTCCATTGTCGTGCGGGCGACCCCCACGCTTCCCGCCAGAACCGCGCCGACGAGAAAAGGGATGCGCCATCCCCAGGAGTCCAAACTCGCCATGCTCATCGAATTCACAGTGAGCAAAGAGATTCCGACCGCGAGGAGCCCCCCGATCTCACTGGACGCGGAGGCGAGCGAGGTAATCAACCCGCGCCTGTTGCGAGGCGCGCCTTCAAGCAGATAGGCGACGACCGCGATGTATTCGCCGCCAACCGAAAACCCCATGACGCAACGGAGCAGAAAAAGAAGCCAGCCAGCCGCAGCGCCCGCTTGAGCGTGCGTGGGTAGAAGCGCGGTGCCGAGCATCGTCACGGTCATCAGCGCCACGGACAAGAGCATTGTCCGCCGCCGCCCGAACCGATCCCCGATATGGCCGAATACGAACCCGCCAAGCGGGCGCAACAGATAGGCGATGGCGAATGTCGCAAGCGTCGTGCTCAGCGCGGCTTCGCCGGCGCCAAAAAAGACCCGCGAAAGCACCGTGGCGAAGTAAAGGTAGAGCGTGAAGTCGTACCATTCCACCACCGTCGAGAAGGCCGCGACGGCGATCGAGGCGCGAGACATGGTCCTCTGCGGGGGTTGAGAGTTGGTCATTCGGGTTCGCAACTCTCGAGAAATCTCGTGCTATTCGCCCGGTGGAGGCGTCGGCTCCATTCGGACGGAAGGCAGGTCGCATCAAACGGCTCGACGATTGTCCGGGCGAGAGATCGGCGGCGCACCAGTCTGCACCGGCGCCGGCCGTTTTACGTCGAGACCCGTCGTCGGCCTAGCGCTAACCATCGGTCATTCGCTGACGTTCGAGGTCTTCCCCTTCCCGTTTTTGACGGACGATCTCGCGACGAAGCGCGAACTGTTCCTTCGCTCCTCGCGCCGACGGAGAAATTTTTTTGGAAAGGCAATTTTACAGCCTTTCTAAATTGTAAAACTGTGCTAGCAATCAACCGTTAACCTGAGGGCATAAGTGGGGAGCGGCCCCACCTTAGCTTTTCCGAAGCAATTTTTTGGGAGGCGTTCTCATGACCACCTTTTCCGGTTGGAATAATAGCAATGGCGGGCTGTTTAGCATCGCGCATGATTGGTCGCCGATTGGCGTTCCGAACTCGGGAAATTCCGACGCGGGCCTTCCCACGCTATCCCAACCCTACACGGTAACAAGCGACCTGAATGAAACCCTCGACTTCCTCGAGGTGGACGCCAACGCCAAGCTGTCGATCACCGGCGGCACGTTCTCGATGGTTTCCACCGCCAGAACTTTTTCCAATGTGTATAATTTCGGGACGATCAGCGTCGGCGCGGCCTCGACGCTGCTGTTAGGGGCGAGTACGGCTGGCGCCACCACCGAGATCAACGGTCCAGGAACCGTCCTCGTGGCTGGCACGGGAAGCACGCTCGGCACGATCGCGACGATGCAAATCAATGCGTCGTACATGGGCCTCTACGGCGGCGCCCAACTTGGGGTCACCGCCAACGGACAGATTCTCGGCTCGATCACGAGCGCCAGCATCTTGACGGTCAAAGACGGCGCCATCTACGGCGGCGGCTCTATCGGCAACGGCGGGAACGCGCCTGCCGGCGACGGCCTGTCACTCACGGTCACCGCGCTCGGCACTATCAATGCGAACGGCGGCCACGCCATGGTGCTGGAGACCGGCGCCAACGCCATCACCAACGGCGGCTTGATCGAGACAACGAACGCTGGCGGTCTGACGATCGATAGCCAAATGTTTCAGAACGGCAAACTGGTCGCTGCAGGAACAGGCGCGCTGATGATCAACGGCGTCTTGGTTAAAGGACTCGGCAACGTTGCGACGAGCAGCGTCGGGAGGATCGTGCTCCACAAGGGGCAGTTGGCCATCGGCGGCCTCCTCAACATCGGTTCGGCGGCGGCGCCTGCGGAACGTTGACCACGTCGTCGGGGGACACCCTCGGCCTCCTCGCGAGTTCGGGCGATAGCTTCACCGGCGCGGACGTGCTTACCGCGGATGTCAATAATTACGGCACGATCTCTGTAGCCGACGGTTCGACGCTGAATCTCCACGCGGCCGTAATCAATTCGAGTACGGGGACATTGGCGCTGAACGGCTCGACCGGGCCGACAAAACTGGAAATCTACGGCGGCAGCAAAGGCGGCGCAGCCGTTAGCGGCGGTTTGATCCTTCTCTCAAACAGCGCGCAGAATTCCATCATCAGCGACGGAGCCGGGACACAGTTCAGCAATGCCAGCATCATCCGCGGCGCGGGGACAATCGGCGACGGATGGCTGCGCCTCTACAATTCGCCTGTTGGCAGGATCAACGCGAACCA
>Ga0210393_10003123_pt1 | contig 13382 bp, 11 predicted proteins | sample IncBWC27OmetaG_FD_160068 | JGI IMG/M metagenome (GOLD analysis project Ga0210393, IMG submission 160068) | Forest soil microbial communities from Barre Woods Harvard Forest LTER site, Petersham, Massachusetts, United States - Inc-BW-C-27-O ... | reverse complement strand
GATTAGACGCGAGGAAGTTTTTCTAGCGGCGCGGAAAATCGCCCTTCATGTACATCGCGCCGGTCGGCTTCTCGACGCCGCTGCTCGGCTCGAGCGTGATCGCACTCGCGAGCACCACCTCACCCGGCGGCGGCAGATCGAGCGACACGATCGTGGCCCCGTGACTCAACGGCTCGAACAACCCCGCCTTCAACGGACCCTGCTTCTCGCCAATCCACCAGACCTCGTACACCTTGTCGTCGGGCGTCGGTGGAAGCCCACTGACTTCCAGCATCGCGGTGCCTTCAGTGCGATTGAGCGCGACGCTGCCGGTAGCCGAAGGTGATGGAGGCAGTCCGGCCAGACGAACTACTCGGGAGTCAGGCCCGAGACTTGCCAGCGTCAAGTCCGTGATCTGCGCAACCTTGGCCTCGAGCGCCGCCAGTTGGTCGCCCGTTGTATCGACATTCCGCTGGACCTCGATGACCTTCGCGGTGAGCGCCGCGATCTCATTCGACGTGTCGGTAGTGACATTGCTTACGCGCGAATTGAAAAAGGCATAGCTGACCGCGATCGCGACCACCGCTGCCACAGCCGCTGAACCAAGCATCGCGAAGCCGCGCCCGCGTGAGGGTTCGCGCACTGAACGATCCTCAGTCCGCTGCGGCGGACGGTCTGCATCCAGGCGCGCCTGCAAGCGACTCCAAATGCGATCGGAAGGACCGTCGCCACCACTTTCCACCATAGCCATCGCCGCGAGCGCTTCGGTGAACGACGCAAGCTCGCGCTCGCACTCGTGACATCCCGCGGCCAGATGCTCGTCGACCGCGCGCGCTTCATCGCCGTCGAGCCGCGAGAGTGCCTTGAGCGGGATCAGGTCTTTGATTTCCGCGTGATCCATCTCGCCTACTCGATACTCCCTTGAAGCGCGTCGCGCAGTCTGATCAATCCGCTGCGCATCCTGCTTTTCACCGTGCCGAGCGGAATGCTGGTGCGCTCCGCGATCTCGGATTGCGAGAGATCGGAAAAGTACGCGAGCCGCAGCAGGTCGCGTTCTCCGTCGTTCAAGGTTGCCAGCGCGCCCTCCACCTTGCGACGTCGTTCGGCGGTATGAATTTCGTTGGATGGATCATCGGCGGGAATCTGCTCGACACGATCGCCGCCGCGCGGCTCGCGCGCTTTGCGAGCACGCAGCCGATCGATTGCACGGCTGCGCACCGTCATCATAATCCACGCCCCAACCGACCCGCGACCACGATCGAATCGCGACGCCTCGCGCCACAGCTGCCACAGGACATCCGCCGCGACTTCTTCAGCATCGGCTTTGTCGCGCAGAATCCTCTCCGCGACTGCGCTGAGCGCGCGCCCGTAACGTTGATTCAACGTGGCCAAACTGTCCTGGTCGCCGGCGGCCATGGCCGACACGAGTGCTTCATCGGAAATCCTGTTGTCGGCCGCAGTCACCACCTGGCTTCTACTTCAAGTACGTCGCGCGACGGACGCTGGATTGGCGCCATTAACCGAGGGCACCAGAAGCCACCAGCTCAGTGATTCGCGTTTCGTCGTAGCCGAGAATTTTTTCGAGGACATGCTGATTGTCCTGCCCAAGCGACGGCGCAGCGCGTCGGACAGTCGCCGGAGTGCGCGAGAGTTTAGCGCGAGGACCCTCGACCGTGAATTTGCCCAGGCTCGGATGATCGAGCGCGACGAAGTGGCCGCGATGCTGGAACTGCGGATCAGCGTATGCGTCGGCGCTGTTCTGCACCTGGTGCGCAGGAACGCCATGCGTCTGAAGGCGGGATTCGATCGCGCCGCGATCGAGTGCGCGACTCCATTTGGCGATGGACGAGTCGATCGCGTCGCGATGCTCGAGTCGTCCTGCGGCGGACGCGTAACGCGAGTCGCTCGCGAGATCTTCATTGTTCATCGCGGCGCACAGGCGGCGCCAATCGTCATCGTCGCGACAGACTATCGCGACCCAATTGTCGTCGCCGGCGGCTGGATAGACGCCGTGAGGCGCGAAGGCCGGATCGGAATTCCCGACGCGCCCGTCGACGCGGCCGTTCACCGTGTAGTCGAGAATCGCCGGGCCCAGAAAGTGAATCGCGCATTCAGCCTGCGACTGATCGATATACTGGCCCTGGCCGGTGCGGAGCCGATGATCGAGCGCCGCAAGAATCGCGACTGCAGTAAACCGCGGCGCCACGTAGTCGGTGTACGCGCCGAAGACGCCGGAGGGAGGACGGTCGGGCCATCCGGTGAGATTGGTAAAGCCCGAAATCGCGGCCGCCATATTCCCGAAGCCGGCGATTTTCGCGAGCGGTCCCGTCTGTCCCATCAGGCACGAGCTCAACATGATGACAGTGGGGTTTACCATGCGCAGAGATTCGTAGTCGAAGCCCCATGCGCGCATCGCCTTGGGAGAGAAGGACTCGGTGACGACGTCAGCCCATCGCACGAGATCGTGCACGATCCCGCGGGCCGCGGGATTGCCAAGGTTGAGCGAGATTCCGAACTTGCCGGCGTTGCAGTTGGCGAACAGTCCCGAGCTGTCGGGAGTGAGCTGGTTTCCGTGATACGGCTGCAGCGTGCGCGCAGTATCGACTCGCGTCGGCGACTCGATTCGAACGACGGTCGCGCCGTAGTCGGCAAGAATCCGCGTCGATGCGGGACCGGCCATCACCCACATGAAGTCGCAAATCTTGACGTCCTTCAGCGGCAGCTCGTTTGGCATCAGATGATCCCCGCGCGCGTGAGTTCGGCGATCTCGCGTTCGCTCAAGCCGAGTTCGTCGCGGTAGATTTCGGAATTGTGCTCGCCAACGGTCGGCGGCCTCCTTCGATACTGGATCGGCGTCGCGCTGAATTTCGCAAACTGTCCCGGATATCGGAATGACTCGCCGAGTTCGGGATGCGCGACGTTCTGGAAGTAATCGCGCGACGCGAATTGCTGGCTCTCGACTACCTCTTCGACTGTTGTCACCGGTGTGATCAGAAATCCGTGTTCGACCGCGAGCTCGAGCAGCTCGGCCTTGGTTCGGCTGCGCGTGAAATTTCTTACGACTTGCTTGACGCGATCGAATTCGGAAAGCGGCTCTGCGCCGCTGAATAGCTGCTCGCCGTATGCGATCCAATCTTTGTCGCGTGTAGCCTCGTCGCAAAATCCCTGCTCGCAGATGAAGTGCATCAGCCTGGCGGTAAAGACGCCGAGCGCCGATCCGAACAGAAAAGTCATCGCGACAAAGCCATCGCTCGCAGGCCACACCAGCGGAATTTCGATCGGCCCCATTTTCACGCCGCCCGACATCCGTCGCGGCTCAACCGAACCGAGGGCTGCGCCAAGTATGTTTGATTGCGTCGCCATCGCAACCGATTGCTGCGCCGAAACATCGATGTGTTGCCCGAGTGCCGAGCGCACGCGCTCATGATGAGCCGCGAGCGCTGCCACGGCCGCGTCGGCGGATGCGTGCAGGTAGGCTTGAGGAATGGATAGCCGCACGGGCGGCCGATCCGCGTCGCCGGCAAGAATCAGCGGTCCGCCGGCGGCCATGATGATCAAATCGCTGTCGGCGTAGTTCGCCTTCGGGCCGTCCTGTCCGAACGGCGTGATCGAAACGTAAATGAGCGCGGGATTGACCTTCGCAAGGTCGGCGAACCCGAGACTGTGCTGCGCCAGGTAGCCGGGATTGTGCGACTCGATCAGAAAATCGGCGCTCTCGACGAGGCGAAGAAGAAGATCGCGGCCGGCATCGCGCTCGAGGTCGAGCGTGATCGAGCGCTTGTTGCGATTGTACGCCCACCAATAAAGCGAGCGGTCAGGATGCGGCGCGTCCTTGTAGAACGGCCCGATACTGCGCGCGGAGCTTCCGCCCACTGGCTCGACTTTGATGACGTCGGCGCCCAGGTCGGCAAGCACCTGGCCGCATAGAAGACCGCGCTCGGTCGTGAGATCGAGCACGCGATATGGACTGAGCACGGACATCAATGTTCAGCGCCGATTCTTACCACTCTCGGACGGGCAGGCGTCAACAGGAGATGCGATGCCGCCCTGCACCGAACTGGCCCCCCGTGAGAGGCGCGTCGTCGAACTTCACGAAAGCCGCGACACCATCTGGAATCACCAACTCACCGCCGCCTTCGCGATCGAGTTTCACTTCGATTAGTCCGTGCGGCGTTGGAACGCGTCCTTCGAGATGCCTGAGCTTGCCGAAATGCGGCGCGATTTCCGCTCGCGAGTAGCCGGGCGCGACCGGCCTCACGCCGAGAACCCAAGTCGTCAGATCGTAGGTCGGCGTCGCCGACCATGCGTGGCATCGGCTCCCAGTGCCGGTGCGCGCGTCCCAGTATTCTTCGAACGCGGTGTCGCCGCGCTCGATCTGCGGCCACCACTTCATGCATCGCGCGGGGATCAGGTCGCGCCGGCCCGCGCGCACGATCGCGTCGTGCAGGATATGCGAGAAGAACGGCTGCGCTGCGACGACGTCATGCTCGACGTCGAACGTCATGTGCTCAGCGGGATCCATTCGTTGCTTCAGGTACGCGCCTATGTTGTCCGCGATCGTGAGCGTTACGACGATGCGCGATTCATCGAGGACGTAGTCGAGCATTCTTGACCACCGTTCTCGCGGCGCGCATCCAGCTACGATGGCGATTGCATTGGTCTGCTGGCTGACTCGCCGATGCGGGCCGCTCCGATCGGCAGCATCTACATAGACGCCCGCCCTCTCGTCCCACAGCAACTCGAATGCGCGCCGGGTCTGCTGAGCGCTTGCACGAGCATCAGTCGCCGTGCGCGAATCCGCTATGACGGTTTCAGCGAGCGACGCGAAATCATCGAGTGCCGCCGCATATAGCGCATCGAGCGCGCCGGTCACTTCGGATCGCTCGGTCATCGCCCAGTCGATAAAGATCCATCCCGGCATCCCGCGAATCAGCCCGTCGGATGCTCGGTAACGCTCGAAGGCTGCGACCACGCCGGACGCCGTCGGCATCAGCTCGCGCACCGTCGCACTGTCGCCGGAATATTCGAAGTACCGCGCGAGCGCGCGAATCCAGTGCAGCGAGTAGTCGGGAATCGTGGTCGACGAAATCGAGAAGTCGCAGGCAGCGGCCATCGCCAGCAGACCGTCGCCGCGCCGCGAATGCGCGCAGACTCGCAGATGCCGACGCACGAGGCGCCAATCGGTATTCGTTGTATACGTCAGCAGCGCGTGGATGTAGGAGTCGCCTAGCCACGCGCGTTGCTCGCGGCCGGGGCAGTCGATGAAAGCGTCGGTCGAACAGAGTTCCAGCGTGCGCGCACCGACGCGCCAGATTTTGTTGAGCGCCAGGTCGTCACATTCGAAGTACGCTTCGTCGCCGCGAGGATAGCGCCGCTCGATTGCGCCCGCCGATTCGATTTGCGCACCAGCCCGAGCGACGATCGACAGATAGCGGAAGCCGACCGCCTCGTACGACTCGACGCGTTCCGTCTCGCCGCCGCGCAGGATGTAGCGCATCGCAAATTGGCGCGGTTGCGTCTCCGCACTGCCGTCGGCGCGCACGTCCTCGCCGCAGTACACATCGATGGTTGAACCGACTGGGCCGCGCACGACCGCCCACGGCGTCGCGAGTGTGATCATCCCCGCATCGAAATTAACGATTGTGTTGGGACCGCTGGCGGATTGCTCAATCGTCGGATACGCGCCGCGCGGATCGTCGCTCTCGAGCGCCGCGACGCTTCGGCGCGTTAGTTCTTTGAGCGCGATCGGAATCGAGGTCAGCGGCGCGATCTTGTCATGCTCGGGCGACGTGAAAGGCTCGACCGGGATTCGCGTGCGATTGTAAGAAAAGGTACCCGCCGACAATTCGACTGCGGGCTGCCAATCGGAATCGTCGAAGGCGGCGTCGTTCCAACCGATGGGAATTGCGGCGCCGTCCAGGATTTCGGTCGGTGGTACCGGCAGGGCCGCACCGCGCACCACATCCTGCCGATATGGCGCGGCGCGTCCTTTCCACGACGTATTTGAAATCACGCCGATGGCCGGCGCCTCAAACGCGAACGATCCGAACCCGAGCAGGAAGCTAGGCGCCGAGGGTCGCCACCACGGTCCCGGCACTCCATAAAATCGCACCAGCGCCGCAATTGCGTTGCGGCCCGCGCGAAGACACGGCGCGAGATCGACCTCCGTCCATGCCAGCCGCTCGGGTATCGAACGCGATGGTCCGCGCGCGACTTCGACGCCGTTGACGAACAGCACGAAGCGCGAGTCGGCCATCACTCGCGCGGGAACGGACGTTGGAATCGAATCGAGTTGAAGCGTCCGGCGCAGGTAGCAGAATCGATTCCAGGTTTCTTTCGGCGGAATTCCAGCGGCGCCGATCGGCGAAACCGGCAACGGCGCAGGCCCGGCCCAAATCCATCGCGCATCCCAGGTAATCGGCCATTTCGATCCCGCCATCTGAACTCCTGCCTAGTACGGCCGAGCAGTCTTGCCGATAATCTCGCGCGCGACAATCGTCTTCATGATCTGCGCGGTGCCGTCGCCCAGTCTCTCAGAAAAGAAGCTACAGTGTAGGCGGCCAGATTTTAATCGCCAAGTCGGCGAGGTAAGTGGAGCGCTGCCTTATGGTACTTTCGTCCCAGCTAGGGTTACCCGCGATCACCTGATTCATTTTCAGTAGCGAGTCGCGAAGCCTTTGCTTTTTTTCCTCGAAGCCGCGCTTCCCGAGGCTGGGATTAGCCGCCGGGGTCAATAGAGTTAGGTTTCCAAGCGTATGCTTGAGGCTCTCTCGCTCAATGATCATACGCCGCATCTTCTCGTCGACGTATGTCTCGAGATCCGGTGGGGCCTTGCGCCCGTCTGAAAGAAGCCAGAACTCTTGCCAACTCTCCGGCATCACATGCTCTATCGTGAGATCTTCGCGCAATCCGCCGCCCTCATCGAATTTGTCGCGCATAGCCATTTCAAGTTCCTTGAGAATGAGACGCAGGCGAATCTGTCCAATTCCGCCGTAGTATCGATTCGTTAGGATCGCGTTTCGTACGTCCGCGTCGCTTGGAAAGCGAACTGCATCTCCCTCGAGGCGTTTGAACTCTTCTGAGAGAATCTCAACCGACACCTCTCTGGTCTTCATCGCCGCTGCGAGTCGTACGAACGTTTTGTTGTAGCTCTTCGGAGTGAGATAGCAAAACGCTCGTCTCACGATGTAGCTGGCTATTAGGTCGTAGATGCCTTCTTTAGCAGCATCTCCGGATTTGCTTATAGCTACTACGAATACCAGCGGGTAGGCGGTACTTACATCGAAGATAGACAGACGATTTGCGAGACGGGAAAGCGCTCCCGACTTCGAATCCGAGGGAGTTACCAGCTCTTTGTAAACTGAACTGTATTTGGCCAGCGTTTCGATCTCCGCGGCGGCTGTAGTAAAGTTCTTTTTCACTACAAAGCCTTTATATTCGGCGTACAGTTCGCTCAGTGAGACGTCTTCTCCTTCTTCCGCGGCCAGGGTGTGTGCGAGATAAAAGTCGATGCGAGGTTTTTTGATCCTACCTTGTGTCTGCTCCTGCTTCCAGAATTCTTGCTCGAAAATCGCCCAAGCTCCTTCAACGAGCGCCTGTACGTCCTCTTTCCTGCGATTCGCGCGATGGAAGATGTCGTTCCGCACTAAATCCATCGCTGCGAGAGGTTTGCCACCGCTATTTAACGTGCGAAAAATCACTTGCGCGTCGTCGTCCACCGACAGAGTTATGACGATCAGCCGGAAATCTTCGAACAGTGTCGTGGACAGAGCAAGCAGGCGTTTCTCAAGGTCATCCTGCTTCTGGGTCGAGTCCCTCATAAAATTCAGGGCTTCTTCACGGAAGTACCACCAAGCGCGTAACGGCAGTGGAGACTCCCCCGCACGCAGCGTTCCCTTCGCGTAAAAGTATCGATCGTATTTTTCCCGCACATTGTCGCAACGAAGATCGATAAGATCTCTAAATAGAGTTCTGTCGTATGCGGTGGGCTGAAGCTTGTATCGCTCTTCCTTAGGATCCTGCAGCAAGGTGTTATCGGCGATCAGGAGGAGAGCAGCGAGCTGCTGCGCCATTCGGTCGAACCCATGTTCTAGAGCTAGATCTCGAAGGGCCGCGTAAAAGAGATGAAACGTCATTAGGCGTTGCTGGCCGTCTACTACATTATATTCCTGCACACGTCCAAAGACCGCTTCGCTATCGGGTATTACAAGCAGAGCTCCCATATAGTGCGAATAGGCGCTGCGGTTGCTGCTAAGGCGCTCCGCAGCCTTTGCTTCGACCTGCTCAAAAAATGGTTCAAGCTGTTCTTTTGCTGTCCAAGCGTACGTCCGTTGGTAGATCGGGACGACAAAGCGTTGCTTTTCGCTCAGGATCTTTCCTATCGACAATGGCTTAGCGTCCACTACTTTTTCCTCTGACTCTCGAAGAGTCCAATTGAATTTGCTTGTTGATTAGCTCGGCGTATCATCTAGTACGGTCGAGCAGCCTTGCCCACAATCTCGCGGGCGACAATCGTCTTCATGATCTGCGCGGTGCCGTCGCCGATTTCGAGTCCAATCACGTCGCGCATCCGCTGTTGATGCGGCAAGTCGAGACTGAACCCCAAGTGCCCGTGGAGCAGAATGCACTGGTGCAAAACGTCGGCGCATAGCTCCGGCGCGAGCCATTTCGCTCCCGCCGCAAGCCATCCATGCGGCTCGCCGCGATCTTTGAGCCACAGCGCTTCGTAACAGAGCAATCGCGCGGCGTGCAGTCGAACCGCCGCCTCGGCGAGCGGGAACGACACACCCTCGAACCGCGCGAGCGGCGCGCCGAACGCCTGCCGCTCTGCCACGTACGCACAAGTCTCCTCGACGCTTTGCTCGGCCGCGCCGATGCACATCAGTCCAATCAGCGAGCGGCTGAAATCGAATCCCTGCATCACGTCGACGAAGCCGGCGCCTTCCGCGCCGATGCGAGCGGATGCGGGCACGCGCACGCCGTCAAAAAAAAGCTGGCCGCGCCCGATTGCGCGCGAGCCCATGTCCCGAAAGCGCGTTCGCGACACGCCCACAGAGTTGAGGTCGACGTAAAATGCGCTCACGCCGCGAGCGGCCTCTTCAATCGTGCCGGTCCGAGCCAGGACGAAGGCGGTATTTGCCGACGATGAAAATGAAATCGATGTTTTCTCGCCGGTCAGGACGTAGTTGTCGCCGTCGCGACGCGCTTGCATCATTATGTGAGCCGCGTCGGAACCGCCGTTCGGTTCGGTCACAGCCAGCGCCGCGATAGTTTCGCCGCGGCAAATCGGAGGAAGGTACGAAGCCTGCTGACGTCCATCAGCACTGCGCGAAATTATCGCGCCGACCAGCGCCGCCAGTAGCAGCACATACGCGGCGTTGAAATCGCCGCGCGCGATTTCCTCGTGCGCGATTCCAAGTGACACGTAGTCGAGCTTCGAACCGCCGAGATGCGTATCGACCATCGGCGCGAGCAGGCCCATCTCGCCGAGTTTCCTCACCAGCGCAGGCGGCAAATCTTTATCCGTGTCGCGCGCCGCGTAATTCGGAAGCAACTCGCGCCGCGCGAAGTCACGCAGCGTTTCCTGCAGCAACTTCTGCTCGGCGGTGAGGCCAAACTCCATCGTCGCGACTCAGTTCGACGGCTCGGTCTTTGGCGGCACCGTCACGGCCTGCGGCGGCTCGCCAGTCGGTTCGACCCACTCGGGCAAACTCTGGAGCCCGCCAAGATGAAGGTTGGGCGCCGGGTTTTCGACTGTTTCCCCGCTGTCGCCCTCTTTCCCGCTGTCGTCCCCCTTCCCCGCCTCGTCCTGGTAGTGCTGCATGATCTGCTTCTTCACATCGTCGGGCGAGGTGTTCGGCTGCATCCCCTCGTTGTGCGAAAAGTCCGCGCGGCTCTGGGCGTCCATGTGGAGCCAGATCTGGCTAGCCTGCGCGCTGTTGCCGTGACTCATCGCGTCCATAAACTTTTGCTGCTGCGTCTCATGCGAGCATCCCGCGAGCACAATTGCGTACGCAGCAATCGAGAATACGAACACGCGTTGTATCATTGCTGGCATCGCCGATTTAGAACCTCACCACGCTGCGAATCGACTTGCCTTCGTGCATCAGGTGGAAAGCGTCGTTGATTTTTTCGAGCGGCATCACATGCGTGATCAGGTCGTCGATATTGATTCTGCCTTCCATGTACCAATCGACGATTTTAGGCACATCGCGACGACCGCGCGCGCCGCCAAAGGCGGTGCCCTTCCACGTGCGTCCCGTCACCAGCTGAAACGGCCGCGTCGAGATCTCCTGCCCTGCGCCCGCGACGCCGATAATTACGCTGGTGCCCCATCCGCGCTGACAGCATTCGAGTGCCTGGCGCATCAGCTTCACGTTGCCGATGCATTCGAAGGAAAAATCCGCGCCGCCACTAGTCAGGTTCACGATATGTGGGACTAGCTCACCCTCGACCTCCGCGGGATTTACGAAATGCGTCATGCCGAATTTCTCGGCAATCGCTTTGCGCGAAGGATTCAGATCGACGCCGACGATCATCGACGCCCCCGCAAGCCTCGCGCCCTGCACGACGTTGAGGCCGATGCCGCCGAGCCCGAACACGACAACCCGGTCGCCCGCTTGTACCTTCGCGGTGTTCAGGACGGCGCCGATTCCGGTGGTGACGCCGCATCCGATGTAGCAAATCTTTTCGAACGGCGCGTCGTCGCGGACTTTCGCCAGCGCTATCTCCGGCACGACGGTAAAATTCGCGAACGTCGACGTTCCCATGTAGTGATGCAGCGGTTTTCCGCCGCGCGAGAATCTGCTGGTGCCGTCGGGCATCACGCCGCGGCCCTGCGTCTCGCGAATCGCGGTGCACAGATTGGTTTTTCCAGAGAGGCACGACGGGCAGTTGCGGCATTCGGGAATGTAGAGCGGGATGACGTGGTCGCCTCGCTTCAGCGTCGTCACGCCGACTCCCGTCTCGACAACAACGCCGGCGCCTTCGTGTCCGAGAATCGCGGGGAAGAGCCCTTCGGGATCGGCGCCGGATAAAGTGTAGGCGTCGGTGTGACAGACGCCGGTGGCCTTGATTTCGACGAGGACTTCGCCGGCCTTTGGCCCTTCGAGGTCGACGCTTGCGACTTCGAGCGGCTCGCCGGCCTTGTTCGCGATTGCTGCTTTTACTTTCACGATTACAACGCGATGTTGGCAATATAATACGCCGCCACGTCGCACGGCGAACACCTCGCGACGCACGCTTGCTGGCATTCGAAAATACTGCCAAACCTCATCAGGCCTGCAAGCAATCAAGGCGATGGGAGAAACAAATGGCTGACAAAGCATTGACGCCCGACCAGGCGATCGCAGCACTGCTCGAAGACAAGACGCGGCGCGAGATGATGGTGATTCTCGCGCGGCTCGAGCACGGGGGCGCCGGGATCTACGAGTCGTTCGCCGCGAGTGAACGCAACGAGAAGGCGCGCGCCGCATTGCTCGCAGGCGCGGCGCGCGAGGAACAGAACTCCGCGCTGCTCAAGACGATGACGCAGGTCAAAGACAAGTGCGAGAAGTGCGGCAAGGCGCTGGCCCCTCCCGCGGCGGCGCAGTGCTGTTCATTTCAATGCACCTTCTGCCCCGATTGCGCGGATGAATTGAATCACGTGTGCCCGAACTGTTCGGGAGAGCTGACTGCGCGGAGTGTCTAAGTGGCACAGGCTTCAGCCTGTGATTCTTCAGGGGACTTTTCAATGCACGTAATCGGCACGGTCAAGGAAATCTGGCGATACCCGGTAAAGTCGATGGCCGGCGAACGCATGCAGCGGGCGGGCGTCAGTGCGCGCGGAATTTACGGCGATCGCGGATGGGCGATTCGCGATGAAAAGGCCGGCGAGATCCGCAACGCGCGCAAGCTCCCCGCGCTGCTGCATTGCACCGCGATCTATCTGCGCGAGCCTAACGCCGACAATGCGCCGCCCGCGCAAATCACGCTGCCCGACGGAACGACGTTTCGCTCGGATTCCGCCGAGGCGAATGAAAAGCTTTCCGAACTGCTTGGACGAAGCGTCTCGATCTGGCCGATCCAGCCGCCCTCCGAACGTGACTTCCTTAAGCGCGGTGCGCCCGACAATCCCGACATGATGGCCGAGTTGCGCCAGGTCTTCGGCCGGCTCGAAAATGAGCCGTTGCCCGACCTCTCGACGCTGCCACCGCAGATTCTCCAATTCACGTCGCCGTTCGGCACTTTCTTCGACGCGTTTCCCTTCAACGTCTTGACCACCGCGTCGTTGAGCGCGATGTTGAGCCGCAATCCAGCCGCCGATTTCGACTCGCGCCGGTTTCGTCCCAACCTTCTGATCGACACGAACAGTCGAATCGAAGGATTGGTCGAAGCTGAATGGTCGGGACGAACGCTTAGAATCGGCGCGGCGCGGATCAAGATCGAGATGCCGACGGTGCGATGCGTGATACCGACGCTCGATCAGCCAGGGGTGAAGAAAGATCCCTCGGTGTTGCGAACGATCGTGCGCGACGCGGCGCAGAATCTCGGCGCATACGCGACGATCGCGGCTGGCGGAACTATCGCGATCGGCGACGAGGTCGCGCTCGAATAGCAACCGGGCCGAACGAGAATTCAGCGGCACAGGAGGACGATGGTGGGGGAAGCGCGGGGCGGCACCTCGCAACGCCGGCTGGCGATTGCGGGCATGGCGGGCAATATCCTCGAGTGGTACGACTTTTCGATCTACGGATTTTTCGCGTACGCGATCGGCGAGAACTTTTTCCCGTCGCATAGCAAGGCCACGTCGCTAATCGACGCGTTCGGCGTATTTGCCGCCGGCTTCCTGATGCGGCCGGTAGGCGCGCTGCTGTTCGGACAAATCGGCGATCGTTTGGGACGCAAACAAGCGCTGACGATCTCCGTGGTCGCGATGGCGGTGCCGACCGTGCTCATCGGGCTGCTCCCGACTCACGCGCAAATCGGCGTGATGGCGCCGATACTGCTGGTCGTGCTGCGTTTGATCCAGGGACTCTCCGTCGGCGGCGAGTACACGACCTCAGTTGTGTTCATGGTCGAGGGATCGGCTATCAATCGGCGCGGATTGCTCGGCGCGTTCGGCGCGGCCGCCGCGTTTGCGGGCGTAATGCTGGGATCGGCGGTAGGTGCCGTGGTTGCGGCCCTGATGTCGCCAGAAGCGCTGGCATCATGGGGATGGCGGATACCTTTCCTCGCCGGCGTCACCATCGGAATTGCGGGTTACTACATCCGCCGCGAGCTGCAGAATGCCGACGATGTGCCGCGCATCGCGCCTCCGCCAATCGGCGAAGTGCTGCGAACGCAATGGCGGCGCGTGCTGCAAATCGCAGGCTTCAAAGTGCTCGAATCGGTCGGCTTCTACTTGATGTTCGTCTATTCGGCGA
>Ga0210393_10003121_pt1 | contig 13390 bp, 11 predicted proteins | sample IncBWC27OmetaG_FD_160068 | JGI IMG/M metagenome (GOLD analysis project Ga0210393, IMG submission 160068) | Forest soil microbial communities from Barre Woods Harvard Forest LTER site, Petersham, Massachusetts, United States - Inc-BW-C-27-O ... | reverse complement strand
GGGCAGTTACGTAGCAACATACTGTTACGATGCCAACGGCAACATGACAACGACGACGTTGACTGGAGCGGCTAATAACACCTTTACATGGACGAGCTACAACCAACCAACCGCAGTTTCTGCATTCGGCGATTCCAGTCAATTCTTCTATAACGCGGATCATCAGCGCTACAAACAGATTGCAACCTATAGTGGAGCGCCTGAAACTACTTACTATGTGGGTGGTTTACTTGAGAAGATGATTAACTCAAGCGGTACGTATTATCGCCATTATATTCCGGTCGGCAACAATACTGTCGTGTACACGCGCCAGCTCACCGGGACGAATTTAACGTACTACATCACAAAGGATCATCTAGGCAGCAGTGCAGTCATCTCCGATTCGACTGGCGCACCCCTGCTAGCTGGAAAGAGCGAGAAATTCTCGGCGTTGGGATGGAATGAAAATTCCTCCGCGGATCAGGCCACCATGGCCACCGTGTCTCGCCACGAATTTACTGGCCACGAAGATCTCTCCAATGTCGGAATGGTGGACATGAACGGGCGCATTTACATACCGAGCGGGAGCATGTTTCTGTCGCCCGATCCGTACGTACCGGATCCTGGCAATACGCAGAGCTTCAACCGATACGGCTATGTCAACAATAATCCACTCACCTACAGAGATCCGAGTGGCTTCGACCCCGACGAAGGAATCGAACTAGATGACATTGTTGTTACGGCGGAAGCGATAGTCGCCGAGGTAAATGGCTGGTTTGGCGATATTGGTCACTTCCTAAGCGGACTCTTTAGCAGCGGCAGCCATCTTTCCGCTCAACAACAAAAGTGGAAAGTCGCAGGCCTTCTCAATGCGCAAAATCTCCAAAGCGCACCAACATTTGTTCCATCGACGGATGGACAATTCAAAATCACTTTAGATGCGGCCAGTGCTATTCAGGGCCCTCAGGTAGTTGGCGGCCTAGGTCCCTATGCATTCGATCCAAACACCATCGGATCAAATCCTGCGGACCTCAGTGAAACTGCTTCGGCTAGCGTCGAGCCGACCCAATCGCCAACGGAATATTTGGCTGAGCACGCTACCTTCCTGCAATCCAATCAGGCGTTGCTCGATGAATCGCAGAACTTTGATTTCGATCGCCCTTCTTATTGGACGTTAGTTGGTCAGAGTCTCGGCCGTTCTGGCACGAAGGTGGCACGGGCGGTGCCAACGGCTCTAACCATCGCTTCGCTTATTCCCGCAACGAGCTTCGAAGCGCGAATAGCTAGCCTCTTCACGCGGAGCGCGGGAAGCGTATTTCAGGCTGAGCGACTCCGATCAGCACTGGCGGCCGACGAGATTCTCAACGCGGCGCGTAGTGGCGCAGCTTTGAAATCCGACGCTCTCCATCGGGCCGCGAGTTTTTTGAGTCGAGGCCAACTCGAGGCGGGACGTGTATTCGGAATCACCGGCGGAGATGGCGTTCAGCGCACTCTGTTACAGACATTGGGTGAAGCGAATGGCCAGCGTGGTGTATTTGAGTACATTATTGAACCAGCGGGCACGATCTCTCACCAACGATTCATTCCACGTGGCATCATTACGGGATTTCCGAATCAGATCGTACCGTAGAGAGACATCCATGGACTTGATCAAGCTAAATGTCTCAGCAAGTTTCATCTTGGACAGAACTAGCCTAACGTGGCGAGAGTTACTATTCGGCATAGACAAAGAGCTGATTTCTCCCAACGCGGCCATAGACTTCGCGGTAAATAGAATGGAACGAGGCGATGATTCGGCTGGCGTAGTAGACCTAGCGACCTCGATGAAAGGGCAAGGAATTCGAGCGCTTGTGGAGCAATTGGCGAACATGGAGCCGCAGCAGTCTACCGCTCAAGTCCGTGACAAATGGCTGTATCTAGCTCTTGCTTGGATATTTATCCATCGAAAAGAATATGGTGATCCATTGCGGGTAGTCGAAGAGGCATATGCAGATTTTGACTATCCGCAACTGGTGGCACCTTTTGTTAGGTATATGCCGATGACCGGACTCGATCGTGGAAACCGCGAAGAAAACGAACAGCAACTATACGAGAACTGGGAACGATTTATCCGGAACATGGAGGCGCACTACGGCGCCGCAAAATCGTAACTGCGGACGCCAAAGCGTTATTAAGACCCTACTAACCGCTTCGAATACGCCGGCTTGCGAACACAAGGTAACAAATGCGATCGCTCCGACTCTGCCTAACAAACGGGATACTGGGTTGGCAAGATTCCGGTTGAACCCACTGTCCGCGTGGCTCGAGCGCGTATCAGTGCCGCTAACGTGCAAAAAATACGGAGATAAGGGACGAGCGGTGTGCCGCGATGCCTCGCCGATCATGATGTCGAACTTCGCCTCGTCGCCGTGACAATGGAGTCCATGTTGGGAGCCCCAGCTTAGGCCCTCGCGAGCATATGTGCCGGCAATGTGACGAACTCAGTGCCTTAGTGTGCGTCAGTTAGTCAGATCTCCAGATTGTCGATAAGTCGCGTGCCGCCGAGCCGTGCCGCCGCCAGCGCGACCAAGGGTTCATTCGCCGCCGGTTCGCGCAGGTCGCTCTGCCGCCGTATCGTCACATAGTCCGGCTGCCAGCCGCCGGCGCTCAAGGCGCGCCGCGCCTCATCCTCCATCGCCGCCCAGTCGCTGCGCCCGGATTTGACCGCGGCCACGAGATTTTTCAAACAGGCATGGAGTTGCGCGGCGCGCGTGCGCTCCGCGTCATTCAAATAACCATTGCGGGACGACAACGCCAGCCCGCTGGCATCGCGCACGGTTTCCGCGGGCACGATCCCGATGGGCAGCGCCAGCTGCCGCACCATGCGGCGGATCACCAAGAGCTGCTGATAGTCTTTTTTCCCGAACACCGCCTGCGCCGGCTGGACCATGTTGAAGAGCTTCAGCACCACCGTGCATACGCCGGAAAAAAATCCGGGCCGCACGGCGCCCTCGAGGATTCCGGCAAGCTCCGCCGGCGCCTGCACCGTATAGCCCTGAGCTTCCGGATAGACTTCCGCGTCGGCGGGTGCAAACACGATGTCGCAGCCGCTGTCCGCCAGCAGCTCGCAGTCGCGCTCGAAGGTTCGAGGATAGGTGGCGAAATCCTCGTGCGGGGCGAACTGCAAGCGGTTGACGAATATGCTCGTGACCACTTCGCCGCCCAACTTGCGCGCGATGCGTACCAGCGAAAGGTGTCCGGCGTGAAGATTGCCCATGGTCGGCACCAACACCCGCGTGGTGTCGGGCGCGAGCGCGGCGCGCAAATCGGCGATGGTGTGAATTATTCGCAAGGGATACGCCCGTCAGAAGCCGTGAATCGCATCGTCCGGGAATCGCCCGCCCTTCACGTCGGAGACATACTGGCGCACGGCAGCCTCGATGCCGGCGCTGCCATCCAGAAAATTGCGCACGAAGCGCAGCGGCTCACCGCCGGTCACCCCCAGCATGTCGTGCAGCACCAGCACCTGGCCGCTGCACCCGACCCCGGCACCGATTCCGATGACCGGAATCGAGAGCGACTTGGTCAGATCGCGCGCGACGGCGGCCGGCACCATCTCCAGCACCAGAAGCGCCGCGCCCGCCGCGGCCAGCTCCTCGGCCTGACGGCAGAGAACCCGGGCCGCCGCCTCATCGCGCCCCTGCACGCGATAGCCGCCGAGCGCGTGGACCGACTGTGGTGTGAAGCCCAAATGGGCGCAGACCGGGACACCGCGATCCACCAGGAAGCGCACGATGGGCGGCGTCCAACCGCCGCCCTCGAGCTTGACCATCTGCGCGCCCTGCTGCATCAACAGGGCGGCGTTGCGCATCGCGACCTCGGCGGACTCCTGGTAGCTGCCGAAGGGTAGGTCGGCGATGATCCACGCCGTGCGGTTGCCGCGGGCGACGCATCCGGTGTGATACGCCATCTCCTCGATGGATACCGCGAGAGTGCTGGAGCGTCCCTGCAGCACCTGGCCGAGCGAGTCTCCCACCAACAGGGAGTCGACACCGGCCGTATCCAGCACGCGCGCGAAAGACGCGTCGTAGCAGGTCAGCATGGCGATTTTTTCGCCGGCGGCGTGCATTTCACGAAGGCGGTGCAGGGTGACGGGCTTGCGGCTGTTCATAGCCTATTGTGATGCACCCCGCGCGAGTCGGCTAGGCTATTGCACGGGCCGGGTGCACGGGCGTCCGCGCTGGTAAGCTAGCGGCTGTATCAATCGGCGCTCAGCATGACATTCAAGACTTGGCTGCTATTTTTGGTGATGGAGACGGCGCTGTCGCTGTCACCGGGACCCGCGGTGTTTTATGTCGTATCTCAGGGTGTGCGCGGCGCCCTGCGGCGAGCTCTGCCGGCGGCCGCCGGCATCATCGGCGCCAACGCCATTTACTTCACGCTCTCGGCGACCAGCTTGGGGGCCATCATTGCCGCGAGCGCACGGTTCTTTGCCATCGCGAAATGGGCGGGCGCGGCGTACCTGATTTACCTGGGTGTCAAGGCGCTGCGCTCGGCGGGATCGAGCCATGCGGTGGCCTTGGGAGAAATCCCCGCCCAGGAGTCGGGCGATCGGCGTCGCGTTTTCCTCGGCGCCATCACCCTGCAGCTGGCCAACCCCAAGGCGCTGCTGTTCTTCTTGGCGCTCCTGCCGCAGTTCATCGATCCTGCGCAAGCCGTGGTGCCGCAGATGCTGATCTTGGCGGCGACCTCGATGCTGCCGGAATTTTGCATCTTGCTGGGCTATGGTTGGCTCGCCCATCGTGCACTTCATGCCTCGGCGAAGTTCGGGATGTCGAGCCGCATGAACCGCTGGCTGGCGTGGATCGAGGGCGCGGGCTTGCTCGGTTGCGCAACATTGGTGTTGAAATTCAAACGGGCTGGATAGGCAGGGAGATTTCATGAGATTCATTGGCAACTTTGGCGCGGCTCCTCGCATCACCGGCGCGCTGCTTTCCTGCTTGACCGTGCTGGCGTGCTCGACCGTGCAGGCGGCGGTGGCGGATTCCGCCCGGCTGGTGCATCGATTTCTGCAGATCCAGATATCTCCCGATGCCTCGCTGGTTGCGTCCGTGGAAGGCGACTCGCCGCCGAACGGGTACTTTCCGCTGATCAGGGATCTCGTGATCCGGCGCGTGCGCGATGGACAGGCCCGCAATATCGCGTTGCCGTGCGGACGAGTTCCCGAGTGCTGGCCCGAGTCTCCCGCCTGGACTCCGGACGGTGGGCATCTGAGCTTCAGCGTGCGTACTCCGGGCAGTCACGCACGATCCGTGTACACGGTTGCGGCGGACGGTAGCGGCCTGCGCAAGCTGCTCGACTTCGGCGGGACCATCGACGATCTCAAGTATGGGGCGGATGGCCGGCTGGCCATGCTGGCGACGGAAGGCGCCAACAAAGAGGTCGGCGCCACGGAAGCCGGAGCGCCGGTTGCCGGCGATTTGGACGAAGCGCCGGCGGAGCAGCGCGTTGCAGTGCTCAACCAGGGAGCATTGCAATGGGTATCCCCACCCGACTTGTTCGTCTACGAATACGATTGGCTGCCGGACGGCAAGGGGTTTGTAGGCACGGCCGCGCCCGGCGATGGCGACGACAACTGGTGGAGCGCCCAGCTGTACGCCTTCTCCACCGCGCAACCCCAGCTTAAGTTGCTGTACACCCCGACGGACCGGCAACAAATCGCGACGCCCAAGGTATCGCGCGATGGCACCAGAGTGGCCTTCATCGCGGGAATCATGAGCGACTTCGGCTCCACTGGCGGGGACGTGTATACGCTCACCCTCGACGGCGGCTCAGTCACGAATATCACGCCCGCGATGCCAGCCTCGGCGACCTCGCTGTTCTGGGACTGTGACGGCCGGCTGCAGGCGCAATTGCTGGCCGGCGACAAAACGCAGCTGGTGGATCTTGGGTCGGGGCGCGAGCCCAGGGCGCCTCGGGTCTTGTGGAGCGGCGAGGAACTGTTGATAACCGGCGAGGGCCATACCGCCGCATGCCCGTCGGGAATCACTGCCGCCGTGCACGAGTCCTTTACGGTGGCGCCTGAGATCGAAGTCGGTGCCATCGGCCATTGGCGTGATCTGACCGCGGCCAACACGGGCATGCGCTTGGCGGCCCGCGTGCAAAGCATCTGGTGGAAGAACGACGGTTTCGACGTGCAGGGCTGGCTGCTGCTGCCCGAACATTCGAGCGGCAAGCTGCCCATGGTGACCAACGTTCACGGCGGTCCCGCCTCGGCCGTGGTGCCGCGCTTCAGCGGTACGGGGCTCGCGAGCGCTCTGCTCGAACGGGGCTACGCCGTGTTTCAGCCCAACCCTCGCGGCAGCTACGGCCAGGGAGAGCGATTCACCCTGGCCAACGTTCGCGATTTCGGCCGCGGCGATTTGCGCGATATTCTGGCCGGCATCGACGCGGCGGCGAAAGTCGCGCCCATCGATACGGCGCGCCTCGGCATCATCGGGGCCAGCTACGGCGGCTTCATGACCATGTGGGCAGTGACCCAGACCGATCGCTTCAAAGCGGCGGTCGCGGCCGCCGGCATCAGCAACTGGCAGTCGTACTACGGCGAGAACGGCATCGATGCATGGATGCTGCCGTATTTCGGCGCAACGGTGTACCAGGATCCGGCGGTGTACGCGCAGTCATCGGCGATCAATTTCATCCGCAATGTCAAGACGCCGACCTTCGAGTACGTGGGGGAACGCGACATCGAATGTCCTGCCGCGCAGACGCAGGAGTTCTGGCATGCGTTGAAAGCCTTGAATGTACCGACCTCCATCATGATCTACCCCGGCGAAGGTCACCGTCTGCGCGATCCGGCTCACAGCGAAGATGCGATGCAGCGCACGCTGGATTGGTTCGATAAGTACCTAAAGTAGGGGGGCGGTTGGCACGTCATTTGCTACCTCCTCTCGGTATGAATGCAACACCCGTCGTTTCGCTGGCTCCGAACACCCCTGACCTCACGCAAATCGGCGGCGGATCCCCGGCCGATTCTGCAAAGCCTGCAGGCAATGGCCAGGATTTCGCCGCGGCGCTGAGCGATGTGGGCGCCAAATCGGCCCGTAAGCCAAGCCCTAGCAAGGGCCACGACGGCGGAACGGCCGGCGGACAGTTGCCGGCCAACGGCAACAATTCGCCGCCACCGGCAACGGCCGCTCCGGCCCCCGCGCGAACCTCCGCGGCGGCCCTGAACGCAGCGGCAGCCGAAGCGGCGGCGTCCAAGGCCGCTATGAGCGCCGCGGCGTTGAACAGTGCAACAGCGGCGGCGAATAGTGCAGCCGCCGCCACCGGCGCGGCGGCGGCCAGCGCAGCAGGGGCATCCAGCGCAGTAGCGGCCAGCGCGGCTGCAGCAGGCGCTGCGGCGAAAGGCACGGCGGCTGCCTCGGCCGCGGCCATCGCCGCCACCAGTGCAGACGCCGGTCGAAGGACGGGAGCATCCGGTGCCGCAGCAATTGCGACCACGGCGGCGGCTGGTGGGGCCGGCGGTACGCTCGCGCCGACGGACGGGACCAAGGGGTCCACGGCCGCGGCAAGTCCCGGCGCCGCCTTTGCGCCAGCGCTCGATTCGGCTGCACCGACCGGTGCGCAGGGCGGGACGGGTGCGCAGGGCGGGGCCGGTGCACAGGCCACGGATCAGTCCGCGCTGCCCTCGAGCGTGGCCCAGGCGATGAGAAATGCCGGTGGCGGCCATCTCCCCGACTCGGCTCGCGCTTCGGCCGCATCAAAGTCAGCCAACGGAAGCACGGCGGCCGGGAATGTTCAGTCAGCCGGCCGCGGGATCACCGCGGCGAACGGCGCAAGCGCCGCCGTGAACGCGGACGATGACGGTGCGGCTCCATCGGCCAATCCCGCGCCATCGGACGGCACCCAGGCTGCGCCAACCGCCGCTGCGGTTGCGCTGTCTGCGGCCGCGAACAGCGCGGTCGTTCCCGGCGTTGCGGCTACCGCGGAACCCACATCCTCGCCGGCCGATGATTCGACGACGCCGGTCCAGGGCGGCACCGGTGAGCAGGTCGCGGGCACCGCCGGATTGCCGCCGCCGGCATTGACTGCTCCCGCGGTGGTTGCGGCCGCAGCCGTGGCCGCGAAGGCAGCCGCAAACGCTCAAGCGGTGACGGCGCTCGCCAATGCAGCGGCATCGGACAAGCACGCACATGGCGGGAGCAGCGATTCCTTGACCTCGACGTCGACCACGACATCGACCGCCGGTGCCGTGGCGGGATCCGCGCCGAGCGGAAGTTCTGGCTCGGCCGACGCGGTGCCGGTGCCGACGTTGAAAGTTGCCGCCGGGGTGGACACGGCCGAGTTCGGACAGGGCGTTGCAGACCGCGTGTCCTACATGGTCGACAACAATTTGAGCGGCGCAAAACTGCAAGTCAATCCACCGCAGCTCGGACCCATCGAAGTGCGAATTGCGGTGCAGGGCGATCACGCGCAGGTCTGGCTCACCAGCCACAGCGCGGTGACCCGCGACGCGCTGGAGTCGAGCACGCCGAAGCTGCGCGAAATGCTGGGATCTCAAGGATTCGGCCAGGTCAGCGTCGACATATCGCAGCGTTCCTTTCAAGAGCGGCCTTCCCAGGCGCAGAACTACGATTGGGCGCCCACCGCCGACCGCAGTGCATCCGCGGCGCCGGCGTCCACGGCCGCCACGCCGCTATCGCGTGTCTCGAGCAGCGCCGTCGACGCCTATGCCTGATCGCCGGCCGCTCACCCCATCATCCCCCCGTTCACGGAAATGATTTGGCCGGTGATGTAGGCGGCTTCCGCGGAGGCGAGATAACCCACTAAACTCGCGACTTCTTCCGCGGTTCCGGCGCGCTTCATGGGCACGAGGTCGGCGATGGCAGCCGCATCGAAGGCGGCGTCGCCCATGCCCGTCGCAATGATTCCCGGCGCCACCGCATTGACCGTGACGCCGCGGCTCGCGACTTCCAGGCTCAGCGCCTTGGTGGCGGCGTTCAAAGCGCCCTTGGCGGCCGCATAGTTCACCTGGCCGCGGTTGCCGATGAGCGCGGCCACGGACGATATGTTGATGATCCGGCCGAAGCGAGTGCGAATCATGGGCAGGATCAAGGGCTGCGTCACGTTATAAAACCCGTTGACCGACAAGTCGATGACGCGATGCCATTGCTCGGGGTTCATGCCGGGGAACACGGCATCGTCGTGAATGCCGGCGTTGTTCACCAGAACCTGCACCGGCCCGTCCTCGAGCATCGTCTCCACGGCGCTGCGGGTCGCGGCCGCATCGGTGAGATCGAATTGGACGGCGGCGGCGCGGCCGCCGGCGGCGACGATGTCAGCGACGATTGCGTCCGCCGCGGAGATGCGGCGATGCGCATGCACATAGACGAAGTGGCCGGTCGCTCCGAGGCGGCGGCAAATGGCCGCTCCGATGCCGCCGCTGCCGCCCGTGACCAGGGCCCGAATCGCTTCCTGGATCATCACGCGTTCTCCGGTACGGAGACCCCGGCGCTTGCCCGATTGCCTGCGTCGAGCACCACCGTCGCGCGGCCGCGGAGCAGCTGACGCGCCCCGGATTGCAACGCAAATTCATACAGCGCGCTGCCTTGATTTCCCGCCACCAGCACCGCTTCGCAGTGGAGCTCGGCGTCGCAGTCGTCGAGACGCAGCACGTGCAGCCGAACATCCCGAAGGGCGGCGAGAAAGCCGGCCTCGGGTCGGGCCGACTCACCGCCGGTCAGCGCGCCGTGAACGGCCATGGCCTGCGCCGCATACTCGATTCCGCATGCAGCCCCCAGGCGGCCATGCGAGCGCAGCGGATGATCGGGCAGGCGGTGTGTGCTGCTGCGGCAGCGGATATGACTTGCGTCCCACTCCATGACCTCGTCGAGCAGACACATGCGGCCATGATGGGGAATGTTCTTTTCGATCCAGCTACGGTCTAAGGTCTTGGGCATGGTTCGATTCGCACGTGCAACCCTGATACGTCGAGGTATTCGAGAATCGTGCTGCCGCCGCGCGCCTCCGCGAGGAGGCGCAACAGCGGCAGCGATCGAGCCGCGGGGAACGAGGCACGCAATGCCTCCAACGCCAGATCCGTCATTCGATCGTAGCTCAACTCGGTCAGCGCTGCGTCCACTCTGGCGAGCGAGGTGGAACTCGGCTGCGGCGTCAGTACCATCGCGACTCCAAAGGCGTCGGGTATGGGGCGCTTGGCGTGCAGGGGCTCCGGATATTCCGAGTCGTAGGCGACCAGCAGCACGGGCGCTGCGTCGACCACGACCTGAGTCAGCGCCTCCAAGAGACCTGCGGTGAAGCTCGCGTCGAAGGCGCACAGCACGGTCGATTCGACCATCGCGCCCGTGCCGATGCTCCAGTATCCCGCGGCCGCGTTGTGCACCGAGTTGGCGAAGCGCGTCGGCGAGATCTCGCGGCCGGCGACCGACAGGGCTTGGCAGAGCTCATGGCAGTTGTGTCCATCCCCGCCGGAGGAGGAGAACACGCTGGCCAGAGCCGAGGGATCGACCCCGGCGTGCGCAGCGGCCTCCGACGCAATGCCCAACGCCAGCTTGACGACGCGCCCCGTGCGCCGCCGCTCCGCGGCCGCCAAAATCGTCGGCATCGGCAGCACAGTGGGCGCCGGCCGGTAGGTCTGCTGGCCCGTCATCACGGCCGCGGCTTCGGGCCAATTCGCGAGTCCCGGCCCCAGCACTCCGAGGCCGCCGACGTAGGCGGACAAGTTCATGCCGCGCGGCCAAATATCAGGCTGCAATTCGTGCCGCCGAAACCAAAGGAATTGGACAGCACGCGCGCGATCGGCGCGCGGCGATTGTCCCTGATGTAGTGCGCGGTGAGCGTGGGGTCGATCTCACCGGTGTGCACGCCGCCCGGCATCAATCCTTGCGTGATCGCCAGGGCGCTGATGACGGCCTCGAGGGCGCCCGCCGCGCCCAGGGTATGGCCGGTCGCGCCCTTGGTTGAGCTGCAAGGCGTGGTCGGACCGAATACGCTGGTGACCGCCTGGCTCTCGGAGCGGTCATTGCTGGGAGTGCCGGTTCCGTGCAGATTGATGTAATCGATCTCGCCGGGATCGAGCGCCGCCGACTCGAGTGCGGCCTGCATCGCGCGGCGCGCGCCGAGCCCCTCGGGATGCGGCGCCGACATGTGGTAGGCATCGCTCGACTCGCCGATGCCGAGCAGCAGCACCTCCCCGCCGTCGCAGCTGTCGGGTACGCGCTCGAGAAGCGCGAACGCAGCGGCCTCTCCGATGGAGATGCCGTCGCGCGCGACATCGAAGGGGCGGCAGGGCGCCGAAGAGGAGAGCTGCAGGGAGTGAAAGCCGTACAACGTGGTGAGGCACAGCGAATCCACGCCGCCCACCAGCGCCGCATCGATGAGCCCGGCCTCGATCATGCGCCGTGCCGAGCCGAATACCTTGGCGCTGGAGGCGCACGCGCAGGACACCGCGACGGCGGGACCGTGCAGGCGGCAACGCTGGCGAACGTAGTCCGCGACGGAAAATGAATTGTGGGTGGAGCCGTATTCGAAGCTCGCGGGCAGTGCGCCGCTGACCGGATCCCGGTCGCGGTAGGCCAGTTCGGTTTGCAGAATGCCCGCCGTGCTGGTTCCCAGAAACACTCCCACGCGCCGCCGGCCCCAGTGTTCCGCAGCCCGCTGCACGGCGTCGAAGAAGCCGTCCTGATGCAGGGCCAGCTCGGCCAAACGATTGTTGCGGCATTCGAACTTGCGCAATTCCTCCGGCAGCCGTACATCGTCGACGCCCGCCACCTCGCCGATGTGGGTGTCGATGTCCACGGTCTCGAAATTGCAGATCGAAAGGCCGCTGCGTCGTTCGAGCAAACTGCGAAGCGTTGCCGCCGTGCCTTTGCCGATGCAACTGGTCGCCGTATAGGTCTTGAGCAGCAGCGGCTTCATGGCGGAATCGCCGAGCGCAAAGTGACGCATCGAAGGCGCTTCTCATCCAGGGCGTCGAGCAGCCGCGGCAAGACCTCCAGGATCACCGGTTTGCCGCTGCGGCTGCGCGCGGCGTTGCCGTCATGCAGCAGCAGAATGTCGCCGCCCCGCAGCGGATTGGCCAATCGGCGGTACACGGCGTCGGAATTTGCGCGGACGGTATCGAAGCCGCGGCGAGTCCAGCTCGCGAGCCGCAACTGCAATCGGGTCAGTATGGGATCGAGGAAGGGATTGCGAAGTCCCGCGGGGGCTCGAAAGAACTGCGGGGTGCTGCCGGTCACTCTCGAGATGCTGTCCTGTGCCTGCGAAATCTCGGCGCTCATGGCCGAGGGACCCATGAGGGAGAAACTGTGCCGATGCCGCTGGCTGTGATTCTCGATGTCATGGCCGCGATGCACGATCTCCCGCGCCAGGTCCGGGTAGCGCTCCACCCGAGCGCCGACGCAAAAGAACGTGGCGCGCGCGCGATGTTCGGCCAGCTGCGCCAGCACCTGCGGCGTCACATCGGGATCCGGGCCGTCATCGACGGTAATGGCGACTCCCGCCGCTTCACCGCCGCTTACCGGCAGGGTGACCCAGTTCGGACCCAGGAGCCGGCTGCGCGGCAGAAGCCCCGCGGCGGCCAATGCGACATGATTGACCACCACGGCCGACAGTGCCCAGGGCCACACGCGCGGACGCAGCAGCACCGCCGCTGCGGCGCTCAGATGCACGCCGGCGGATGCATACAACAGGGGCGCGGGCGACCAGCGCGGCGCGGCATCCTGCTCGTTCAAGTGAAGCGCGAATCCAAGAAATTCTCCCAAAGCCGAACCCAAGTGGGCCATTCGTGGCCGCCCGCGACGACATCGACCGCATCGGCTGGCAGAGTTGCCGCCAGCAGCTCATGCGCGGCGGAAAATCGATCCCCGTTGCCGTAGCCCAAGTACAGCGGCCCCGACGCGGCGCTGCGTGTCTTTATATAGCGCCATATTCGGCGTTCTTCGTCCGTTTCCGCAAGTTCGCCAGGTTGCCATGCCGCAAGCCCCGGCGCCCGCGAAATTTCGCCGGTCAACATGCGATTGCCGAGATAAGGAGCCAGCAGACACAGCCCGTCGAGTTCATCGGGATAGGAGGCAGCGTAGCTCAGGGCAATGAGGCCGCCCAAGGAGATTCCGCCGAGCCACAGCGAAACACCTGCCGCGCGCGCCGGCAACACCACATCGTCTCTGAGTTTCTGCACCGCACTGCGGTCGCCGACATGTGCCAATTCCAGATCGACGAACAGAAGATCCAGTGCCGAGCTTCGCGTCTGCACCGCCTCCGGAAATCCGCAGGCCACGAAGTCCCGCGCACCGTGATAGGCGCCGGGCAGCCACACCATGCGGGTGGGCGCGGCGGCAGTCGCGCGCGCGGGCACAAAAATGCTACGCACGCGATGCGGCGGGAGTGGATGGATCGGCGCGCGACAAAA
>Ga0210393_10003120_pt1 | contig 13390 bp, 9 predicted proteins | sample IncBWC27OmetaG_FD_160068 | JGI IMG/M metagenome (GOLD analysis project Ga0210393, IMG submission 160068) | Forest soil microbial communities from Barre Woods Harvard Forest LTER site, Petersham, Massachusetts, United States - Inc-BW-C-27-O ... | reverse complement strand
GATGTCCTCGCCGTCGAGAATTACACGCCCGTAGTCCGGACGCGCGAGGCCGACCAGGATATAGAACGTCGTGGTCTTTCCGGCGCCGTTCGGCCCGAGCAACCCAACCACTTCACCCTGCTGAATCTCCAAGCTGATTTTATCGACGACCTTCCGCCCTCGATAAGACTTACTGAGCTCAGCGGCCTGGAGTTTCAACATGCCGGTTCATTTCTCAACCCGGTGCTTGGTCAGCGTGCGCGAACCATCTTGCGAATCGATTAAAATCGTATCATTCGCTACAAAGAAGGTCAACGAATGCCCGGTAGTTGTGTCGCTGGAGGCGTCAATAATGGTGGGCTGACCGCCCGAAAGGACGAATTTCCCGTCCGCAGCGGTGTATTCGGCTTGGTCGGCGGTGCCGCGGCGGTCGCCCTGGCGTACGGTGACTCCTCCCAGGGCGAGCGCGTGGTCGAGTTGGCGGCCCTCGGCGGGGTTCCCGGCTGGCGATGGAGCGGCTTTGGCGCTCGCTGAGGCGGGCTTGGCTGACGTTGCCGCTGCGGTCAGGAAAACGTCCAGGGAGCGGGATTGCATGGAGCCTTGCTGGGAGTCGGCGGTAACTCCGGATTCTAGATGGGCTTTGCCGGTGTCACCCCAGTAGGTGAGCATGGGGGCGCGAATCTGCCAGAGCGTAGGGCCAGACGGCGCGGTGGAGATTGCCTTGGTGGATGCGCCAGTCTTTGCAGGAGGCTGAGCCGGCGGCGGCCCGGCTTGAGGAAAATTTGCGACGACGTTGCCGGTGGCTTGGAGTTTTTTCTCGTCGCGCCAGATTTCGATCTGATTCGATTCGAGCACGGAATCGGCTTGCCACAATCGCGCGTGGCCGACGTAGGTGACGTGGCCTGACGTGGTGGAACCGGTGAGAGTGGCAGCGGAAATATGGCCGGGGCCGGAACCGAGGCTCATGGCGGAATTCTGCGCGCTGGGGAAGTAGGTGGAAAGCACGCCGCCGGAAGCGCGAATTTCGCCGGACTTCTGGTTGATCGCGACGTGGGCGGCGGTGGTGCGGCTCATCGAGTCGGTAAGCACCGGTGAACCGTCGAGCAGAATCAGTTCGGTGGAGCGGACGATGTTGGCGCGCTCCGCCGAGGCTTGGCGATCGGCTTGCTGGAAGTGGACGTCGCCGGTTTCATCGAGCTGCTGCCATTCGCCCTCGGGAGAAAATTTGGCGGCGAGCTCCGCGGCCCTGATGATTTGCGGCGGCGCGGAGCCGATCTTTCTGGAGACGGTGGCGCCGCCGTGGCCGAGCAGGGTGTCCAGGCGGCCGCTGGGCGCGAATTGGGCGACGAATCGTTTGGCGCGAAGAGTGGTGGTTTCGTCAGCTGTTTTGGTTTCGATCGTGCCGGGGGCGAGAGTGCTGACGGTCTTGATGACCTGCTGGCCGTCGCTGTGGCCGGGCCCAAAAGTGGCGAGCAGAGATTCGGTTTCGATGGCGCGCGATTCCGCGCCCAAGCGCGAATTCGCATTCACGTTGCCGGTGGCCGTCATTTCGTGCAGAAGGTTGTGCTGCGGCGTCATGTTGAGCACGACGTTCGCGGCGGTGAAATGGTCGGTACTGCCGGCGGCTTCGCGGGAGCCTTCGACATCGCCATCGGCAACGATGCGTTCGAACCATCCGTCGGAATTCACGAAGAGATCAAATTGCGTGGCGGTCGCGGTGGATTTTCCGCGGTCGTCGGTAGAAGTGACTCGCGGATGGCCCGTGGCGACGGCGTGCCGAGCGCGGAACTCGGCATCGAGATCGATGGAGATTTTATCGGCGGACAGTGCCCGGCCGCCCTGGCGCACCTCTGCCGGAGCATCCAGCTCGACCATGCGATCGTTGCGGCTGATTGCCATGCTGCCACCCGTGGCGGTGACGGGCAGTCCGCCACTTTTGTCGGATGCTGCCAAATCTAATTGCACGTTATGAGTGAGCCGGACAATTTCCTTCTGCGAACTGTAAACCATTCCATCGGCGTGGCCTTCGCCCTCGGGAAAGCGAAATTGCACCGGCGCGGTGGTGGTGGCGTCGCCGGATTCGCGATTGAAGGAGAGATTGCGCGTCGAGACTTGCAGACTCTTGTCGCCGGGCTTGCCGGAGGCGGGCGTGGCGCTCGCTAGTTCAATTTGCACGTCACCCTCGCAAACAACGTTTCCAGTGGAGGGCTCGTAGTTGCATTCGCGCGTGTGAATGTTGTCGTTGCGACTGCCGTCGTGGCCATAGATAGTGATCCAGACGTCCTGGAGCAGGGCGCGATTCTGGTCCCTATATTGGGTGGCGTGCGAAGCGCGGATGGTGAAGAGCGCGCGACCCTGGTCGGTGCCCACGTAGGAAAACTCGGCGGACCGCTGCTGCACCGTTGCGGGTATGGAAGGCGGCGCGTTCTGCCTGGCGCGGGCGGCGCGGATGGCGCGCTGGGCATAAACGCCAGCGACGACGAGCACGATGGCGGCCGCGGCCCATGCCGCCCAACGTGCGTAGCGCGCGGATTCTTGATTTCGCAGAGCAGTATCTCCCTGCTGCGGGGAATACTTTGTTAGACGACGAGTATAGGTGAGAGGTTTGCCGCTAGCAAACGGGGCATGGAGTTGGGTGGCGCAGCGGGCTTCGAGCGGTGTGTGATGTGTTCGCTCGGGAGACAATCGCGGCGCACAACAGGGACGAATCGGGGGAGAATGGAATATTCGATTTTAGGGTGGACGAACAGCGAGGCGCACACTGGCAGTTGTTGAGATCTCGGTCGGAGACGCGTTAAGAAGGTGTACGACAAACGCAAGATCCGTGTATTAGCGATGGAAGCCGCCCGGACTTTGTGGGGTTTGTCTGGTGGCGAAACAGTCTGTGTGAACGCTGCCGAGGAGGAACTTCAGCGGCTAAAGCCGCTCGGATTCCAAGCGGTTTATGTCGTGGCTAAAGCCGCAACCCACAAAGATTCCCGAGTCCTCACACGCACTGTAAAGCCACGACCTACAAAGATTACTCGGTGGGCGAAACAAACAATTAAGCCATGCTCGGAGATGCATTGCGAGATTACAGGGGTCGGTCATTGATATTCATGCGGAGAATTGCGGTTGTTTTTTTCTTGAGCGCGTTGCCGGTGTATTGCCAGAGCAACCGGGGTGAACTGCGGTTGAAGGTGATTGATCCTTCGGGTCTGGGCGTGAAGGCGACCTTGGTGATCGTCAGCGAGGCGAACCAGTATCGAAACACTCTGACGACCACTGAGCAGGGCACGGTGGATGTGCAGCGGCTGCCTTTTGGCGTGTACCGGCTGGAAATTGTGCAACGGGGGTTCTTGCCACTGTCTGAGACTGTGGAGATTCGTTCGGCGATTCCCATCGAGCATACGATTCAACTGAAGCTGCCGGCAGTGAATCAATCCGTGACTGTGACGGCGGCCGACACCTTGATTGATCCGGATCAAGCTGGGGCTGTGAGTCAGATTGGTTCCGATGCTATCGAACATCGAGTGAGTTCGCTGCCGGGGCGGTCGCTGCAGGACTTGGTGAATTCCCAGCCGGGGTGGCTGTATGAAGGAAATGCGGTGCTGCACCCGCGCGGGTCGGAATACCAGACGCAATTTGTGGTGGACGGAATTCCGCTGACGGATAACCGTTCGCCGAGTTTCGGGCCTGAGATTGAAGCGGACGATGTGCAATCGATGAGCATCTACACCGCGGGCATGCCGGCGGAATACGGGCGAAAAATGGGCGGCGTCGTGGAGGTGAACACGCTGCAGGATTCCGAGGCGGGATTTCACGGACAGGTGGTGCTTTCCGGCGGGAGTTTTGCTTCGGCTGGGGCGTTTGCGCAGGGGCAATATGTCTGGGGGAAAAATACTCTGGGCGCGAGCGCGAGCGGCAGCATGACGGACCATTATCTGAATCCCGTGGTGCCGCAAAATTTTTCGAATACGGGGACGCTGGGCGATTTTTCGCTGCATTACCAACGCACTCTAGGCGCGAACGATCGCGTGAGTTTCCTGGTGCGGCACGAAGTGTCGCGTTACGACATTCCCAACGAACTGGTGCAGCAGGCCGCGGGACAGAGGCAGACAGCGGATAACATCGAGACGATGGGGATCGTTTCCTACCAGCACACTTTTTCGACGCACGTACAGGCTGATTTGCGGGCCATGGTGCGGGACAACGCGAACGATTTCAATTCCAATGCGAATTCCACGCCGCTAGAGGTTTTTCAACACAACTGGTTTCGCGAGGGATATTTCAAGGGCACGCTGACGGCGGTGCACGGGCGGCAAGAATGGAAATTCGGCGTCGAGTCTGACAATACGTTTCTGCACGAGAATTTCAGTTACATCATCACCGATCCGACGCAATTCGCTCCAAGCACGCCGTTGACGTTCACCTTCCCGCTGCCGGGCCAGCCCAGCGCGGCGCGGCGTCCGGATCTGGAGCAGTCCGCGTTTGTGCAGGATTTGATTCATCTGGGGCCGTGGACGATCAGCGCGGGGCTGCGCTGGGATCATTACCAGCTGCTATTGAACCGGCAGGCGGTGGATCCGCGGTTTTCGATTGCCCGCTATTTTCCTGGCGCTGATCTGATGATGCATTTCTCCTACGACCGAGTGTTCCAGACGCCTTCGTTTGAAAATATTCTGCTATCGAGCTCGCAGGCGGCTCGGATGCTGAACCCGATCTCGCTGCAATTGCCGGTGGAACCTTCGGAAGGAAATTATTACGAAGCGGGGGTGAGCAAGGGCTTTTTCGGGAACGTGAGGCTGGACGCGAATTATTTTCGGCGGCTCGTGAATAATTACGCCGACGACGATCAAATCGCAAACACCACGATCAGTTTTCCGATTGCGTTCCGGAAGGCCGTGATTTATGGGGCGGAAGCGAAATTGGATTTGCTGGATTGGCGCGGGTTTTCAGGATATCTAAGCTACACGTACACGGTGGGCAACGCCTGGTTTCCGGTAACGGGCGGACTTTTTCTGGGCAACGACGCGACGATACCGACCTCTGGCCATTTCCCGGATTCGCAGGATCAGCGGAACACGCTGCGCGGGCGGTTGCGTTACCAAATCACGCCGCGCTTCTGGATCGCCGGCGGAATTCAATACGACACGGGCCTGCCGTTCGATTTTCAGTGCCCGAGCGGCGAAACACTCCCTGAGTGCATCGCCGGGGTAGCCAGCACATACGGCCAAGAAGTCGTGAATCGCATTAACTTCAATCGCGGCCGGATTTACCCCGCCTTCGAGGTGAATGCATCGGTGGGCGCGGACATTTATACGTCGGATCGCATGAAGCTGCGATTTCAGGTGGATGGGCAGAACTTGACGAACGTGTTGAACGTGATTGATTTCGGCGGGCTTTTTTCCGGCAACGCGATTGGACCTGCGCGCAGTTACGCGCTGCGGCTCACGACCACCTTCTAGCGACGGGGTCTGCAGGAGTTACTTGTCTTGGGCCAGGAGGCCTACGCCGGAGGCGGCTACGCTGTCCCGTGTTGTGTTTTTTACGAGGTACATGGCCTCGTCGGCCAGGTGGAGGAGTTCAGCTTTGGTGCGAGAATCGCTGGGATAGGCGGCTACGCCTACGCTGGCGGTGACATGGGCATTGATGCCGGTATCTTTCAGCCACACCGCTTCACGGATCAGCTTGTGGAGGCGGCGAGCTACGCCTAGCGCGTTTTCTTTTGATGTTTGCGGCAGCAGGACTACGAACTCGTCGCCGCCGTAGCGGAAGGCCAAGTCAATCAGGCGGCATTTATCTTTGATGGCCTGGCCGATTTCGGCCAGTAGCTTGGAGCCCATCAGGTGGCCGTGCGTATCGTTGACACTCTTGAAATGATCGAGGTCAATGAAAATCAGCGAGAATTCGAAAGCGTAACGGTGGGAGCGGTAGATTTCAGTGTCCAGCATGAAATTCAGATGACGCGCGTTGTAGAGGCTGGTGCAATCGTCGGTGATGGTGAGCTCGTGAATGCGCTGGACGTGGCGCGCGTTTTCGATGGCGATGGCGGCGTAGTCCGCAAGGGCTTCAAGCAGGGCGAGGTCGCGGGCGCTGAAACCTTCCGGGCCGATGCTGTTGATCAGTTCGATGACGCCCAGGCATTGATCGCGAAAACGCACGGGGACGGCGACGATGGAGCGTGTTTCCATCTTCGTTTTCGCATCCACTTGCCCGAAGAAACGCGAATCCTTGGCCGTGTCCCGAACCACTACCGCTTCCCCAGTCTGTGCGACCCAGCCCGCTAATCCCTGGCCGACCTTGATGCGAACATCCTTTAGCGATTCCGCGCCCTTACCGGTGGCGATCTGGAAGTAGAGTTCGTCCTTCTCCTGGTCCATCAAGAGGAGCGACCAGGTATCCGGGTGCAGGACTTCGTTGATTTTTTCCATGATGGTGCGCAGGACCTGGTCGAGTTGCAGGGAGGACGTGAGGGCCTTGCCCAATTCGTGAAATAGCGTGACCTCATTGGAGGTCTCGACGGAGATGTCCACACCGGGAGTTCTGCGTCTTTCGATGCCTTCAAAGGGCCGCGCGTCCGTGGCTCGCCGCATGGAGTCTTCGGTAACGCCTTTCGTCGGTTCGTTGGAGTCTGAGGTCAACGCTGACATTATAGTGAACGGTTTCGGTACACTGCAACGACGTTCGCGGCGCGGTTGACGAAAGGCCAATGGGGCACCCTTTGCACGGGTCATCGGCCAGCATTGACACTCCCATCAGCGACGCCTATATTTTCTGTGGTTGCGGATTCCAGCGGATGCCTTCAAAACCTTTCGGCGAACATCTCAAACGCGAGCGGGAAATGCGGGGCGTCACACTGGAAGAGATTTCAGCGGCTACGCGCATTGCCCCGCGTTTCCTGACCGCCTTGGAAAGCGAACAATGGGAGCTGCTGCCGGGCGGCGTATTCAATCGCGGTTTCATACGTTCGGTGGCGCGTTATCTGGGCCTGGACGAGGACAGCCTGGTGGCGGAATACGCGCTGGAAACCAGGGGGCGACCCGATCCAGGCGTGGTGGCGGACCCGCCGCAGGAGCCGGACCGCAATTGGGCGCGGATCTTCGTGGTGGTCGTGCTGGCGCTGCTGGTTCTGATGGGCGGTTGGGCGGCGATTCACTTTCTGGGACCGAAGATTGCGGCGCGGCTGCACAAACATTCTGGGGAACCGGTAAATTCCGCGCCGGAATCTGGCGACGCGCCGAGTTTCGCGGCGACGAGCCTGCAGACCTCTGCACAGGGTTACGCACAGAACTTCGCGCCTGACCCGGCTGCGGCGCCGCCATCGGACCCAGCGATTGCAGCGAACCCCGCGGCGTCTGTTGGCGGCGGGGGTGCGTTGCCATCTAGACGAGCGCCGGCGCTGGATTTAAAACTGGAAGCGGCGAAGGCTGCGGAGGTGAAAGTGGTGGCGGACGGCAAGCCTCTATTCGCGGGGCACATGGACGCGCGGCAGGTGTATCGGTTCACGGCGGTGGATTCTCTGGAAATATCTTCGAGCGAATCGAGCGCCATTTTGCTGGAGCTGAACGGCCAGATGGTCGCGGCGAGCGGCCAGGCCGGGCAACCTGGGTTCGTGACTCTCACGCAGAAAGATACGAAGGCCCTAGCAGGAAACCCCCATTAGCGCCGAACTGCGAGCTGCGATTCGTACAGGCCACGCTAGGCCGGAGCAAAAGCTGGCGCTGTGCGCGGGCAGTATTTCGCTTGCACCGGAAGATCGCGCCGAGCTGCTGGCCGTGCTGACTACGGACAAAGATCCCGCTGTCGCGGGGCGCGCGAAAAGCTGCCTGCTGACGCAGTCGCTGGAATCGCTGCAGGCGGCGCTGGTGCGTCCCGACGCGGACCTGAAACTATTTGAATATTGCGCGGACAACCTCGGCGGCAGGCCGGAAGTGGCCGACCGCATGGCGGCAAACGCGGCGTGCCCAGCGGAATTTGTGACGCGCGTTTCCGCGGATTTGACCAGCGTGGGAATTCAGGCGCTGCTCGACAATCTCGACCGGCTCAGCTCGTATCCGGCGCTGGGAATCGCGCTGGCGTACTCCGAAGCGGCGACGCCCGAACAGAAGGAGCTGCTGGCGGAAATCGAGACGAATGCTTTTCTTGGAGAAAAAGTGATTGCCGAGGCTGTGGCTGAGGCCGAGCCAGAGGTGAAGAAGCGATTGTCGCTGTTGCAACGGATGGCCACGATGAATATCGTGCAGCGCATTCAGCTGGCTGTGAAAGGCGGGCGCGAGGAACGCATGCTGCTGATACGCGACCCGAACAAGATCGTGCAGCGCGGCGTGCTGCAATCGCCGCGGCTGACGGACCTGGAGATCGAAAGTTTTGCGGCCATGACGAATGTGTCGCAAGAAGTGCTGCGCATTATTTCGAAGAACCGGAACTTCATGAAGAGCTATATTGTCGTTAAGAACCTGACCAAGAACCCGAAATCTCCGTTGGATGTGAGCCTGCATCTGCTGCCGCACCTGACGCCCACCGACCTCAAACAGCTTGCCGCGAATAAAAACGTGCCGGAAACGTTGCGTTCGACGGCTTTGAAATTGCAGCGCCAACGTAATTCCGGGCGGCCCAGCTAGAGCGGAAGCCTTCCTACAAGAACGAAGCATCGAATGCGCGCGGCAGCAGCTTGCCGGATGTTTCCTGCTCTACTTTTCCTTTTAGATTGGCTAGCAGCACTGGCACATCACCGCAAAATTCCCAGATTATCTGGCGGCAGGCGCCGCAGGGCGGCGTCAGGCGATCCACATCGGTGACTACGGCTATGGCGTCGAAGCCACGCTCACCTTCGGAGACGGCTTTGAAGATGGCGACGCGTTCGGCGCAGCAGGTGAGGCCTAGCGTGGCGTTTTCGATATTGCAACCGGCAAAGATGCGTCCGGATTTCGCGCGCACTGCCGCGCCGACACGGAAATTGGAAATGGGGGCGCAGGCGTTCTGGAATGCCTGCGTTGCTGCGGTGAGCAGCGCGTCATATTCGCTCATTTATTTTTTCGCTTTCCTTTACTCTACTTTCCATTACTTCGAATCGGCGGCGATGCGCGGCAGTACGGCACCTAGCAGCGCGATGAACTGCCCTTTCACTCGTTCGCCAGTTTCCATTACTTCTTTGTGTTCGAGCACCTGGTCGAGAATGCCCGCGGCCATATTGGTGACGCAGGAAATTCCCAGCACGCGAATTCCCATGTGGCGCGCGGCTAGCGTTTCTGGAACCGTGGACATTCCGACCAAATCGGCTCCCATCGTACGCAAGTAACGAATTTCGGCGGGAGTTTCGTAGTTTGGACCGGCGAGCGCGGCGTACACGCCTTCGCAAACATTTATGCCGAGCCTGTTGGCTTCGGCGAGCGCGATTTCGCGATACGGCTTCCAGTAGGCTTGCGTCATGTCCGGAAAGCGCGGGCCGAAACGGTCGTCGTTGGGGCCGATCAGCGGATTAATGCCCTGCAGATTGAGGTGATCGCTGATGACGACCAGCGCGCCTTGATTGAATTCGAGATTGATGCCGCCGGCTGCGTTGGTGAGAATCGCGGAGCGAATACCGAGGCGGCCGAGAACGCGCATGGGGAACGCGACTTGCTGCGCGGTGTAGCCTTCGTAGAAATGGACGCGGCCCTGCATCGCGGCGACGGCGATATTTTCGACCTTGCCTATCACCAGGCGCCCGGCGTGGCCGACGGCCGTGGAACGCGGGAAGCTGGGAATTTTTTCGTAGGGGATGCGCGTGGCTTCTGGCAGTTCGTCGGCGAAGGCGCCGAGTCCGGAGCCGAGCACCAACGCGATTTTCGGGCGCAGCTTGGTTTTCGCGAGGATGAATTTCGCGGCGCGATCGGCGCGCGCGAACTCGGAATCGCGCGCGGAGGATTTTGTGCGCGCCGCGCTCATCGCATCATGATCCCGACGATGGAGGCGGACATGAGATTGGCCATGGTGCCGGTGAGCATGGCGCGAATGCCCAGGCGCGCGAGGTCTGCTTTTTTATTGGGTGCGAGGGCGCCGATGCCGCCGATTTGAATTCCGATGGAGCTGAAATTTGCGAAGCCGCAGAGGGCGAAGGTGGCGATCGTGAAGGAGCGCGGATCGAGCGCGTCCTTCATCGGGCCGAGTCGCTGAAATGCAACGAGCTCGTTCGTCACCATGCGCAGGCCCAGGAGATTTCCGACGGCGTGGCAGTCGTGCCAGGGGATTCCGATGACCCAGGCGATCGGGGAGAAAAGCCAGCCGAAAATTTGCTCGACGCTGGAGGGAAACCAGGTGACGCCGAGCGACGCGAGGCCGTTGTGCACCGCGCCGAATACGCCGTCGACTAGATAAATCAGCGCGATGAAAGTGATTAGCATGGCGCCGACGTTCAGGGCGAGGCTGAGGCCATCCACCGTGCCGCGGGAGAGCGCGCCGAGGGCGTTGGCGTCGCGTTCCAGGGGCGCGATTTCCACTTTGCCGGAAGTCACCGGAACTGCGGTTTCGGGCACCATCATTTTCGAAAGCAGAATGGTGCCGGGCGCGGTCATGATCACGGCGGCGAGCACGTGCTTGGCTTCGACGCCGTACGCGATGTAGGCGGCCATCATGCCGCCGGAAACGTGAGCCATGCCGCTGGTCATGATGGTCATCAATTCGGATTGCGTCACTTCCGGGAGAAATGGGCGGATCGTGAGCGGCGCTTCGGTCTGACCCATAAAGATACTGGCGGCCACGTTGAGCGATTCGGCACCGCTCGCGCCCATCAGGCCGGTCATCACGCGCGCGGCTTGCTTGATGATGAATTGCATCACGCCGTAGTAATAGAGGAGCGCGAAAACGGCGGCGATGAAAATGATGGTGGGCAGCACCTGAAAGGCGAAGAAAAAGCCCATGGGCGAACCTTTTTTTCCCAGGTCGCCGAAAACAAATTGAGAGCCGAAAAAGGCGAAATCGAGCACCCAGTTTACGGCAGCGCCGGCTTTTTGGAAGATCCACTGGCCATAGGTCCAATTGATTACGAGATAGGCGAAGACGATTTGCAGGCCGAGGCCCCAGGCGACTGTTTTCCCGCGGATGGCGCGGCGATTGGTGGAAAACAGGAGTGCGAAACCCATCATGGTGAGTAGCCCCAATACGCCTACCAGGCGGTGCATGCGCAGGAGCCTCCTTTAAAACCGAATATGATCACAAGAATTCTTCCCCGGCGATGATTTTGCGGACCAGCGGCGTGACGGGCGGAGCTTGGTCGCCGATTGCGAAACTTTCGGATAGGAGGCGCATGGCCGGCAGGAGGCGCGCATCCAAGTTGTAGTGCACGGTGCACAAATTTTCACCGGCCTTTACTGCATCGCCGATCTTTTTTTCGAGCACCAGGCCCACCGCAGGATCAACCAAGTCTTCCTTTTTTTCTCTTCCGCCGCCTAGGAGCATGCTGGCGACACCGACCTGCTCGCAATGAATCGCCCTGACGTAGCCTGCGCGGGGCGCGTCCACGCGCGCGATGTGCTTGGCATGCGGCAAGCGGCTGGGATCGTCAATCACGCGCGGATCGCCTCCCTGCAAGCGAATCACTTCGCGGAATGTATCACGCGCGCGGCCGGAAGCAATCATTTCCGCTGCGAGCGCGCGCCCTGACGCCACGGATTTCGAACTTCCACCGAGGACCAACATCCAGGCCGACAGCTCGAGGCACAGTTCGCGCAGATCGTCCGGGCCTTTGCCATCGAGGACAGCGATGCATTCTTCGACTTCCAGGGAGTTGCCGATTTTGCGGCCGAGCGGTTGCTCCATATCCGTGATCAGCGCGACGACTTTTTTGCCCATGCGCACGCCGGTTTCGACCATCAGCTCGGCGAGATATTCGGCATCGGCTTGCTTTTTCATGAACGCGCCGTCGCCAGTTTTTACGTCGAGCACTAGAGCGTCAATTCCTTCCGCCAATTTTTTACTCATAACGGAGGCTGTGATCAGGTAGGGGCTTTCAACCGTGGCGGTGACGTCGCGCAGGGCGTAGAGTTTTTTGTCGGCCGGGGCAATTTCGGGCGTTTGACCGATCAGGGCGCAATGGACGAGCGCCAGTGTGCAGCGGAATTGTTCGAGCTGCAGATTTACGTTGAAGCCGGGAATGGATTCCAGTTTATCGAGAGTGCCGCCGGTGTGGCCGAGGCCGCGGCCGCTGATCATCGGCACGTAGAGGCCAGCAGCGGCGACGATGGGGGCGATGACGAGAGAAGTTTTGTCGCCGACGCCACCGGTAGAGTGCTTATCCACTTTTGGCGCGGGGAGATCGGACCAATCGAGTACTTCGCCGGAATTGAGCATGGATTCGGTGAGCGCGGCTAGTTCGGCACGCGTCATGCCGCGCCAGAAGACGGCCATGAGGAAGGCGGCTATTTGATAATCCGGGACGCGGTCGTGGGTGGCGCCGTCAATCAGGAATGCGATTTCTTCGCGGGAAAGTTCCGCGGCGTCGCGTTTCTTGCGAATGATGTCAACAGCGCGCATGAAGGAGGATGCGCCACGCTAGCATCGCGCGTGCAGGGCGTCAATCGTTGTGCCGCGCGCGGAGTGTAATGTATTGGGAACCTTTCTAACGGCGATCTTCTGGCTGCCTACGATTATTGGCGTTGCACCGATGGCGCACCGAAGTGCGCCGCTACGACTGCAAATTCGCGGGGCGCTATGCGACGAACCGTCACGCTATAGCTGGTTATTTGCGCGGGTGGCGATATCGGCCATCATTTGCTGCATTTCGGCGTGGATGTGGCCGTTGCTGACCAGCAGATCGGGGCCGCCAGGACGATAGGGGCCACCCCGCAGGTCTGTGACTTTGCCGCCCGCTTCGGTGACGATCAGGATGCCGGCGGCGGTGTCCCACGATTTCAGGCCAAATTCCCAGAACGCTTCGAAGCGGCCGCAGGCTACCGAGCAGAGATCGAGCGCTGCCGAACCGTCGCGGCGGACGCCGTGCGAATTCAGCGTGAAATGCCAGTAGTAATGGATGTTCACGTTGTCGCCGCGCTTGTGCGTGGGGAAACCGGTGGCGACCAGGCTGACCGCCATCCGCTCAGCGCTGGAAACGTGGATGGCTTTCGCGTTTAGATAAGCCCCCTGACCTCGCGCGGCGGAAAAAAGTTCGTCTGCGACGGAATTGAACACCACGCCGAGCAGCGGCACGCCATCATCGAGCAGCGCGATGGAAACCGCAAAGCACGGGTAGCCGTGCGCGAAATTCGTGGTGCCATCGAGCGGGTCAACGTGCCATTCGTAACGTGAAGCGGCGGTCGCGCCGCTGGAGCCTTCTTCAGCGACGATGCGATGCTCTGGAAATTCGCGGCGCAAGCGACCCACGACGATCGCTTCGGAGCGCTTGTCGGTTTCGGTGACCAGATCCACGTCACCTTTATAGGTGATCTTCTGCGGG
>Ga0210393_10003119_pt1 | contig 13391 bp, 10 predicted proteins | sample IncBWC27OmetaG_FD_160068 | JGI IMG/M metagenome (GOLD analysis project Ga0210393, IMG submission 160068) | Forest soil microbial communities from Barre Woods Harvard Forest LTER site, Petersham, Massachusetts, United States - Inc-BW-C-27-O ... | reverse complement strand
GATGCGTGGGATTTTCTCGCGAATGAAATTGACACCGTGTTCCACAACGGCGCAACCGTGAACTACCTGCTCAATTACGACCTGATGCGCGACGCCAATGTGCTGGGAACCAATGAGGTCCTCAGAGTGGCGTTCGAGGGACGGCCCAAAGAGTTCAATTATGTTTCGACTACCTTCGTGTTTGGCTGGGCGGTCAAATCAGTTTTGTATGAAACCGACCTGAACGAGAATATGGAGCTTCTCGATTTTGGCTACAGTCAATCGAAATGGGTAGCGGAACAAGTGGTTGTCGACGCGCGCACTCGGGGACTTTCCGCGCGGATTTTCCGGCCGGCTCTGGTGAGTCCTTCCGTCACGGGCGGAGGTAACAACTTCGATATCGCGGTGCGCTTGGTTGCCTTTATGGTGAATCACGGCATCGGCGTCGACACGCTCAACCAGGTCAGCTTTGTTCCGGCCGATGTTGTGGCGAACAATATCGTTGCCATCTCTACCACTCCCGGCACAGCGAATAAGACTTACCATGTCGTTCGGGACGATTATTCGAACATGCTGGATATTACCGGGCTTATCACGAAAGCGACTGGCCGGCAATTCGAAATATTCAGCCTTCCTGATTTCGTTCCCGAGTTGATCCGCAGATGCCGGAAGGAAGACCTTCTCTTTCCCCTGCTGGATTTTCTGGTGGGCTCTGTCGACAACATCTCCTCGATGGAGTTCAAACGGTATGACAGCTCTTCCTATCAAATGGCCCGGGATGCCTCCGCGTGGGGCAAACCGGACCCGTCTCTTGAAAGTACGGTCAACGGCATTCTGAAATTTATGTATCGCAAAGGGATCATTTCGGTCGCGGCTCGTGAGGCCAACGCGGTCTCACCGATCTGCGAGCGCGACCTGAACATCGAGACCCATCGCAGAGGTATCGATTGCGGCGCGGATTGCCTCCAATGCATGGCCGCCGCTGGAGATCCTGAATGTATCGAGGAGATTCCAAAGATCGAAGTCTCGGAGCAGCTGTGAGATTATCGCGCGGGCAAGAAGTGTAATAGCCTGTTAACAGCAGTCGTGAGCCTGATGGCATTCCTTCATGGCAGATTTTGATGAGGCACGGAAAAAAGCCGAGTCTGGAAGTGTTGTCAGTCAAGGCTATGTGGGCTGGTGCTACCTGTATGGCCGGGGAACAGATATTAATTACTCAGAGGCCTTGCGATGGCTTTCCGCTGCCGCATATGAGGGGCGAGCATCGCGTCCGTTCGTTCACCTTGGCGACATGTACGCGGCGGGCCTTGGGGTGGCGAAAAACGCCAGCGAAGCAATCCGGCATTATAAGGCAGTCGCGGCCAGCGAACTGCGAGCACAACTGGCATTGGCCCGCATTTACTCCCGAGGGGACGGTGTTGACGCTGACCCAAAAGAGGCTTCGACGCTCTATTCTTCGCTGACGGGCTGCGATCACGTGCATGACGAACCCGCCGCTGCCGCGTTCGCCGGTGCCCTCACCAGTGCCGAGGTTGAAGAGGCGAAGGAATACATTCGGAAGCACTGATTGTTGCTTGGCCGGAACAGAGCGCAGACTGGCGTAACATCTCGGCTACACTCATCCCGCTGGTAACTCGCATCCACGGTGTGAGGATCGGCAAGTTCGAGCGTCACGGTATGGTTGCGCGACTTTTTAGATCGTTCGCCCGCCTAATGTTGGCTGGTGGCTGCCTTTTTTGAGTCTGCGCTTGATGTCCGGGGCCAATCCGGCGAGGCCAGTTCCATGCGCCACATTGGTCCTCCCATGTAAGACAGTGTCTCGGACTTTAGAAAGACCGGGGCTTCCCCGCCAAGAATCCAAATCTGCGAATCTGGCGGTTGCTTTCCAACCATCGGCGCCACCACACCGGCGACGCCGCCAATGTTAACCTTTGCGACATAATGCTTGGCTTCGCGGCTAAATCCCCCCAGGGAAAAAGGGTCCGTTCCCTGGGCATTTACCACGATCTTCACCAGCCTCGGCTTCGGCGCCGCCACCACCATGGGGATTTCGATTTGTGGCGTGCCTTCTCGCATATTCATCAGGAGCATGGGAATAAGCCCATTGCCTAAATCGGGCGCCAGTTTGAGACGCTCGTTCACCACTTTCTCTTTGCCATCGTCGTCGGTGTAGCGAACCGTGACCTGGCCAGTGGCGCACGTTACGGTGAGGTCGCTTGGGTTCTTGAACGACGGCCCCTTCTGCACCATGTGATAGGAGATAAGCCGGAAGTTGCCACGCTGCGAAAAAACGGTGGTTTCCTCTTGCCGCGAACCGTCTTTGAAGCGGAACACGAGTTGAGTTGTAACTCGATCACCGCGAGCGACCTGGGTTAAGTCGCCGGCTGCGATCGCCTCGCCATCCAGCGTACTGAGCATCAGAAAGCCGTGAATTAAGCCTGCTCTGTAGCGCACCGCGACCGGAGCTGAAACCGCAACACCGGAAAGAATACAAGTGGAAACCAGAAGAACGGCGAGAATGCGAGAGCGCAAAACCATCACCTCTTGTGCCCAACACCGCACAGTCTTTCGATGCGGTTACTGCCGGAGTGGTTTGCGCAGTCGCTGGACGGATCAAGTTGCTAGGCGAGTCTCACCGATCTGCGAACCCGAACTCATCACCGAGACCCATCGCAGAGGTATAGATTGCGGCGCGAATTGCCTCCAATGCATGGCCGCAGCTGGAGATCCTGAGTGCATCGAGGAGATTCCGAAGATCGAAGCCTCGGGGCAGCTGTGAGATGATCGCGGGCTCAAAGAGCGAAATCGGCCTGATTACGTCAGTTACCGTTTGGCACAGATAGCGGTATAGCCGAAGAGCCGTCGCGGTGTCTGGGCAGACCGCAATTCATGCACCTGTCGCTCATTCCGAACCTCCATCTACATGCCGGGCACTTAACTGCGAACATCAAGAAAAACGAATATCCGACGATGGCCGTCGCCCAAGCCAGCGATGCAAATACAAAAAGAATCGGAATACGGCTCGTAGACTTGGGGAAGAATGTCAGGACAACAAACAGGACGACGACAAATGGCGCTAAGGCTACCGCCTTATACCATCTCGTAAGAAACTGCTGTCGTGCCGCAATACGAGCCAGGCTCGGCACTTCATCGAGGCAGCTAATTTCTCCGTGATGAAGAGCCGTCAATCGTTCTTTAGTGTTGATTTTTCGTCGGGCGAGTTCGGCATTGAGGGCGGTTTTGGCTTCCGCTGTCAGTTGTGCTCGTTCGAACGCCAGGCGCAATAACTCGTCGTCCGTCTTGCCTTGGTATTCTTCTGTTAAGGCTTTGTATTCCACACGGGAATCTTAGCTTTCGTTAGGTCTTCGCACAAGCGTCTCGTGCGAGGGTCAACTGGCGAAATATCTCGATTACGCTGATCGACCCCGGAGCAACCGGCTTCTGCACTGCACAGACACATTCTCCGCTACTTCTTGAACACGAGCTTCTCGGTTAGCCGTTGGCCTGTTTCCAACGTGCCTGTGGTGGACAGGGTCATCTGCTGCCCATCCGCGGAAACTACCCACTTATCCGTTTGAGTAACCTGACCGTCCCGCTGGTAACTCGCATCCACGGTGTGAGGATCGACAAGTTCGAGCGTCACGGTATCGTTGCGCGAGTTCTTCAGATCGTATGGTTTTCCGTCAAAACGGGCGGTATAGCTGAAGTCGCCCACGAAACGGACCCCACCGCTTCCGTCCGCCTCGATTTTGAGCACCAGCCCTTGCCGCAAACGAGTCTTGCTGAGATCCTGTGTCCACTCGCCGACAAAGGGGTCAACGGCCAGCTTCGCACCGCCGGTTCGCGTCCACACTGTGATCCGATCAGGATGGCCCACGCTCGTAGTCGTGGCCGTCAACTCCTTGCCATCCTTCGACACTTGTTCACGGACCGCAGCCACAACCGTTCCGTCTTTTTTCTGCGTGACCTCAGCCTGCCTCTTATCGATCCTATGCAGAACAATTTGATTAAATCCGAGATTGCCGGGCGCGGGCGAATCGTGTCCGTTCCGATTCGCAGTGAAATCGAAGTGGCTTTCGCCCGACATGACGACATGCACTCCGCCGCCCTGCACGTGTGTAATGGAGAGCCGGTTCGGAGGTTCCAGGCTAGACTGCGCAGAGACCAGCGTCCAGACGCCAATGCGAGGGTCTGTCACCCCAGATTGGGTCACTCCAGATTGGGTCACTCCAGATTGGGCCACCCCAGGTTGGGCGGCGGCAAGCAGTGCAAACAACAATACGGTATGAATTGTTCCTCCCACGCCGATGTCGAGAGTCTAGCAGATTCACGTACCTCGTTATTGTGAATGGTACTCCCCGCAAGAGGGCTTCAGTGGCGACGACCTTCTATGCCATGATGGTTGCTATGGATGCGCGCCGCTTATGGGTGTCCGGGATCGTTCTCGCAGCAGCCATGGTACTTCTTCCATTTTCTTTCCATGCCGAGCGCCACTTGGAGACCGCGACCCGCGTCGAAGGAAGCCAGGCTGAAACTGTCCGGCAAGAGTTGGCCGACCGTTTTCGATCGCCGTTCGTGGACCAAGTTGTGCTGGTGATTGAGGGCCTCCCACCCGTGAATTCGGAGGAAGGCGCGCAGGCAGCAGTGCCCATCGTGACGGCACTGAGAGAGCAAACCGGCGTTTCCGGAGTGGTGTCCTATCTCGACCTTCACGACCCCATATTCCTCGGCCGGGGAGGGGGAACATTTGTTATTGTCGGACTCACGTCGACCGAAGATCCGCTGGAGCTGCTTGTTCCTCAGCTTCACCAGCTGGCAAACTCGCTAGAAAATCAACTGCGCGGCCGTTATCCGGCGGTGAAAATCGAACTCACCGGCGAGATTCCACTGAATTTCGATATTCGGAAAGCCAGCTCCGACGACGTGGACCGCGGGGAAAGCCTGGTGATCCCCGCGACCCTCGTACTTCTGCTGGTGGCTTTTGGAAGCCTGATTGCCGCCCTGATTCCATTGGCGGTTGGTCAGCTTGCCATCGCGACCACGATGGCGATTACGGGATTTCTGGCGCAGCGCTGGCACTTATCCATTCTGGTTCAGAATTTGGCCACCATGCTTGGCCTGGGCCTGGGAATCGACTACGCGCTCCTCATGGTCAGCCGCTTCCGCGAAGCGATTTCCGCCGGGAACGACGGACCCGCGGCCTCGCTCATCGCGGCACGGCAGGCGGGTCGCACACTCCTGGTTTCAGCCTCAACCGTAGCCATCGGATTTCTGGCTCTCTTGACGGTTCCGATCAGCGAAATCCGTTCCATTGGTATCGCGGGATTCCTCGTTGCGGGAATTAGTGTCTTGCTTACAAATACCCTTGTTCCGGCAGTGCTGGGGTTGCTCGGTCCGCGGATCAATATTGGCCGATTGCCCTTCAGTCCAAAGTTGGATGAGCATCGCGCCGAGCACACTGGCGTTCGCTGGCGGCAATGGGGAAAAGTGATCGTCGCGCATCCCTGGCTTGCCCTCTTGTTGGCAGGCACTCCTTTGCTTCTGCTCGCCTGGCAAGTCCGACGATTGGATACCAGTCTTCCGCGAGGGGATTGGCTTCCGGCGCAGGCTGAATCTGTCCGTGCCCTCCACACCCTGCGACGAATGGATCGTGAAGGCGTGGTTGAATCGTTGCGCATTATTGTCGACCTTCCAACTGACTCCATCGCGCAAACCGACGCTGGCTGGAATGTGCTGGATCGTGTCACCAAACGCCTCGCCAGCGACCCTCGTTCCGACCGCGTGATTTCTATTACTACGATTGCGGACGGAAACCGGTCTTCCCTGCTTGATATCTCGCGTGACACCCGTCGAACATTTCTGAGTAGTGACGGACGAGCGGCGCTCATTGAGGTGCTGCCAGCGAGTTCGGTCACCCTGCGCGACCAGGTCAACTGGGTGCGGGAGCTTCGCAAAACCGGCGCGCTGGCTCTCACCGGAGTGCCTGGCGCAACCCTACTCGTTGGGGGCATCCCCGCACTCAACGCCGATTATGAATCGATTATTAAAGACCGCCTTCCGCCGGTAACGGGGCTCGTCGTCGGAGGGACGCTGCTTGCGCTACTCTGCGGGTTCCGATCAATCGTCGTGGCCCTGAAGGCTATCGCACTCAACCTGTTCTCGGTTGCCGCGTCCTTCGGGGCATTGGTTTTGGTTTTTCAAGACGGGCACGGAAGCAGATTCCTGGGAGTGCCTGGAGGAACAGGCAGCGTCTTTCCGCTGGTTCCGATCGTCGCCTTTGCCATCGTCTTCGGATTGAGCATGGACTACGAAGTATTCCTGGTGGCACGCGTTCTCGAAGCCAGAAGAAGCGGGCTCAGTGAATTGGATGCGATCCCCGAGGGCATGGCTAGAACCGCAGGTCTGATTACGAGCGCCGCCGCAATCATGATCGTGGTATTTGCGGCATTCACTTTCGGCAGTTTCCTAGTAGTCAAGATGATTGGATTTACCTTGGCAATTGCGGTGTTGATTGACGCCACGCTCGTCCGTATCGTGATCGGTCCCGCGCTCCTTCGTCTTGCGGGCGATTGGAACTGGTGGCCTGGAGGCTTGCCGAAGCAAACAAGGCGCGCTTGAAGGGCAGGGCGAGGAACGCTTATGCCCAATTTATCGAGCGTTTCCTGCCGAATTGTCACGAAATGCGCAAGTGCAGTAAAATGAGTGAACGAGCGGGAGTAACTCAGTGGTAGAGTGCGACCTTGCCAAGGTCGAAGTCGCGGGTTCAAATCCCGTCTCCCGCTCCAGATTTTTATCGACCACGCTGGATTCATCAAACAAAAGCGACTCGAAGTTCACCAAGAAGGCCCTCGGTATCCTCGCTGGAACTTGGGCCATCGCGGAAAATCAAGTAACATAAATAAATGCCCAATCGTTTTTGTCCCAATCATGCGGAGGGTTCTGATCCCGCATGAAGTCTTCCAATCTGCACTTTAAAACTTACCTTTTGATCTTGTTGATGGTGATCTTTGGCCCCCTCGGCAATGTGCTGCTGGGAAAAGGCATGAAGCAGATTGGTGTGGCAAGCTTGGGAACGCCGACCGAGGCGCTTAATACTCTTTCTCGCGTTCTAACGTCGGGCACGATCTGGCTGGGCATCGGGTCTCTGATTACGTTCTTTGTGGCGTACACGCTGGTGCTGTCGTGGGCGGATTACAGCTACGTGCAACCGGCATCGGCTGTGGCGTACGGGATGGTGGCCCTGCTGGCTCATTTTATGCTGCGGGAAGTAGTTACTCCCATGCGCTGGCTGGGAGTGCTGGTCATTTGTCTCGGCGTTCTGGTGGTCGGGCACACGCCGCCGCGCACTACGGAGTCTAGCTAAGTGCGCGAGGTTATTTTTTATCTTTTGATCATTTGCGCGGGAACTGGAGGCGAGCTCTGCATCAGCCGCGCTATGAAAGCAGTGGGCGAGGTAAAAGATTTTCGTCCGGCTGCGCTGATTGGCGTCTTCGGCCGCGCCTTGCGAGTTCCATGGATGTGGGTCGGGGTTTCGTTGATGGGGATGGCCTTCTTCGCACTGTTGGCCGTTCTATCGATGGAAAACGTCAGTTTGGTGGTTCCCGTTACGGCACTGAGCTACGCTGGCGGCGCCTTGGGTGGGAAATTTTTTCTTGGCGAACGGGTGACGCGCAGGCGATGGGCGGGCGTCCTTTTGGTGTGTGTTGGTGTGGCCTTAGTGATCATGGGCCGTCGGTGATACCGGCTTTGGCTTTTGATTGTGCATCATAAAAAAGGTAGGATTGCCTTTCATCCAGCCAGTTGATGCCTTGGTGCGTGGAGTAGCAGACTCCGCAGGCCGATCTGCAGGCTGATTTCAAGAAACGGGAAGAGGTGCAGGCACTTGTGTGGAATCGTCGGTTTCACCCACAATCGTTGGGCGCCTGATCCCGACCGCATTCGGAAGGCCACTGCTACACTGATTCACCGCGGCCCCGACCAACAAGGCGTGCTCCAGTCGAGTGTGTGCTCGATAGGGGCGACACGGCTGAAGATTATCGACCTCGGCTCCGGTGATCAGCCTATCCTCTCGGAAGATGGCGATGTAGCTATCGTGTTCAACGGCGAAATCTATAACCATCAGGAACTTCGTCGCGAACTCGAAGCCTCGGGCCATCGTTTTTATTCGGACTGCGACACGGAAACGGTTCTTCACGCATTCCTCGAATGGGATACAGAATGTTTCGCGCGTTTACGGGGCATGTTCGCGATTGCGTTGTGGACGAAATCCAGCAAGCGGCTGGTGCTGGTGCGCGATCGGATGGGAATCAAGCCGCTTTACTTCGCGCGACGCGGAGACGACTTATTCTTCGGCTCCGAACTAAAAGCGATCTTGATCCATCCTGAGATTGAGCGGCGATTGAGTTTGGATGGCTTGGATTGTTATCTGTCGCTGAACTATGTGCCGTGTCCGTGGACGCTGGTCGAAGGCGTCGAAAAACTTCCTCCCGGACGATGGCTGGAATGGAAGGACGGCAAGGTTTCTTCCCAGCCCTACTGGCGTTTGCCGCTGGGGGTGGTTCGTGAACGGACGCTGGAATCCGCCCGCGAGGAATTGGACGCGCTTCTGCGGCAGTCGATCCGCGAGCATTTGATTTCCGATGTCCCTCTGGGGATGTGGCTTAGCGGAGGCATCGATTCGTCTACGATTTTGCACTACGCGGCCACTGAATCCAGTACTCCGCTGAAGACCTTCTCGATTTCATTTCAGGGGCGCAGCTTCGACGAAACCGCGTATATTCGCGAGGTCGCGCAGCGCTACCAGACGGAGCACGAAGAACTGGATCTCAATCCGGAAGTTGACCTGCGGAGTGCGATCGAAGAGTTTGCCTACTACTCGGATGAACCCTCCGCAGACGCGGGAGCTCTTCCCGTCTGGTTCCTATCCAAGCTGAGCAAGACTAAGACAACAGTTAGCCTCAGCGGCGAGGGCGCTGACGAACTGTTTGGCGGCTATCTCACTCATCGAGCGAACCGCCTCGCTGCTCTTGCTAGGAGATTGCCTCGACAAGCTCTACGACTGATGCTCGGCGCATTGCAGATGTGGCCGGTTTCCGACGAGAAAATCAGTTTCGAATATCAGTTGAAACGATTTCTCGAAGGCTCATTGATGACGTCGGATCGGGCGCACGTGTACTGGAACGGAACATTTTCCGAAGAGCAAAAGTCGACTCTGCTGCGCACGGAACTTCCGCCCGCGCTCGACCGCATTCTCGGCGAACTCCGCGATCGGTCTCCGGCGCACGATGATCTGGCGCCGTATTTGTGGTTCGATCAGAGATATTTTCTTCCCGACGACATTCTGAACAAGGCAGATCGTATGAGCATGGCGCATTCTCTGGAAGTGCGGCCGCCGTTCCTCGATCACCGCATCGTGGAATTCGCCGCTTCCCTGCCCGCATCGCTGAAGATTCGCGGTTCGCGACAGAAAGTTCTCCTGAAGGAATTAATGCGCGACAAGCTGCCGGATTCGGTGCTTCGACGGAAGAAGGTCGGTTTCGACATTCCCGCGCATGATTGGCTTCGTGGCTGTTTGCGCCCGCTGATGCAGGAAGTGTTGATGGATGGTGTTTCGGTTCACGGAGAAGTTTTCCGGCGGGACGTAATCGAGAAGCAGATTCAAGCTCACCTGGAGAGACGAGCGAATGTTGGATATCACCTATGGGGATTGATGGTGTTGTTTCTGTGGATGAAAAGGTGGGGGATTCAGGCGGCAGCGCCCCGAGAGACGAGTGTCTGGATACAGGAAAAAACTGGTACCTATATCTAGGAGTATTGCTCGTCGCCGGGGCTGTGTACCTCGGGTGCATCGTTTCTCCTCCGTCTCTCATGGACGATGTAGACGCCGTCCAGGCGCAGATTGCACGGAACATGCTGACTTCCGGCGACTGGGTTACGGCGCGGCTGGACGGCGTTGTCTATCTGGAAAAAGCTCCCTTAATTTATTGGGCCATGGCGGCCAGTTACGCGATGTTCGGCGCGCACGACTGGGTAGCGCGCATTCCAGTTGCATTGTCGGCCATGGCGCTTTGCCTGTTGACGGCGGCCTTCGGCGCATGGGCTTTCGGCAAGCGTGCGGGATTCTACGCCGGGCTATGCATGGCCACGTGCATCGGGCTGTTCTTATTCACCCGGGTTCTGATCCCGGATGTCATGCTGACTTTCACGGTCGCGCTGGGCTTGTGGGCGTTTCTTCGCGCCTTGGACGAAGAGGAGCCTCGTCCGCGATTTTGGGCTTTCGTGTTGGCCGCGAACCTTGGACTTGGACTCCTGTTGAAGAGCTTGATCGGAGTGCTGTTTCCGCTGGCGGCCGGCGTCATCTATCTTTGGATCACGCATCAGCTTTTTTCTGTTAACACTTGGCGAAGGCTGCATCCCTTCAGCGGATTGCTAATCATGCTGTTGATCGCCGCGCCCTGGCATATTCTGGCGACGCTGCGCAATCCTCCTTACTTCGACTTCACGCTGCACAGCGGGCCCGGGCAATATCATGGATTTCTCTGGTTCTTCTTCATCAACGAGCAACTGCTCCGCTTTCTGAATCTGCGCTATCCGCGAGATTACAACACGGTTCCGCGCCTTTACTTCTGGCTGCTGCACTTGGTGTGGCTGTTCCCCTGGAGTGTGTATCTTCCCGCCATCGCCAAACTTTCCTTTAAGCCAATCGATCGTGCGGGCCGAACCCGGCTTCTGGCACTCTGTTTGACCGGCTTTGTGCTGATCTTCTTCACCTTCTCTACCACCCAGGAATATTATTCGATGCCGTGTTATCCCGCGCTGGCGCTCCTTCTGGGGTCCGCGATGGCGATGGGAGGAGACTGGATAAAACGTGGTACCTGCGTGCTTGCGGTGGTCGCCGCGAGCGCAGGGCTTGCGACAATAGCCCTGTTCCTGCTCACCCGCAACCTTCCCGCACCCGGAGACATCTCGCAGGCGCTGAGCCAGCATCCCGGTGCCTACAAGCTTTCGCTGGGGCACATGCAGGACCTCACACTGGCGTCGTTTGCGTATCTGAGGACGCCTCTACTAGTGGCGACGATTGCCTTCTGCATCGGCGCGTTGGCGATCTGGAAATTCACCAGCCAGCGCGCATTTCTTGCGGCTGCGCTGATGATGGTACTGTTCTTCCATGCCGCCCGCATGGCGATGGCTGTGTTCGATCCGTTTATGTCCTCGAGGCCGCTCGCAGAGGCGCTCTTGAAATCGCCGGATGGCACGCTGATTATCGATCACCACTACTACACGTTTTCTTCCATCTTTTTCTATATGAACCGCACCGCGCTGCTTCGCAACGGCCGATTCTTCAACCTGGAATATGGAGCCTATGCTCCTGATGCACCCGATGTGTTTATCGACGATGCGCAATTCAAGAATCTCTGGCTCAAGCCGGAGCGTTCCTACATCGTGGCCAAGCAAAGCGTGGTCCCTCAACTGGAGTCTCTGGTAGGCGCAGCGGATCTGAATCTGGTTGCGGAAAGCGGCGGAAAGGTCGTTCTCACCAACCATCCCATTAGTATTTCTCGGGTCGAAACCCCAAAAACGGCAGCAGTGTTTTAAAATATTTGTTAACCTCAAGTATCGGAAAACGTGGGACTGGACAATAAGCTATTCGACCCTAGTCTTTTCAAGTGCATCTCAGTTCGGTAAGGGCGGCCGATTTAGCTTCATCATTTTCAGTAAACATTACGGCGAGGGGGCCAAATGAGAGTTGCGGTGCTGGGTGGCGATGGCTACTGTGGTTGGGCAACCGCTTTATATCTGTCGAGGAAGGGTCATTCCGTTGCAATTGCCGATAATTTCTCGCGGCGGCAATGGGACCACGAGCTTGGTGTGCAAACCCTGACGCCAATTCTCCCGCTTTCCGATCGTCTCCGAGCCTGGGAAGAGCTGACCGGAAATACCATTGAGCTCCTTGTGGGTGATGTAACTGAGTACGACTTTCTCTCCTCCGTCGTTGAAGATTTCGCGCCAGAGGCCGTAGTCCATTTTGCCGAGCAGCGCGCCGCTCCTTATTCCATGATCGACCGCAAACATGCGGTTTTCACCCAGGTAAACAATGTCGTCGGAACTCTCAACCTGCTGTTTGCGCTGCGCGAGTTTCAGCCCGATTGTCACCTCATCAAACTGGGTACCATGGGCGAGTACGGCACACCCAACATCGACATTGAAGAAGGCTACATCACGATCGAGCACAACGGGCGACGCGACACCGTACCATATCCCAAGCAGCCGGGCTCCTTTTATCACCTCTCGAAGGTGCATGACAGCCACAACATCATGTTCACCTGCAAAGCCTGGGGACTGCGCGCCACCGACCTCAATCAGGGCGTTGTGTATGGGACGATGACTGACGAAGTAGCTCTGAGCGAAGCGCTCATCAATCGCTTCGACTACGATGAAGTCTTTGGCACCGTCCTCAATCGCTTCTGTGTCCAGGCGGCTATAGGGCACCCACTCACCGTGTATGGCACGGGAGGCCAAACCCGCGGTTTTCTGGATATCCGCGACACTGTTCGCTGCGTCGAAATCGCCTGCTTGAATCCGGCGGCTCAAGGCGAGTGCCGGGTCTTCAACCAATTCACCGAGCAATTTTCAATCTTGGATCTGGCTCGGCTGGTACGAACTGCCGGAGAAAAGCTAGGCCTGACCGTCGAAGTCGAACACATATCCGATCCGCGAGTGGAGGCACAGGAGCATTATTACAACGCAAAACACTCGAAGCTGATTGAACTCGGCTTGGAACCGCATTTGCTTTCCGACTCTCTCCTGGACTCGCTGATGAATGTTGCATTGCAATATCGCGACCGGATCGATGCGACCGTGATGTTGCCGCAGATCAACTGGCGTCAACCCCGCAACCAGCGCCGGGCGCAAAGCAGCCGAGAACCCGTGGCTGTAGTTGAACCATCACTTGAAATCGTGGGCGGATCGGACGGGAAGAGCAATGGAAGTCGTCGCGCGACAAAGAGGGGACGTGGCGAACTACAGAGCAAGGCAGGACGCTGACGGCCGACCGACTCAGGCGGCCGGCTCGACACTGGGTGGAACCACGGGCACAAGCCGCCCGTCGCGGATGTAGTATTCGCCATCCCGCCAGCGGATGCTCTTGCGCGCAAAACTCGTCGTCCAAATAAGAAAAGCCAAGGCATCCCAGACAGGAATCAGTCCGAATTTCTTCCAAAGCGAAGTTTGCTTCAACCCCCAGATACCGACCATCGAGGTCATGGCAAATCGCAGCGTAAGGTAGATGCCGAGATAACCCAGCGCCACTCCCGCCGATGGATGGATGGCAATCGCTGCCAAAGACCATGGCAACCCCTGCGTGAGCAACAGGCCGAGATGTCCCCAAGGCCGCATATGGCGCATGACCACGA
>Ga0210393_10003118_pt1 | contig 13393 bp, 9 predicted proteins | sample IncBWC27OmetaG_FD_160068 | JGI IMG/M metagenome (GOLD analysis project Ga0210393, IMG submission 160068) | Forest soil microbial communities from Barre Woods Harvard Forest LTER site, Petersham, Massachusetts, United States - Inc-BW-C-27-O ... | reverse complement strand
ATCCTGCGTTCGCCGCGCAAATGGCCGCCGAAAAAGGTCCGACATGGCAACAACAAGTGCTTGCCAAGGGTTGGGGCTATGCGGTGATCATTCCGACGAGCTTTCAGGCTGACAAAGGCGATGGATTGACCGAAGGAATCATCGGACTAGTGAACAAAGGACAGCCGCGCAAACTAGAGGATTGGGGCACATTGCGTGCGTGGGCTTGGGGCGCGAGCCGCGCGCTCGACTATTTCGAGACGGACAAATCGGTGGACGCCAGTCTTGTGGGGATCGAAGGCCATTCGCGCTACGGAAAAACCGCGCTGGTCACAATGGCGTGCGATTCGCGTTTTGCGATCGCATACATCAGTTCATCTGGCGCGGGAGGAGCGGAACTGTACCGGCGAAATTTCGGGGAACAGATTGGAAACCTTGCCGGTGCCGGCGAATATCACTGGTTCGACGGCAATTTCTTGGAATATGCGGGGCCGCTGACTCCCAATGATTTACCGGTGGATTCGCACGAGTTGATTGCGCTGTGCGCCCCGCGACCCGTTTTCATCGGTGGCGGAGCGACGCAAGGCGATGGATGGGTCGACGCGAAGGGCACATTTCTGGCCGCCGTTGGCGCGGGTCCGGTGTACAGACTCTTGGGCAAGAAAGATCTCGGCACGACCGAGTTTCCGCCGATCGAAACGGCGCTCGTCGACGGCGATATCGCGTTTCGCCAGCACAGCGGCGGACATACTCCGTCGCCAAACTGGCCGACGTTTCTGACGTTTGCGTCACGCTATATCAAAAGGCCAGCTGTTTCCGCTGCGCGATCAAACCCGGTTTCAGACTCCACGGTCGGTCGTTCTCCCCGGCAGACCGAAATGCTGCGCGCCGCCAACTAAGGATCAAGTTTCGGTCAAGTAGAGTTTTGATACGGAAACGCTGTAACCTTCAGGGCACTGACCGCAGCACAGTCAGTGGAGGAATACGTGCCAAGAACTTATCATCGGACCATGGATCAACAACTTAGGTCGGCTAAAAAGCAATTTCCCGCTTTGGGGTTTCGCGGAGTGATGGCAGTACTTCCGCTGACGCTGATTCTCGGCGGTATTCCCCTGCGTATGCCGACGGCCCTGGCCACTTTTTCTGCCGTGCTGATGCGCCTGTTTCAGAACAATGATCGCCGGAGTACATGGCTGGTGTTCGGGCTAGTTTGGCTGATGTGCGCGACGTTTGCGATCGGCAGCGCGTATGTGGTCTTTTGCGTGTCCGAAATGCGGAAGAGAATCCTTGGGCGGGCTTTGGTTACGCGCGACAGGTGAACAGTTCACTGACAGCTCCTGTTTAGAAGCTTCGTTCAAAGATATTCCGCTGTCCTCGAAATACCGTTTGCGTAGATCCCTTGACAAACTGGCCATCGCGGTAGGGGTGACGCGCTGATCCGCGCTCCTCTAAACGATCTAGCTCCGTGCTGCGCAGTAGGATTGTGACGGCTTACGCCTATTCCCTTCTGTAGGGGGTCGGCGAGACGGAGGTTGAGGCTTGGATGGGCGGATCAGGTACGAGCACGAAGAGTTGCAGCGAGCGGGCTGCTACTTCGTATTTGTCTCCGGACTTGAAGGATCTGGCTTCGATCGTCGAGGCACTCGATGCGTTACTGGTGTCCAGGAGCAGGGACCAGTGTTCGCTGCCTATGGTGTTGGGTATGGCGAACGGTACCGGTTCGTGGAAACTATTCAGCACGATGAGTAGAGTGGCGTCGGAACCTCGGCGCCGGAGACCGGTTGGTTGGGCGCGGCCGTCGATCAACATGCCGAAGCAGCGATCGGTTTTCCAGTTTTCGTCCTGCATTTCGTTACCTGAGGGATGAATCCAGGTCACGTCCTTAATACCCAACTCCTCGTTGAAGATTCCGGTTAGGAAACGGTTGCGGCGCAGGATAGGGTAGCGATGGCGAATCTCGGTCAATTGCTGAACAAAATTGATCAGCGAGCGACCCTTGGTGGCCATCTTCCAGTTGACCCAGCTAATTTCGTTGTCTTGGCAGTAGGCATTGTTGTTGCCTTGCTGGGTGCGCGCGAATTCGTCACCGGCGAGCAGCATCGGCGTACCCTGGGAAAGCAACAGCGTGGCGAGAATATTGCGCATCTGGCGTTCGCGCAGTCTGCAGACTTCTTGATTGTGCGTGGGGCCTTCAACGCCGCAATTCCATGAGTGGTTGTTGGAACTGCCGTCTTTGTTGCCTTCGCCGTTGGCCTCGTTGTGCTTGTCGTTGTAGGTGACCAGGTCGTTGAGCGTAAAACCGTCGTGCACGGTTACGAAGTTTACGCTGGACCACGGTTTGCGGCCGTGGCGATTGTTGAAGATGTCTCCCGAGGCGCATAGGCGCGGCGCCACGGCGCCGGCGGTGTCCTCTCCTTTCCAGAAGCCACGAATGGTGTCACGGAATTTGTCGTTCCATTCGGCCCAACCCGGCGGAAACTCGCCGACTTGATAGCCGCCCGGTCCGCAATCCCAGGGTTCAGCGATCAGCTTGACAGTGCCGAGCACCGGATCCTGACTGCACGCTTTCAAAAAGCCGCTCTTGTTGTCGAAGCCGTTGGGTTCCCGGGCAAGAATAGTGCCCAGATCAAAGCGGAAGCCATCGACTTCGGTTTCCTGGACCCAGTAACGCAGGCTGTCGGTGACCATTTGCATCACGCGCGGGTGCGAGAGATTCACGGTGTTACCGGTGCCGGTATCGTTGATGTAGTAGCGCGGCTTGTCGGGAATCAAGCGGTAGTAACTGGCGTTGTCGATGCCTTTGAAGGACAGCGTCGGCCCCATCTCGTTGCCTTCGGAGGTATGGTTGTAAACCACGTCGAGAATGACTTCGAGGCCCGCGTCGTGAAAACGGGCGATCATCTCCTTGAATTCCTGGAGAGCAGCGCGCGGCTGCGAAGCGTAACGCGGCTCGGGAGCAAAGAAGCCGATAGTGTTGTAGCCCCAGTATTCCGTGAGTCCCTTGCCGAGCAGAAGGCGATCGTTTACGAAGGTAAAGACCGGGAGCAATTCTACGCTGGTGACGCCCAAGGACCTGATGTAGGAAATGACTTCTTTGCTCGATAGTCCGGCAAAAGTCCCGCGCTGCTTTTTGAGGACTTTTGGATGGAGCTTGGTGTAGCCGCGAACATGCAGTTCGTAGATGATTGTGCGGTCCCAGGGAACCTGATGGCGGCGCGTCTCCTGGCGCCACTCGAAGGTCGGATCAACGACGACGCACTTGGGCACGAATGGGGCGGAATCGCGCTCGTCAAACGATAGGTCCGCCTCTTTCGCGCCAATGGTGTAGCCGAAGCAAGCGTCGTCCCAGGTCAGAGAGCCGATGTGAGCGCGGGCGTAGGGGTCGAGTAAAAGCTTGTTGGGATTGAAGCGATGGCCTTTTTCCGGTTCGTAGGGGCCGTGAACGCGATAGCCGTATACCGTGCCGGGCTCAAGCCTCGGGACATAGCCATGCCATATTTCGTCGGTGAATTCCGGCAAGTCGATACGTTGGGTCTCTTCCTTGCCTTCCTCGTCGAAGAGACAAAGCTCGACCCTGGTCGCGTTTGCGGAGAACAGAGCAAAGTTAACGCCCTTTCCGTCCCACATCGCACCTCGCGGGAAAGGTTGTCCTTCGCGAATCTCGACTCTTCGCCTGTCCGTGATCACTTCCAGCTTCGTGGCAGCCATCGCACCCATTTTTCCTCGTCCGTTTCCGTTAAGATTTGTAGCATCTCTGATGCAAATGTCCAAATTGCGGATGCGGGTTTTGGGAACGGATGCATGAAATCTCGTCGTCAACTACATAGAACGCTGTAAGGAACCGTTCTGCGCGAGACAGGGGAGAACGCTTTTTGTCTGAAAGCCTGCGGTCACCTCTATTAAATCGATTTTAGAATGACCAAATGAGCCTATCGCGTTAGAATGCGCTCGCACCTGGAGGCCCTACAAAATGATTCTTCGCGGAGCTTTAGCGATCGCATTGATATTTCTGACAGGTTCGTGTGTGCATGGGCAAACGAAGCTATCCCCCAAATGGGAAGAACTGACTGCCGCGGACTTCCGGCAAGGAATCCAACAATCGAAAGGCGTTTGTTTGTTGCCCTTCGGCATTCTGGAGAAGCATGGTCCACACCTCCCGCTGGGAACGGATTTGTTGAACGTGCGCTATGCCTCTTTGCACGCGGTCGAGCAAGAGTACGCCATCGTGTTCCCCGAATATTACTTCGGGCAGATTTTTGAAGCGAAGCACGAGCCGGGCACCGTAGCCTACAGCATGGAACTGCAATTGAAGCTCCTGCAGGAAACGACCGACGAGATGGCGCGGAACGGGTGCAAGAAAGTGCTTATCGTGAATGGGCACGGCGGCAACGAGCACTTGCTGCCTTACTTCGCTCAGGGCGAACTGGATCGACCGCACGATTACGTGGTGTACGTTCTCGATGGCGAGCGGAGCAAGCCCGGCGGCCCGGCAAAGAAATCGACGGGTATTGACTATCACGCGGGAGAGAACGAAAGCTCGAATCTGCTCTATTCGCATCCAGAGCTGGCGCATATCGACCGCGCCGCCAGCGAGTCTGGTGCCGACGAGAAGAGGCAAAATCTGCCGCAGGGGTTGTACACCGGGATTTGGTGGTACGCGCGGTTCCCCAATCATTATTCGGGTGACGGATCGGTGGCCACCAAGGAACTCGGCGAGTGGAACATGAAGAATTGGATCGGCGTGATTGTGGAATCGATCCGATCGGTGAAGGCGGATGATGCGAGTTTGAAATTGCAAAACGAATTCTATGAAAAGAGTACTCACCCACTCGACACGCGGCCCTGAAATCCTGAGACTCAATGACTAATTCGAGAAGATCGCCGTCCGGCGAAGACGTTCTGGGGATGAACGCTAGGATTACGCGCCGGGATTTCCTCGGCTCGACGCTGCTGGCATCGGGGGCGCTGCTGTTGGACGGCTTGGCGCCCGCGGAACTTCTGGCCGACGGGGATGAATTCAGCGGGTATGGCGGCGTGGGTGAGTACAGCCGTTCGAATGGCAATACGCTGGAGGTTTTGCTCGCGGGCCATAAGATGCGCGACGGGGCTTACGATCCGTTGCCAGCGGACGCCTTCGATACGGGGGAAATGTACGACTGCGTGATTGTGGGCGGAGGAATCAGCGGACTTGCGGCGGCTTTGTTTTTCCTGCGACATGCGGGGCCTGGAAAGTCCGTTCTTGTTTTGGAGAATCATCCGATTTTCGGAGGAGAGGCTAAGCAAAATGAGTTTGAGGTTGATGGAAAGCGGGTGATTGGGCACCAGGGCTCAGCGATTTACTTCGTTCCGTATCCGCACAGCTCCTTCGCTCGCTTTTACGATTCGATCGGGCTGCACACGCCGAGGCTGCAATATCAGAAGTGGGCTGGGCCGGGGCCCGCGATGGCGCTCGGACGAACGCCCTACGATTCAGCAGGCCTGGGCCACGGGCAATACGGATTTTGGTTTGGCGCGAAATTCGGGCACGCGGATGGAATGTGGGTGCTTGATCCCATCGGCAAGCAAATGCAGGGCGCACCGGTTGCGGAAAGTACACGAAAAGAGCTGCAACGCTGGTTCTCAGGTAAAGCTGCCGAAGAGGCAAAGTTCGAGATGCCTAAATACGAAGGCGATGCCGCTTCCCGCCGACTCGACTCGATGTCCCAAGAGCAACATTATATCGAGCATTTCGGCGTTAGCCAGGAGATGATTCGCAGGTTCTTGTCGCCAGTGGAGGGAGGGGGAGCTGGGCTAGGGCCTGACGCTTTGTCGGCATATTGCGACTATGCGCCAGACTTGTTGCACCCGTTTGATGATGGCTCGGGGGAACCGGCGGTACAGATGTTTCCCGGCGGGAATACGACCATTGCGCGGTTGATAGTGAAGACGTTGATTCCGTCGTCGATCGAGGGCAGCACTGGCGTCGAGGCAGTAAGCCGGGGCGGTGTGAAATTCGATGCACTCGATTTGGCTGGAGCGCCGGCGAGGATTCGTCTGTCATCGACGACGGTCTCCGTGCGGCACGATGGCGATCCTGCAAAGGCTGAGACCTTATCGATTGCCTACGCGCGCGATGGGAAGGTGTTCCGCGTGAAGGCGCGATCGGCGGTGATGGCTGGCGGGAGCTGGACGTCGAAGCATATCGTGATGGATTTGCCGGAGCAGCAGCGGAAGGCGTATGCACAGTTCTATCGTTCGCCGTCCATGATGGTGAATGTCGCTGTGAGGAACTGGCGCTTTTTATACAAGATGGGGATTAGTGGTTGCCGGTGGTTCGAGGGCCTCGGAAATTACATGGACGTTTGCCGGCAAGGGCTCGTGGGAACCAATGACGCGGAGATCAGCCCGGACTCGCCAGTCGTGTTGGCGGTAAAGGTCTTGTATTCCTATCCGGGGATGTCGACCGAAGACCAGGGGCATCGCGGACGCGCCGAGATGTTGTCTACTTCTTTTCGCGACTACGAGCGGCTCATCCGCGAGCAGTTCACGACGATGTTCGGTGCAGCAGGCTTCGATGCGAAACGCGATATCGCGGGAATCGTGCTGAACCGCTGGGGGCACGCATATCTGAGTCCGCAGCCTGGATTTTTCTTCGGGAAGGATGGAAATCCCGCGCCTCGGGACACTCTGCGGAGCGCCCCCTTCGGTCGTATCGCTTTCGCGAATACCGACCTCGCCGGCGCGATGGACCATCGTTATTCGATTCTCGAGGCGCAGCGTGCAGTTAGTCAGCTGTTGGATCAGGTGCTGCGAAGCTAAGATTCGCTCTTCGTGATCTTGGCTTTCTTGTCGCCGTAATGAGTGATTTTGCCGTCGTAGACGACGGCAACGTAGCGGCCCGCCGATAGGAACTGCATCACTTTCGATCCCTTGCGCGCCAATTGAGCCCAGCGGGATTGCGTCTGGGGATTTTGCTCCAGGCCGCGTACGGGCGCGCCTTCAAACTCGAAATCGACCTGGGCTAGCTTGTGTCTTGCGGTGCGACGGACGGGATAACTATCGCCACCTAGAGCGACCCTCTTGGCGGAATCGACCAGGGTTTGCCGCCACACGGACAGCATGCAATCATCCAATTTCGAAGAGCGAAAATCCGGCAGCATCGGATGATCTTATCGCAGGTTGTGACGTTTGCTGGGCTAAAGCCCAGCGCCTACATTCATGGAGGGACAAGGCGCGAGAACTCGAGAGCTAGAATTACTCAGCGGTTTTGGCGGACTTGGTCGAGCCATCGGCGAAGAACTTCGTCGTACGGCCGCTCCATGTCGATGAACTCGACGCCCATGCCGATGCGCGGCTTGAGAATCCGCACGACGGCAAGCGCTTCCACAACCTGACTCTTCCGAGTCATCGTGATGCGCACCCGCGTGCCAATCGCAAGCGGCTTGCTGGTGCAAACAAAGCAGCCCCCAAGCGATAGGTCAGAAGTGACGCCGCTCGTGCGCGAACCGGACTCCATGTCGATAATCTCAACATCGGCCGCAAACGGAAACCGAATGGCATAGCGGCGGTCTCGGACGCCAGCCTTGAGTGACTGGCCCTTGATCGTGCGGTCGTCCATAGAAATCACGTTGCTCAAAGTCTTCACAGTTCGGAATGAGAGGGACAGATGGTCGGGGGCACAATCCCCTTGCCTTTAGTTTGCCCGAAAGCGCCTTGAAACAAAGGGGTTCTCTCGCGTCGCAGGGCGAAAAGATTAACAGCGTCAGGAGCACAAGCGACGGGACCCTATCGCCTCATTAGTGGGCGCTATTAGTGGGAACGACAAAGCAGCCACCGCCTTCGTCCCCACCGTACAAACCCCGTGTTACGCTGCCATCGTAGCTATTCCTCTAGCGAAAAGAGACTATGCGCCCGGAAGGACTTCGGCAAAGCGACCGTGTGAGCTTTCGTATGCCCGTGGAAGCTTCGTGGACGGGTGACGGCGGGCTCGAGGTCAAGCAATCCGCGGAAACGCTCCTGGTGAGCCGCAATGGCGCGGTCGTTCGGCTGCCCGAGAAGCTTTTCGCAGGCCAGGAGATAACCCTCCGCCGGCAGCGTGAAGGCGACAGTTGGAAAATCGCGCGGGTACGGATCGTCGCGGAAATCGACCAGGAGCCCGAGGGTTTTCTCTACGCCATCGCGATCGTAGACCCACGAGCGGACTTCTGGGACATCGACTTCCCTGCTCCCCATAAAGCCCAGGAAGCACTGGCAAGACTCTTGATGGAGTGCAGCTTTTGCCAGCGGCGCGAGGTCGTCTACCTCAATGAGCCGGAGTTGAAATCATTCGAAATTCGAAAATGCGTGGCGCGCGTCTGCCCTCACTGCGATTCCCCATCGATCTGGATCGAGGCGCAGCCGGAGGTAGCTCCGGTCGTCCCCGACGTACCCGACGTCCCGGACGGTCGCATCGCTCCACGACGAAATCGCACGCGGGTCAAGGCGCGCGTTTTGGCGTGTATCCGCCGCCGCGGATTTCAGGAAGAAGTGGCAGTCTGCGAGGATTTGTCGAAGGGCGGCATCAGTTTTCGCAGCAGGAACCAGTATCCCGAAGGTACTCGCGTCGAAGTCGCGGTGCCCTTTACGCCGGGCAGCGCCGCCATCTTTGTGCCCATCCGCATCGTGTCTTCGCAAGCCATTCCAGCCGCCGGACTTTTCCGTCACGGCGCAGCGTACGTCCGCCCTCCCCTTGATTCAGGAGCTTGAGCCTTTCCCCGCAATTTCCAGTAAACTGATCCGGGGATTCATTCCATGCTGCGAAGGCTCATGCCTCTTCTGCTGGCCGTTGCCTTTCTGCCTGCCGCACTCGATCTGCGGAGCCAGGCACCGCCCCAAGGCAAGTCGACATCTTCCGCCTCTCGACCGAGCGACGCCCAAACCAAAATAAGCGTCAACTCAGACCTGGTCATTCTTCCGGTCACCGTGAAAAATCAATTCGGCGAACTCGTTCCCGACCTTGAGGAATCCGACTTCCGCGTATTCGACGACAATGTGGAACAATCCGTGGACGTCTTCACCGCAGAAGCCTTCCCTCTTTCTCTCATCATCCTCATCGACGACGACTTGAAATCCAAAGAGGCCGCTCAAATGGCTCCTACGCTCCGGGCCATTACCGCGGGTATCAGCGCCAACGACGAAGCCATGGTTTGCCGCTTCGACCTCGACTTCTACCCCGGTGACTCCTTTACGGGCGACCTCGACAAACTCTGGGTTGATCTGAAAAGCGTCCAGGACACAGCCGGCCGATCATCGGCAGGCCCCGTGCCCTACGTCACGGCGCCGTCCGATCATCCGCTAGGTGTCGGCGAACCTGCACAAACTGCTCCCATCAAGTCCGGCTCCCGCCCCACCAAAGCCCTCGACGACGCCATCCATTCTGCCGCCGCGTTACTCCACGACCGCGGCCTGGCCCGCCGCAAAATCATTCTCGTCGTTTCCGACGGCGTGAACGGCCCCCAGTTCAATCGCTTCAACTATCAGGATTCTCTCCAGGCTCTCCTGCACGACAATATTTCCGTCTATAGCTTGGCGGTCGGCAACAGCGTCATCAAGCACAAGTTCTCGCGCTTGATCAACTACTCGAATGATTCCGGCGGCGACATCTACTACGCCTCCACCAGCGCCGGCATCGAAAAACTCTATTCTCAAATCACCGAAGAAGCCCGCCACGAATACACACTCGCCTACGTTCCTCGCGGCACCACTTCCACCTCCACGTATCACAAAGTAGAAGTCCAGGTATCCCGCCCCGGCGTGACCGTAAAAACCCGCCAGGGCTACTACGCTGGCCCGGCCGCGTCCCCGGCACCCCCCACTTCATATCGCCGCTAAACCGGAATTAGCCAGACCTAAATGACCCTTGGCGTGTGAGGATTTCCCGCAATTATCATCCCGAATCTCCGTTGTCTTTGCCGTTTGAGACGATCCGCTTGTCGCCTTTGCGGTGTTCGTTGGCAGGATCTCGACAGCCGGAAGGCCTCGCCCCGTTCCTACCTGACCTATCGGGTTATTACTCACGTGGACACGGGCAGCCCTCGAAGTAATTGATCATTCTTCAACCCGCCACTAGGCTAGTACTGTACGTACTGTAGTACGTGCTTCCGCGGTCTCCTCTCTACGGGTCGAACCGCGCCTACAGAGTCGCTTCAGGGATTCTCTGAGGTTGATCGAAGCCAACGATTTTACGGGTCCGTCGCAGCCAGGGGCTACGCGGCAATAAGGAGCAATGATCGCTATGAACGACGCCAGAAAGACTCTTTTCGCTGTGCCGCTTCTCTTGGCATTAGTTTGCCTGACAGCCTGCAGCGGTTTGCCGCAAGCAGCGAATCCTTCGGGCGGAACGAGCGGTCCATACACCATCGGCGGAACGGTGACCGGCCTAACCGGCACAGGTCTCGTTCTCCAAGATAATGGTGGCGACAACCTCACTGTTACCGCGGCGGGACCGTTCACTTTTAAGACCAGCGTAGCCAAAGGCGGCCCTTACGCTGTGACCGTCATGACCCAACCCACAGGCCCTGCGCAAGTCTGCACCGTCACCGGCGGCACCGGCACCGCCGCTGCCAATGTCGCGACCGTCGCTGTAGCCTGCGCCACCAATTCGGTCACCGCGACCATCGGCGGCACCATCTCCGGCCTCGCCACCGGCGACAGTGTGATCTTGCAGGACAACGGCGGCGACAGCCTAACGGTTACCGCCAATGGACCGTTCACCTTCAAGACCGCTGTCACAGGCCCGACCGATGCTTACGCGGTCACCGTACTCACGCAGCCTTCCAGCCCCAACCAAATTTGCACCGTGGCGAGTGGTAGCGGAACCGCCGCTGCAAACGTCACGAACGTCGCGGTCACCTGCGTGGCGAGCTTCACCGTCGGCGGCACCGTCACCGGTTTAGTCGGCACCGGCCTGATTTTGGAAAACAACAGCGACAAGGAACTGCTGCCAATTAGCGCGGCCAATGGCAATCAAGTATTCACGTTTAAGAGTCTGGTACCAACCGGTACGGCCTACACCGTATCCATTTCCGCGGAGCCTACGGGCCCGGCGCAAACTTGCGTAGTTACGCCGAGCACCGCTGCTGGAACGGCTACCGCGAATGTCACCAGCGTCGTGGTCACCTGCCCGGCCGTTACCTTCAGCGTCGGCGGCAATGTGGTCGGCCTGGCCGGAAGGACCCCAACGCCTCCGAGCTCCATCAATCTCCCGCTTACCGACAACAGCTTCGAGTTGCAAAACAACTTGGGCAATACGCTGATCGTTACGCAAAACGGACCGTTCACCTTTGCCACCCCGGAGGCCCAGAACGACCAATACGAAATCTCGGTCTTTCATGGCGCTAGCACCCAGGCTCAGGGTTGCACGCTCTGGAATTACAAGGGTGTGGTCACTGCTAGCGTCACGAACATCGTAATCGATTGTGCTCATAACGATTGGACTTGGATCGATGGCACCAAGACAGCCGGCGTCGACGGCACCCCCCAGTTCGGTGCATTTGCCACGACCGCACCGACCACGCTTCCGAACCCTCTCACCAACACTCCGGGCGCGCGGTATGGTGGTGCAGGCTGGACGGATCAGTTCGGGAATCTCTTTCTCTTCGGTGGCACCGGTTGGGAACTGACCGGCAAGACTCCGCCGGATACGCTGAGTGGCGCGATGAATGACATGTGGGTTTGCGTGGCGATTCAGGATTATTGCCAATGGCAATTGGTGGGAGGCTATGACCCGACTGTTGTGGGCTCTGGCTCGACTGCCACAACCATCGGCAAGGAGATTATTGCCGCAGCCCAGCAACAAGGTCTCCCACCCGCTGTCGTACCAGGAGGACGGTTGGGCACAGCGACATGGACCGACAAATCCGGAAATTTCTGGCTCTTTGGCGGCTCTGATGGCCATAACTTTCGAAATGATCTGTGGGAGTACAACACCAGTGCATTTACTGGCTCCAACTACACGACTGCGGAGGGCCAGTGGTCCTTTGTAGGTGGGTCGAATTTGACAGATCAACCGGGCAGTTACTCCGGCACTCTCGTTCCGGGCGCCCGCACAAACGCCGTCACTTGGACCGATAGTTCAGGAAATTTCTGGCTGTTCGGTGGTTACGGGTACGATGGTCAAACTCCGGCGGTCCTTGGAGCCCTTAACGATCTATGGGAGTACACCGGGGGCAACTGGGTCTTCGTCTCGGGTGGTAATACAACCAAAGCCAACCAGAACGGGATCTACGGCGCCCAGGGAACTGCGGCAGCAACCAATATGCCCGGCGGACGACAAGAGGCGGTCGGCTGGGCCGACGCAAGCGGAAACCTCTGGCTCTTTGGCGGAGAAGGAGACGACTCCGTTGGTACCGCAAACGGCATCCTCGACGATCTATGGGTGTACAACATAACCAGCGCTCAATGGACGTGGGTGGCTGGGTCAAATAAGGCAAACCAGACCGGAGCCTATCCAGCTCAACCCGTAACAGGTCCTGTTAGCACGACAAGTGCAGCAGGGACGTGCGGCCTGTCTGTTGGTAACGCTCCTCTTTCCTGTTCGGCCATCTCCTTGACTAGCGCGTTTCCTGGCTCGCGGTGGGGCGCCAGCGGTTGGATCGACGCAAGCGGGAATCTCTGGCTCTTTGGCGGATGGGGGCTTGATTCGACCGGAACGAATGGCAACGGCGCCCTGAACGACCTATGGGTCTACACTCCGAACACCGCCGTGGGTCAGCCAGGCACGTGGGCTTGGATCAAGGGCTCGAACACCGGTAGCCAGAACGGCAACTATGGCAACGAGATTATTCCATATTTGACCTACTATCTCTGGACCCCTGGCGGCCGCAGCAACGGGACGTCTTGGGTTGACCAAAACCATCAGTTCTGGCTCTTCGGCGGTGCGGGCTACGACTCTAGCAGCACCACCGGCAACGGCTACCTCAACGATATGTGGCGCTACCTGCCCTATCCATGATCAGGGTTCCGTAAACGCCATTTAATTCGACCGGCCTGAGTGCGAGTCCCGCAATCAGGCCGGTTTCATTTTGACCGCCGCAATATCTCTAGACCGCGGTCAACCCCCTTCTCGAGCCACATCTCCCGACTTCTCTGCGTCCTATATGCCTCTTGTCTCTGTGCCCTCTGTGTTGAAATCCTGCCTCTCTTGCCTTTCTCCCCCACTGCGAATCTCTGCGCGCCCTCTGCGCCTCTGCGTTATCCTTAATCTCTCCCTTCCCTTGTCTGCCCCGGATCCGCAGAGTGCCACTCTTAAGTTGATGTCGTTCTCAAAATTTTATTCCTTCCTGTACACTCTTCCCTGTCATTTCGATTCTCTCAAAGGAGACTTCCATGTCTGAAGCCGCCACGACTGGCGCCGAATTCAAAAAGCAACTCCGTGCTGGCCACCCCAAGATCGGCC
>Ga0210393_10003117_pt1 | contig 13400 bp, 9 predicted proteins | sample IncBWC27OmetaG_FD_160068 | JGI IMG/M metagenome (GOLD analysis project Ga0210393, IMG submission 160068) | Forest soil microbial communities from Barre Woods Harvard Forest LTER site, Petersham, Massachusetts, United States - Inc-BW-C-27-O ... | reverse complement strand
GACCACCGGTCGGGCGCTGGTGCAGAGCGGCGGCGAGGGCTTGAGAATGGGCGCCGGGCAGTTTAAGCGGGAAATCAATCAATCCGGCGTCGTGCTGCACTTGCTATTGCGCTACACCCAGGCGTTGATCACACAGATGGCTCAAACTGCGGTCTGCAATCGTCATCACTCGCTCGATCAGCAACTGTGCCGCTGGATACTCTTGAGCCTCGATCGCCTGCAATGCAGCCGGCTCGAAATGACGCAAAAATTGATCGCTGACATGCTGGGAGTCCGCCGCGAAGGAGTCACCGATGCGGCGCGCAAGTTGCAGGAAGCGGGATTGATTCACTATTCGCGCGGCCACATCACGGTGTTGGACCGCAAGGGCTTGGAGAAACGAAGTTGCGAGTGCTACGCGGTCGTTAAACGGGAATACGACCGCTTGCTCCCCGACAAGGCACTACGTCGCCCAAGTTGAGCTTGCAGGAGGACGCAGCCTCGCGCGGCTCAGGTTGCGCGAGCCCTCGGTCGAGTCGATTTCCAATAGGCGAGTGACCTGTTTCGCAACCGCGGGGCGCGCTAGAAAGTAGCCCTGGCCTTCGGGACAGGCGTGATCCTGTAAGAAGTGAAGTTGTCCGCCTGTTTCCACCCCCTCTGCCACAACCCTCATGTGCAGACTCTTGCCCATGCTGATGACGGCCTGAACGATGCTGGCATTGTCGCGATCGGACACGACGTCGCGCATGAATGACTGATCGATCTTCAACGTGTCTATCGGGAACCGCCGCATGTAGCTCAAGCTGGAATATCCGGTGCCAAAGTCGTCGAGCGCGAAATGCACGCCGAGGCTCTTCAGCGTTTCCAACACCACCGCGGTCGAGTTCGAGTCTTGAAGCAGGAAAGTTTCGGTGAGCTCCAGCTCTATCCAGCTCGGATCGCAGCCCGTGTCTTGCAGAATGGTACAAACGCCTTGGATAAAATCTCTCGCCCCGAGCTCAACCGCGGAAACGTTTATGGCCATCCTGATTCCCTTCAAGCCCGCTTCGTGCCACGCCTTGGCCTGACGACAGGCCTCCTGCAGCACCCACCTGCCCAGCGGCACGATCAGTCCGGACTCCTCGGCAACCGATATGAATTCCGCGGGGAGCAATACTCCTCGCACCGGGTGCCGCCAGCGCACGAGTGCCTCTACGGCCGTGATGGCCCCTGTCTGCAGATCGAACTTGGGCTGGTAGTGCAGCACGAAACGGTTGCGCTCCAAGGCCAGTCGCAGGCCGTTTTCGACGGATTGCCGCTGTGCCGCTTTCGCGTTCATCTCCGGCTTGAAAAACTGATAGCAGTTGCGCCCGTTCTCCTTCGCTTGGTACATGGCAAAATCCGCGTTCTTAAGGAGCGTGTCCGCGTCCGTGCCGTCATCCGGAAAGGTGGCCACGCCGATGCTCACCGTGGCGTGCAAAGTATGCCGCTCGATTTGATGCGGCACACTGAGGGTTGCAAGTATTTTCTCTGCGATAACGGCCGCATCCCGTGCGTGAGTCAACTGCGTCAATAAGATCACAAATTCATCACCGCCTTGCCGGCTGACGGTGTCGGCATGGCGGACGCAAGCAGGCAATCGCTGCGCTACGGATTGCAACAGGCTATCGCCAATCGTGTGACCCAGGGAGTCGTTGATGGTCTTGAATCGATCGACATCCAGATATAGGAGCCCAAGCTTGGTGTTTGCCCGCCGCGCAATGGCCATCGCCTGCGTGAGTCGGTCGTTCAGCAACACTCTGTTGGGTAAATCGGTAAGGCTGTCGTGCTGCGCCAGATACGACATACGAAGCGAGAGCGCGCGGACGGCGCTGACGTCGTGGAATACCATGACGGCACCTGTTACCTGGCCGTGGCGATCGTGTATGGGCGCGGCCGAGTCCTCAATTCCCGCCTCGAAGCCGTCTCGTCGCACCAAGATGCAATTCGGCGTCAAGCCGACCGTTCTATTTTCCCGGATGGCGCGCCTCATCGGATCGTTTACGCGCTCGCGCGTCACACCATCGATGAGTTGAAATACCTCCTCCAATGGGCGGCCCGCTGCATCTTTGCAAGACCAGCCGGTTAAGCGCTCCGCAACCAGGTTGAGAAACGTCACGTCCCCGTTGCAGTCCGTGCTCATCACCGCGTCGCCGATCGAATTGAGGGTGACCTGCGCTCGCTCCTTTTCGTCGAACAACGCCTCCGTGTTGGCCGCCCGCTCGATCATGCTGCGCAGCACCTTCGGCAGCAGATAGGCATCCAAGCGGTCCTTCAAAAGATAGTCCTGGGCGCCGTGCTCCACGGCCATCTTTGCGATGGCCTCGTCTTGCGGCGCAACGAGTACCAGAATGGGCACATAAGGAGCCAATGCATACAGTCGGTCGAATGTCTCGATTCCCTCCGTATCCGGCAGGAAAAGGTCGAGCAGGACGGCATCCAAGTCGCGCACACCGGCTTGGAGCTGGCTTGCGTATTGCGTCAGGCGTTCAACCCCTTCGCAACACTGCCGGACCCATTCGACGCGAAATAATGCGTCGCGCGAACCGGCGAGCGAGTCCTGAATGGCCTTGGCATCGGCGTGGTCTTTTTGGACCAAAAGTATGCGATTGATCATTACAGTTCCTTTGTTGCTCGCGTCCTCCTTGAGCTGACGGGGTCCCGCTTACACAGTTGACCAGATTGCTTTTGCAGCGGTCTGTTCGCTGACAAACATAGCGTCCCGCTCCATTGCGATGCACCATGAGGTTCGCTTAAAAGCTCGAGTCGAGTGTGATGCTGACCGGGCAATGATCGCTGCCCATGATGTCGGCGTGAATCTGCGCACTCTTGACGGCATTGCGCAACGCTGCCGACACCATCAGATAGTCGATTCTCCATCCGACGTTGCGCGCCCGCGAATTGGCAAAGTGACTCCACCACGAATAGTGGCCGTTGCCCTGTGTGAAGAGCCGGAACGTATCGACGAAGCCGGCATCGATGAAGGCCTGAAAACCGGCGCGCTCCTCATCGGTAAAACCCTTCTTGCCGCGATTTGGCTTGGGGTTCGCAAGATCAAGCTCGGTATGGGCCACGTTCAGGTCGCCGCAAAATATGACGGGCTTGGTCTTCTCCAACTGCTTGCAGTAGGCAAGAAACGCCGGATCCCAATGCTTATGGCGCAGCGCCAGCCGGCTCAAGTCGTCCTTGGCGTTGGGCGTGTACACCGTGACGATGAAAAATTTTGCGAACTCGGCGCTGATGACCCGGCCCTCCTCCGCGCTGTCGCGCTTCAGTTCATCGGCGAAAGTAAACTTTTTGGCGAAGTCGATGGGAAAGCCGTTGATGATTTTCGCCGGCTCCTGCTTGGAAAATATCGCCGTTCCCGAGTAACCCTTCTTCAGCGCCGAGTTCCAGTACTCGCGGTAATTGGGCAGCTCGATTTCAATCTGGCCGCGCTCGGCCTTGGTCTCCTGCAGGCACAGAATGTCGGGCTTGTGCTTCTCGAGAAATGGGAGGAACAGCCCCTTCTTATGCACCGCACGAATGCCATTCACATTCCAGGAATAGATCTTCATTTTGCCCCAGGGTAGTTCCAGCCGGCGCCCAGCGCCTTGTACACGGCGATCAGTGAGGTCGCCGCATCGGTGCGGCTTTGCGAGAGCAGCAACTCGGCACTCAATGCCGTGCGCTCCGCATCGAGCACCTCCAGGAAATCGATGAGGCCGCCTTCGAAGCGCTTTTGGGCCAGGTCCGCCGCCTTATCGCTTGCCGCTGCAGCGACTTGCAACGCCTCGCGCCGGGTTTGCGAGCGTCCGTAACTGATCAAGGCCCCTTCCGTGTCCTCGAGGGCGCCGAGCACCGCTCCTTCATAGGCGGCCAGCGCCGCGTCGGTCAGCGCCTTGGCGGAACCGATGCGCGCACGCACGCGTCCGAGATCGAACGCGGCCCAGGAAATGCTCGGCCCGAAGGAGAAAAAACGCGCCTCGCTGGTCCCGAACTCGCCGAAGGTCGGGCTGAAGTAACCCACCTCGCCCGTCAACGTAACCTTGGGAAAAAGATCGCCCACCGCGACGCCGACTCGCGCGGTGGCGCCTGCGAGCCTGCGCTCTGCGGCGCGAACGTCGGGCCGGCGGCGCAGCAGTTGTTCCGGCGTGCCGATGGCATTCAAGATCGGCAACACGGGCTGGCTCGCTTGTGGGGTAAGGCTGGCGCTCAAGGCCGTCGGCTGCCGCCCCGTCAAAACACTTAGGCGATAGGTGGTTGTGGCAATCGAGGCCTGCAGGCTTGGGATGGAGGCCACCGTGGTCTGCCATTGCGCCTCCGCGCGCGCGGTATCCAGCTGGTTTCCCCTACCCGCCTCCAAACGATTGCGCGTGAGCTTCAGCGTAGCGAATTGATTGTCGGCGTTGCGCTCCGTCAGGGCCAGTTGATCCTGAAGCCCCCGCAGGATGAAATAGTCGCGCGCCACTTCGGCGATCACGCTGACGCGGGCATCCTGCAGCGTTGCCGCGCTGACCCCCACGTCCGCGCGCGCTGCTTCGACATTGCGCCGCACGCGGCCAAACAGATCCAGTTCCCATAGCCCGTCGAAGCCTGCTTGGGCGGCATCGAACTCGCGGTCATGCATATCGATCCCCGGAAGCTGCTCCTGGGAATCCAGATTGCGCGTGTAGCCGCCGCTGAAGGTGACCGTCGGGAACTGATCGAAACCGGTCAGTCTTCTGATGGCGCGCGCGGCCCGCAAATTCGCTTCCGCGACGGCCAAGTCCTTATTTTGCCTGAGCGCGTCCCCGACCAATCCGGTCAGCATCGGATCGGAAAAACCGATCCAGTACGTTTCGACCGCATCGCCTGCGGCGAGTCCCGGCTCGCCGGAATTCGCAAAGTGCGAATCCACCGGCGTTTCCGGACGATGGTAGTTGGGACCCACCGCGCAGCCGCATAAAGTTGCGATCGCCGCTGCGACTGTGATCCAACTACGCACGGGGCTGCTCCTCGATTGCGGACAGCGGCGCGTAGTCCGGATGTTGCTTTTGCCGCGCCAACCACGTTTCGATGGTCACGAAAAATACCGGCGTCAGGAATAATCCGAAGGATGTGACGCCCAACATGCCCGCGAACACCGCGACGCCAATGGCCTGACGCATTTCGCTGCCGGCGCCGCTGGCGGTCACGAGTGGAATCACGCCCATGATGAAGGCGAATGAGGTCATGAGAATGGGACGCAGCCGCAAGCGGCAGGCTTCGATCGCCGCTTCAACCGGCGCCAAACCGTGCTCGACGCGCTCGCGCGCAAACTCCACGATCAGAATTGCATTCTTGCAGGCAAGACCCACCAAGACGATGAATCCGATCTGCGTGAGCACGTTGTTGTCCGAGCCCTTCAGCCACACTCCGGCCATTGCCGACAGCAGGCACATCGGCACGATGAGAATGACGGCCAGCGGCAGCGCCCAACTTTCGTACTGCGCCGATAGAATCAAGAACACCAGCATGACGCAGATTGGAAATACCAGAAGCGCCGTATTGCCGGCCGACTTTTGTTGAAACGTCAGGTCGGTCCACTCGTAGCCAAAGCCATTCGGCAGGACCTCTTTCAGCACGCGTTCCATGGTCGCGGTGGCCTGGCCGGAAGAGACGCCGGGGGCACCCTGCCCGTTGATGTCGGCAGCCAGATAAACATTGTAATGCGAGACGCGGTCAGGCCCGGCTTCGAAACGGATGTCCGCGACGGCGCCCATCGGCACCATGTCGCCGGTCAAATTGCGCATTTTCAGATTCGCGATGTCTTCCGGCTGGTTGCGAAACTGCGGCTCCGCCTGCGCATAGACTCGGTAGGTTCGTCCAAAACGATTGAAGTCATTGATGTACACCGATCCGAGATAGGCCTGCAACGTGTCGAACACTTCCGATAGAGGCACACCCTGGCGCTTGGCCTTGACCCGATCCACGTCCGCAAACAACTGCGGCACGCTGTTCTGAAAAGTCGTGTACGTGGCGTAGGGGTTCAATTGGCGCTCGGCCCGAGCCTTGTTCAAAACCTCGGCTGTTACCCGCGCGAGTTCGTCGTAGCCGTGGGCGGCGCGGTCCTGCAGGAAAAGCTTGAAGCCGCCCGTGGTCCCCAATCCTTGCACCGGCGGCGGCGGCACGGCGAATATCACCGCGTCTTGAATGGCGGAGAACTTTCCATTGAGCGCCTGGGCAATCGCGCCGGCCGACAGATCCTTGGTCTTGCGCTCATCGAAGGATTTCAGCGGAAAGAACAACACCGCCGCGTTGCTCAAGTTGACGAACCCCTGCACCGAGAGGCCGGAGAAACCGATCACGTGATCGACGCCCGGAGTCGCCTTGGCCAGCGCTGAAATCTGCCGCACGACCTTTTCGGTTCGATCCAGCGATGCCGCATCCGGTAATTGCACGATGCCGATGAGATATTGCTTGTCCTGGGCGGGAATAAAGCCGCCGGGCACCAGCTGAAACATGCCCCATGTGCCAACCAGCAAACACGCGAATACGCCGAGCACGACGATGCGAATGGCCGTAAGCCTCCTCACGCCGCGGCCGTAGCCCGCGGACGCCCTCTCGAATCCACGGTTGAACAGCCGGAAGAACCCGCCCAGCACCTTGTCTATCCCCCGCTGAAAGACATCAGGCTGCGAATTTCTCGGCTTCAGAAGCAGCGCCGCCAGCGCCGGCGACAAGGTCAGCGAATTGAACGTCGAGATGATGGTGCTCGCGGCAATGGTGATGCCGAACTGGCGGTAGAACTGGCCGGTGAGTCCGGAGACGAATGCCACCGGCACGAACACCGCGCACAGCACCAAGGCGATGGAAATGATGGGACGGGTAACTTCGCCCATCGCGGCGTGCGCGGCGGCATGGGGATTGAGCCCCTGTTCGATCTTGCGCTCGATGTTTTCAACCACGACGATGGCATCGTCGACCACGATGCCGGTTGCCAGCACCAAGCCAAACAGCGTGAGGGAATTGATGGTGAATCCCGCAAGCAGTAATGCTGCCAGCGTACCGACGATGGCCACCGGCACGGCCACCAGCGGGATGACGCTGGCACGCCAGGTTTGTAGAAACACCACCACGACCAAAACGACCAGAAGAACCGCCTCGAACAGCGTATGGACCACCGACTCGATGGAACTGCGGACGAACACCGTGGGGTCATAGTCGATTTCGTAACTCACGCCCTCCGGAAAGTTCTTCTCCAGTTCCTTCATCTTGGCGCGCACGGCATCTGACAATTGCAGTGCGTTCGCGCCCGGCAGTTGAAACACGGGGATCGCAACCGCGGGACCGCCGTCGAGCATGCTGCGCAGCGCATAGTTATCGGGGCCGAGTTCGAGCCGCGCAACATCGTGCAAGTAAGTGGTCTCGCCGTTCGCACCGCTCTTGACCACGATGTTTCCGAACTCCTGTTCGGTCTGCAGCCGGCCTTGCGCATTGACGATGTACTCAAATTGGGTGCCCGGCAACGAGGGCTGACCGCCGATCTGGCCCGCGGCAACTTGCACGTTTTGTTCCCGCACCGCCGCCAGCACTTCATCGACATCCATACTGCGGGCGGCGATCTTTCCCGGATCCAGCCACAGGCGCATGGCGTAGTCGCCGGATCCGAACACGCGCACATCCCCCATGCCGGGAATTCGCGCCAAGACGTCGCGGATTTGAATCACGGCGTAGTTGCGCAAGTACAGCGAGTCGTAGCGCCCGTCGCCGGACTTGAGGAACACCACCATGGTCAAGTCGGGCGATCGCTTCTGCGTGACCAGGCCGATTTGCCGGACCACGTCGGGCAGGCGCGTCTCCGCCTGCGCCACGCGATTCTGGGTCTGCACCTGCGCGATATCCAGATCGGTGCCCAATTTGAAGGTCACGGTAATGGAGAAAGTGCCGTCAGGTGTCGCGGTCGAGTTGCTGTAGATCGCATTTTCCACGCCGTTGATTTGCTGCTCGAGCGGCGTGATGACAGTCTCGGCGATGGTCTTTGGGGACGCGCCGGGATATTGGCCGCTGACCACGACCGTGGGCGGCACGATTTCCGGATACTCGCTGATCGGCAGATTCGGCATGGCGAGCAGCCCCGCTACCGTGATCAATATGGCGAGCACGGTCGCAAAAATCGGCCGCTCAATGAAGAACGAAGAAATATTCATCGGCTACACCCTTAGGACGCCGCCGGTGCGCTGTCTGCACCCATGGTCACGCGCTGCGGTGTCACAGTGATTCCCGGGTGTACGCGCTGCGCGCCGTTTACGACGATGATGTCGCCGGCTTTGAGGCCCTCGCGCACGACGCGCAGACCGTCGATCACACGCCCGAGCTTGACCTTGCGGTACTCGATTTGATTGTTGGCGCCGAGCAGCAGCACGTATTTCTGACTCTGGTCCGTATTGACGGCGCGGTCCTCGATCAAGATCGCAGAATATTCCCCGCTGCCAAGCAGCTGCACGCGCGCAAACAAGCCTGGAGTGAATTGCCCCTCTTTGTTCTGCAGCACGGCGCGCGCACGGATCGTACCTGTCTGGGGATTGAGTTGATTGTCGACAAAATCGACAGTCCCGGGGTGGGGAAATCCCTCCTCGTTGGCCAGCCCGACTTGAACCGGGCTGCCCGAATCGCGCGAATTCGGACGCTCGCCGCTGCGTGCCATCTGCGAATAGCGCAAGTAGCTTTGTTCATCGGCGTCGAAATATAAATAGATCGGGTCCATTGATACGACGGATGACAGCAGCGTGCCGCCATTGGTGCCGCCCGTGACCAGATTGCCGCGCGTCACTTCCGCACGGCTGACGCGCCCGTCAACAGGGCTCGTCACCTTGGTAAAATTCAAATTGAGCGCGGCGGCTTCAAGGGCCGCCGCCGAGCCCGCCACATTGGCTTCCGACTGTGCCACGGTGCTCTTACGCTCATCCAACTCTTCTTGAGATACCGCGCCGCTGTCCTTCAAGCGCTGCACGCGGGTCAATTCGATGCGGCCTAACTCCAACGCGGTCTTGAAACGCTTCAAGTCGGCGGCAGCGCGATCGTATTCGGCCTGATAGGGCCGAGGGTCGATGACGAATAGAAGAGTCCCGCGCTTGACCAAGCTGCCTTCGGTGAAGGCGACCTTGTCGATGTAGCCGGAGACGCGCGGCCGTATCTCGACCGTCTCGATTGCCTGGAGTCTTCCCGTGAATTCATCCCAGTCCTTGACGCGCTTCTCGATCACCTGCGCCACGCTCACCTGGGGGGGCGGCGGCGCCTGGGGCCCGCCGGACTTCCCACAGCCCGACAGGCAAAGCCAACAAGCGGCTAGACTAATAGCCTGTAATCTATTGATTTTAATCATCCTAAGATCTCTTTGGCGTTATAAGGACGCGCTGCGGCGAATCCTTCGGAGTCATCGATTTCATCACATCGGTACCCTATAAGACATAACGAATTAATCTAACCTTGTAGCAGGCCAAGATGTCGGTTTTGCTATTGACAATCATTCGCATTCGCGTTCACAATAGCGCCCATGATAGTTTGCGTATGCAAAGCCGTTTCCGACCGACAAATCCGCAACGCCGTCAAAGGCGGTGCGAGCAATTTGCGCGATCTGGCTCGAGAGCTTGGAGTTGGCACCTGTTGCGGCAAATGCCTGCCCGAAGCCAAAGCGGCGTTGTGCGCCTCTCTCGACGCCTGCGAATCGACAAGACCGGGTTTGTTCTCGCCCGCCGCCCCCGAATTCGCGGTCTAACAGACCCGAAGTCTTCACCGCCGATTGATTCCTTGAAGCTTCGGTTCGGGCTTACAATCCGGGCACAGTTTCATGCGCAATCCGACGAGGGGCTACCGTGCAAGGCGACACGAAAGTTTTGGAATTCCTGAACCAGGCCCTGAAGAACGAACTCACCTCGATCAATCAGTATTTTCTGCACTCGCGCATGCTCGATAACTGGGGCATGAAGCGGCTCGGGAAAATCGAATACGAAGAGTCGATCGATGAAATGAAGCATGCGGACCGCCTGGTCAAACGCATACTTTTTCTGGACGGGCTGCCGAACTTGCAGGATTTGGGCAAGCTTTTCATCGGCGAGGACGTGCAAGAGATCCTGCAGTGCGACCTTCGCAGAGAAATGGAAGCGCACCCCATGTACAAATCCGCCATCGCCTATTGTGAAAACGTCAAGGATTACGTGACTCGCGATTTGTTGGTGCATATCCAAAAGAGCGAAGAAGAACACATCGACTTCATCGAAGAACAACTCGGATTGATCGACAAAATGGGATTGGCAAACTATGTGCAAAGTGCTGCCGGAGAATTAGAAGAAAGCGCCGCGGGCTGATTTTTGCGCGTCTAGGGAGGAAGGGTATGCTGAAGAAAATACTCACAGTGCTCATCGTGGTCGTGGCGTTGATCGCCGTCATTGGATTTCTGCTGCCGCGCCATGCGGTGGTGAAGCGTTCCGTGACCATCGACAGGCCGGCCAGTCTGGTTTATGCCACGGTCAATTCCTTTGCGCTGTTTCCGAAGTGGTCGCCGTGGCAGGACCTGGATCCCAACATGCACCAGACCACGGAAGGACCGCGCGACGGTGTCGGCGCAAAATTGGTTTGGAAGGGCAATGACAAGGTCGGCTCCGGCACACAGGTGATCACCGCCTCCACACCCGATCAGTCCATCGCGAGCGATCTGGACTTCGGCGATATGGGAACCGCCGAGTCCTTGGTGACGCTCACTGCCGATGGCGGCAAGACGCAGGCAACCTGGGCGGTCGATATGGACATGGGCGCCAATCCCATCGGCCACTACATTGGACTGACCATGGACCGCATGATGGGAAAGGATTTTGCGAGCGGGCTCGGCAAGCTCAAGGTCCTGGTCGAGAGTATGCCGAATGTCGACATTGCGGGTTTCAGCGCCGAGCCGGTGCAGCTCACCGCGACGCCCGTTTTGGTGGTGTCGGAAACGGCGGCGCCGGAGGCAATCGGCAAGGCCTATGCCGACGGCTTCGGTCAAATTGGTAAATTCATGGCCAAGAACAAGCTTCACCAGGCCGGTGCGCCCTTAGGGATTGAGGGCGAAGTGACGGCCGTCAGCTACCAATTCGACGCCGCCATTCCCGTGGATCGCGGCGATATCGCAGGCGCGGACGGCGTGCGCGTCGGGCAAAGCTATGCGGGCAAGGCGCTCAAGACTACTCATGTCGGCGCCTACGAAAAAATGCCGCAAACCCAGGCGAAGCTGCGTGCCTACATGGCGGCCCATGGCTATGCTCAGAAGGGCCCGCTGTTCTCCTGGTACGTCGATGACCCAGGCACGATTCCTGCCGAAAAATTGCGCACGGAAATCTACGCGCCGATCGATTGAACGGCGCGCGTCCCGCTGAAGGCGGCGGTGCCCAGCATATGGCGGGCTTCACCGCTGATGCGGTCTTGTTCGACGATTGCCGTGAATTTGAAACTCAGGCGCATTGGCTTGGTCAGTTTTGCCTGCCAGCTGAGCTTATTGCCCTCGACGCGTCCGTTGCTGATGAGCACGTGGTGCTCGGCATCGGAAAGCGATCCGGTCAATGTCTTGCCGCTCACGCTTAAGTCCAGCACACCTGATCTGACGCCCATCGGCGTGTTGATCGTAATATTCCATTTACCTTGAACCATTTAAGATCCTCGCCTGGGAACCTATGCGCAGGACTGCGGCTGCCTCGGACACGCGCCGCTTCGCGGGCAGATGACGCTGGCCTTTGAGCCAAGCGCATCGGCAATCCATGAGATATTCAAGACCTGGGAGGCCGCGCGAATGGCGTTCGCCGCATCCGCGGGAATCGCGCCATCGCCGCCGCCGCGGCGGCAGGAATCGGCAACCGCAGCAACGATGTGCTCGCCATCGAATCCTTGTGCGTCGAGCGCCGGCAGCAAATCCACACCGACCGACAAAACGTGCAATTCGTCCAAAGCATCGCGCGTGAGCAAGGAATGACAGCAATACAGCCGTGCGCGCTTGCCGTCCTGCATGACTGAAATCTGGGATTTCGGCCTCTGTACCGAGGGCGCCTCGGGCGGTTCTTGGAGCAGGCGAAATACCGCCCACCGCGGGCAGGGGTCGGATACCAAGCTCATGTTGCCCCAGGGAAGCGGAATGCCGTTGCCGCGGTACACCGCTCGCAGGTAGCCGGGCGGATACGCATCGAAAAAATGCCAGTGCCGATAGGGAGACACCGCCGTCATGCGCCGCATGACCAGCGCCGGGGTGACGCCGACCTTGCGGCACGCGTTCACGCTGTGTGCTTCGCGAATCAAAAAACGCCGGAACGGAATGCGCGGACATAGGAGCGCGCCGGCAAAAAAACTGCACTCAAAATCGCGCCAGGCGTACAGCACATCCTGTGCGCCCATACCGCCGACCGAACCGGGCGATTCGGGATCGCCCGCCTGAACCGCGCTGTGCGGAGAAATCATGCCGTCGCCATTGTGAAGAATTTTGTGGCCCACGAAGAACGCCAACTCGTATTTAAGCCGTTCTTCCTGGCGTCGCAGGCGTTTGTTGATCAGCACGGTTCCAGGCGCCTCGAACCGGGAACGCACCAGCGCGCCGTTGGGCTTGCGTCCATCGCCGTCGAACCATTTGATCTCCAGGTCGTGACGCTTGCATATGGCCAGGACGGCATCGAGGTTGAGGGGCATTTGCCGCTTGCCACACTCCTCTGCCGCACGCTCTATATCAGGGAAATTATTGTGCCGGGTCTCCTGCCATACGCGAATCAACAGCTGCGCAAATTGCCGGCCGGTCGTGCCGGTTTGCGACAGAAGTTCGGGCAGCGCGTTCTGCAGCAATTCGTGCGAAAACAAGAAGGCCGGTTCGAGCGGCATGGCCTCCAAACCACCGCGTTGGCGCGGCCCGGGGGCGACTTCGACATCCGTATTCTCATCGAGGAACCAACGCGCGTCCTTGCTGAAGATCCCCGCCAGCATTCCCAACATTTCGGCCGAGGGCATGCGCTTGCCGGTTTCTACCATGCTCAGGTACGACACCGACGGCGCGCCGCCCGCATCGACCTGAATGCAGCGTGCCGAGAGTTCATCGAGGGTCAAACCGTTGCGCTTGCGCAGCGAACGCAGCTTCGACCCAAGAAAATGCCCCTGCCGGATCAGTCCTGCCATGGCCGCCTTGTTAAATTCACACTGTGAAATTTCTAATGTGTAAATCTTCGCTACGAACACTCTAAGCTTGCTTCATCCGCATTGGCAAGTCCTCCAGGAGAATTGAATTGAACGCACAGCTGAATGACCGATGGCATGGTGTGGAGCGCCCCTACAGCGAAGCTGACGCAGCCCGCCTGCGGGGCTCGGTGAAAATCGAATACTCCCTGGCGCGCTTGGGGGCTGAGAAGCTCTGGCGGCTGCTGCACAGCGAACCTGTCGTCGCCGGCCTGGGCTGCATG
>Ga0210393_10003116_pt1 | contig 13406 bp, 9 predicted proteins | sample IncBWC27OmetaG_FD_160068 | JGI IMG/M metagenome (GOLD analysis project Ga0210393, IMG submission 160068) | Forest soil microbial communities from Barre Woods Harvard Forest LTER site, Petersham, Massachusetts, United States - Inc-BW-C-27-O ... | reverse complement strand
GACACGACCGCGAAGTTTGAGGCCGATCAGCAGCGCGCCAACTCGTTGCAGCGGGGCTTCGAGCTGATGAAGATCGGGCCACGGCAGGAAGAGATTGCGCGCGCCCAGGGCGCTCTCACGCAGGCCGAGGGACAGCTCGATTACGCCAAGTCGCAGCTTGATGCCACAGTGATCCGCGCGCCGGTGACCGGCACGATTCTCGATCGCACTGCGGAAAAAGGCGAGCTGATCACCGCTCAGTTTGCCAGTGCCGCAGCAGGCGGTCCGCAAGGCTCGGTGGTTTCTCTCGCCGATCTGAACGATCTGCAGGTCGAGCTCGACATCGCGCAGGCAGACTTTGCGCGGCTTGGTCCCAACCAGAAAGGGATCGTCACCACCGACGCTTACCCCGACAAGCAATATGACGGATTTATCGAGCAGATCTCGCCCGAAGCGAATCGTCAGAAGGCCACCGTTCAGGTAAAAGTGCACGTGCAGAATCCCGGCAAGTATCCGGACGTTCAGTTGCGGCCCGAGATGAACGCGACCGTAAAGTTCCTGGCCAACGAAACGCCGAAGAACACGAAAGAGCCGTCGGGCGTATTCGTACCCACGACGGCGATTCGCGACATCGATGGCAAGAAAATAGTTCTGATCGCATTCGACGGCAAGGCCGTTGCACGCGAGGTTCATATTCTCAGCCAGCGGGCCGATGGCGCGCTGGTCGACGGCCTGGTCGGAGGCGAGACCGTTGTTACTACGGCGCCGGCGACATTGAAAAGCGGAGACAAAATTAAAATCAAGGGGCAATCATGAGCACAGTCGCAGAATCCAACGTGGCCACGAACACAAAAGTGGTGCAGGTGCGCGGTGTCAGCAAGATATTCAAACGCGAATCGTTTGAGGTGCGCGCCCTCGATGATGTGTCCATCGACATCGCAAAAGGCGAATTTCTTGCACTAATGGGACCATCGGGGTCGGGAAAAACCACGCTGCTGAATATGATCGCAGCCATCGACCGGCCGACCGGCGGGGAACTACTGGTGCAGGGACAGGATATTTTCCGCTTCAACGACGCGATGATCGCCCGCTGGCGCAACGAGCACATCGGCTACGTTTTCCAGACTTTTAATCTGATTCCGGTGCTCACCGCGTTTGAGAATGTCGAGTTGCCGCTGTTGCTCACCAAGCTCACGGCGCAGCAGCGACGCGACCACGTCATCACCGCGCTAAAGTTGGTCGGATTGGAAGAGCGAATTCACCACCTGCCGAAGCAGCTTTCTGGTGGACAGGAACAACGTGTGGCGATCGCCCGCGCTATCGTCAGCGATCCAACTCTGTTGCTAGCGGATGAACCTACCGGCGATCTCGACAGTCAATCGGCGACCGACGTGCTCGAGATTTTGAAGCGGCTCAATGAAGATTTCAACAAGACGATCGTGATGGTCACGCACGACCCGCACGCGGCATCGTATGCGCACGTGACTCGTCATTTGGAAAAAGGAATGTTGTTGCCTCCAGGGTAATCGAGAAGGCGGCAATCGGGACTGCACCAATCAGCGCCACAGCAGGGGTGGGCGCGAAACCGATAAAACAAATCGAAGCGGCTCAGCGACGCAGCCTCCTGTTTAGGTCACCGAGGCCATCTCGGGCGCTCTGGGCGCTTCGTTCCTCGACTCAGCTACCCAGATCCAGGCGCGCCGGCCGTTATGCGCGGCAACCGCCTGCGCCTCCCCGTAGTCCACAAGCCGGTTCAGCACGGTCGTGACCGAGGCCATCGGATCTTTGTGATGAGCTAACAACGACGGCATCTTCTGCTGAAAATAGTCGCAGATGTCCCGCGCGCTCATCGCGCGGCCGGCTTCCATCAGAATCATTCGACAAGCCTTGGTAAAGCCAGGCTGGCGGCCGCTGCTTTTGCGGTCGACCAACTGCATTAATTCTTCGTTGAGAACGCCATCGCCAAAAAGGTTGGCGAGGCCGGCGATGGTCTGCTTGACCGTGCCGATGCGCTTCATGATTTCTGCGCGCTGCCGCAATAGGGTATGCAGTTCTTCCTGCGCCGACCGAACGACCTCCTGCACATGGCCAATGTCGTGCCGCTCGTTCGGTCTTGACCAACCGCCACCGCTCTGCCCGTTTTCCATATACGCTCCTACAAATGTTGGACGTTTGTTGCGGTTCGTTCGTTGCCACGCAGCATCGATTTCATCAACTCAAAAATTGCGAGAGACCGAATGCCGCAAGCGTAGCGTCGTCTGAATCGTCAGCTGGACAAACCCTACGACGGGGGGCAGAACCCCGCTTACAGGTCTGTACGCTGAGTGTGCCCTCGCAGTTCCCTTCATCTTCAGAAAACGATTTCCGCGGAGACACATTTTTTTACAATTGCGGGTATTTCAGATGCAGGACAATCTCTGTGCCGACATCTGCGGGGTTAGACGCACCAATTGTGAATTGGTTAACAGGTGACAGTGGAATCTTCGCTGTTGAAAAGTAGTGTTTCTTTTTTAGCAGGCGGTACCAACTGCGCGGGCGATGGAAGCGATGAACATTCTTGCACTCCGGAATCACAGAAAACGACGACTCAGCCTACCTAAAACGGGGACTGCGGTAAAAAACTGATCAGCAGTCTTCCATCCAAAAGATCATGATCGCCGGTCGCGCCCTCGCAATTCCTAATGGGCTTTGGAGAAAATTACAGGTAAATGTTTTGTTTTGTCAGTCTGTCGCAGGCCGACCCCGATTTGTGGCGCTCCCGTCGCTCGACCGGAATACATCTCCGCGACAATGCGTGTTGCAAGGCTTCGACGGAAATTCGCTCAACATAAACAATTCCTAACGATTGGGTGAAAAATCCAGCAATCGCCACGCCCAGTGTCTTCCCGAATTAGCACGCTTCCGGAACTGGGAGCTGCCAAACATCCGGCGCACCAATCTCGGCTACCCCAGCGACGCCAACCTCACGCCCTTCCGATGGTAGCAAAGAACGACCCGCACACAATGGCCACCGTCGAAGTGTTATCGCCCCCCAAATCCGATGCGAGCGAATCGCCTTTGCGTGTCCTGCTCGTGGGCACGAAAGAAGAAGATTTTTTTCTCATTCGCGAGATTCTCGAACGCGCTCGCCGCACCCTGACCGCGGAACTCGACCACGCGCACTCGCTCGAAGAAGCCAAGTCAATGCTGCAACGCAAAGAGTACGGCCTGGTGCTCCTGGAACATGAGCAAGGAGATGGATCAACGGTTCAAGGTCTCGGCCAGTTTTTGCATGTTCGAGTGCCATCGGCCCTCTTTGTTGTGCTGACTGAAAATGCCGACGAAAAGACGGTAGCCGAGATCATTGCCGCGGGCGCGTGGGATTGTGTGGGCCGCTCGGAGTTGAACGGCGTCAACCTGGTGCGAACCATCCGCAGCACTCTGGCGCTACATTCCGCGCGTCAGGAAAGGAATGCAACCGAAGAATTGCTGCGCAAACTTTCCCGTGCCGTCGAACAGTCGGCGGACACCGTGCTCGTCACCACTCGCGACGGCGTCATCGAATACGTCAATCCCTCATTTGAAGCGTTGACCGGCTACAGCCTGGCAGAAATTCGCGGCAAGACTCCGCGTGTCGTCAAGTCAGGCGAGCAAGGGCCTGAATTCTACCGCGAGATGTGGAAAACGATTCTCAGCGGGAACAACTATCGGGGTATCCTCGTCAACAAAAAGAAGAACGGCGAACTCTACTACGTCGACGAGAGCATCTCACCCGTTCGCGACGCTTCGGGACAAATCACGCACTTCATCTCTAACGGACGCGATCTTACCGATCGTCTTCGCTTGGAAGCTCAACTTCTCCAGGCTCAAAAAATGGACGCGGTCGGCCGGCTCGCCGGCGGCGTCGCCCACGACTTCAACAATCTGCTGACCATCATCACCAGCTATTCAGAGCTCGCGCTCGATTCCGTAACCCCGGAGAGTCCACTCGAAGACAAGGTGCAGCAGATTCTGCTGGCCGCGCGGCGAGCGGCGAAACTCACGCGTCAACTGCTCGCATTCAGCCGGAAGCAGCCGCAGGCGCTCCGCGTCACCGACATCAATCAAGTCATCGCCGATATCGCCAGAACACTGCCTCGCCTGATCGGCGAAGACATCTCTTGCAATTTCGTTCCAGGCAGAGGACTCGCCCCGGTTCGCGTCGACCCGATTCAGATTGAACAGATTCTCATGAACCTTGCCGCTAACGCGCGCGACGCAATGCCGCAAGGCGGCAAACTCTGCATCGAAACTTCCAGCGTCGAGCTCGATGAAGCCTACATTCACCACAAACCCGCAGTCATTCCAATCGGACGCTACGCTCTGATCACCGTCAGCGACACCGGTGCCGGCATTCCCGCCGAAGACGTAGCCCACATCTTCGAACCCTTCTACACGACCAAAGCCCCGGGAGAAGGAACAGGTCTGGGCCTGGCCACCGTATACGGAATTGTGAAACAAAATAAAGGATACGTTTGGGTCTATAGCGAGCAGGGCCAGGGCACGATCTTCAAGATTTATCTGCCTTGCGCCGTTGGCAATGCCCGGGCCGCATCCGAGGAAGAGATCGTTCGCAATCAGAATCTTCCTCGCGGCTCGGAAACGATCCTGCTCGTCGAGGATGAGAACGCGGTCCGCCGCGCAAACTCGGAGTTCCTCACTCAGCAGGGCTACACCGTACTCGAAGCGCGCGATGGTCTCGACGCGCTCGCCGTAGCGAAGAGCCACGGATCCATCATTCATTTGGTCGTGACGGATGTAGTCATGCCCAACATGAGCGGCGGCCTCTTGGCTCAGGAACTTCTCAAGTACCGGCCAGAAACAAGATTGCTGTTTGTTTCTGGCTACGCCGGCAAAACCGTGCTCGACCACAAAGTCTTCGGTCTCAGCGCAAATTTCCTGCAAAAGCCGTTCACGCTGAAGGAATTTTCCACCAAGGTCCGCAACGCACTGCTCGAAAATCAAAAAGCCATCACTGCCGCGCAATCCTGACGCAGCGATTTTAGGGCTGTGTCCTCTCTCGCCCCTGTCATTCCGAGCGCTCGCAGCCGCACAAAGCGCGGAGAGAGCGCCGAGGAACCTGCTTTTAATGTGCTGGACCACTGATGTCGCCGTAAAGTACTTTCCTGCGGTTTGATCCACATCGTCGCCACCCCTATAATCAGTTTCGCGTAACCAAGAATGAATTCTCCGGCAGCCTCCCAGGCTCGTCCCGCCCAGCGTATTTCTGTTTGGTCGCTTCTCATTCTTACAATGCTGTGGCTGGTGATCTACATTGCCGGCATGTTCACGCCTCCGCTGCTCGATGACGTGGACACCATCCACGCCGAGGCAGCGCGAGAAATGCTGCTGCGCCACGACTGGGTCACGATGTATACCAACGGCCTTCGCTACCTGGAAAAAGCGCCGCTGATGTACTGGGGACTCGCCACCAGTTACGAAATCTTAGGCATCAGCGACTGGAGCACTCGCCTTCCGCTCATGCTGGGAGTTCTTGCTCTGGTGCTGGCTACCTACGGGCTGGGCAGCTACGCTCTCGGTGAACGCGGCGGATTTTATTCCGGCCTCGCCCTCGTTACCTCGATCGGCCCGTACATCTTCACGCGCTTTCTGATCCCCGACGTTCTGGTCGGTGTGTGGCTAACACTCTCGTATCTTTTCTTCCTGCGTTCGGTGGAAGAAGAAACTCCTTCATGCCTAACCTGCTGGGGATTCGCCGCGGTCTGCGCTCTCAATGTGCTCACCAAGGGTCTGATCGGATTGATATTTCCCATCGGCACGATCGGCCTTTACCTGTTCCTCACAGGAAGTCTTCGCCACGTTGCCAAATTGCGGTTGCTGTCGAGCACTGTGGTGTTCCTCGTCCTGGCCGCGCCGTGGCATATTCTCGCGGCGATTCGCAATCCGCCGCAGGGTCAGGCCCGCGGATTTCTCTGGTTTTATTTCGTCAATGAACACATCATGCGTTTTCTCAACAAGCGCGTGCCTCCGGGGTACGATACCGTCCCGCTTCTTTTGTTCTGGATTCTGCTCGTGCTCTGGCTGGTTCCGTGGGCGGTTTTTCTGCCGCAGGCTTTACGAGATGTGCCGCTGCGCCGGTCCATGCTGCGCGAGCCTTGGCGCAAGATTCAGTTGTACCGGCGTGAGAAAGCGAATCTGCTCTTTTTTTTATGGGCGCTGACGATTCTTCTCTTCTTCAGCTTTTCAACGCGGCAGGAGTACTACACCATCCCGGCGCTTCCCGGCATCGCGTTGCTGGCAGGCGGCTGGTTGGCACGTGAATCTTCCGGTGACGCGCCAGCGGCTGTCCGCCGCGCGGGACGAATCTCTTCGCTGGTTCTGATGGTGATCGGAATTCTAGCCGCAGCCATTGGTCTGACACTGTGGTGGCACACGCCTCAACCACCAGTGGGAGCGGATCTGGCTGATCTATTGAAGAAGAATCCTCAGGATTACGACTTTTCGCTCGGCCATGTGCTCGATTTCACTCCGCAAGCGCTGGCCATGTTTCGCGCCCCGCTTCTGGGCGCATCTTTCTCTCTACTTCTCGGAACCGTTCTCAACTGGTGGATGCGCCGCAACGCCCGCCCAGCCTGGGGGAACGCCGTACTCGCGCTCATGATGGTCGGCCTGCTCACGTGCGTGCATGTTTCATTCGCGCGCTTCTCGCCGATTATTTCGTCGCACGATCTCGCGGTCGCGATTGAGAAACAATATCGTCCCGGCAACCTGATTGTCGTCGACGGCGAATATCACGAAGCTTCCACTCTGAATTTTTATACGCATATTCCACTGCGCGTGCTGCACGAGCCCAGCGGCAACCTCTGGTACGGCGAAAAATTTCCCGATGCACCGCACGTATTCGAAACGCCCCAGTCGTTCGCAGCCCTATGGGCCGAGCCGGTGCGCATTTTCCTCTGGACCGATCAGGAGGACCCGAAAGAACTGGCAGGCATGCCGCATTTCCTGCTCGCCCGCAGCGGCGGAAAAGCCATCTTTACCAACCGGCCACTATAACCCACGAAACCCGTTGAACGTTATAATCTTGCTTCACAGCGAATGATCCACGGCGTTCTCAGCGCTCACGGAATCGAACACGTTTGGCAAGCGCTCCTTCTAGTGGCGCTGGCGGGTTCCTTCACTTCTACGATCTATCTTGCGCTGACTCTGATCGCCACCACCCGCTACCTGCGTCGCACGCGTTCAGCAAAAGCCGCAACCGGCGCGGTTCCGTCTTCCTCCCTTCCGCCGGTAACTATTTTCAAGCCGGTACATGGCCGCGAAGAACAGCTCGCTACGAATCTGGAAAGCTTCTTTCGACAAGACTATCCGGCATACGAACTAATCTTCGGAGTTCGCGACGCGGACGATCCAGCCGCCCTCGTCGCAGAAGAAATCCGCGGCCGCTACCCGCATATTTCAAGCCGCCTCATCATCTCCGGACCGCCTGCCTGGCCCAACGCCAAAGTTTTTTCGCTCGACAAGATGATCGCCGCATCGTCGAACTCATATTTCATCATCAGCGACAGCGATGTGCGCGTCGCGCCTGATTTTCTGCGCAACACGATTCCTCCGCTGCTTGATCCGCAGACCGGCCTAGTCACCTGCATGTATCGCGGCATTCCCGCCGCGGATTTCTGGTCGCGTCTCGAGGCCCTCGGACTGTCGGTCGAAATGTCGTCGGGAGTCGTGGTCGCCGACATGATGGAAGGAATGCGTTTTGCGCTAGGACCGGCGATGGCCGCGCGCCGGGACTCCATCGATGCCATCGGCGGCATTGCGGCCGTCGCGGATTACTACTCCGACGATTTTGAACTCGGCAACCGCATCTGGGCGAAGGGAATGAAAGTAATTCTCTCGCACCATATTGTCGAAAATGTTTTGACCACTCGTTCTCCGCTGCGCACGTTAGGAGATCAGCTGCGCTGGATGAAGAGCACGCGCTTTTCGCGCCCCGCGGGCCATGTCGGGACCGGCCTCACTTATGCCATGCCCTACGGAATTATCGGATTGCTGGCTGGAACGGCCCTCGGGAATTGGAAGTTCGGAGTCGCCCTGTTCGCGCTCGCTTTTCTGAACCGGATGATTCAGTCTGTGGTCGTGGGCTGGGCCGTCGTGCATGATTTCCGCGCCGTCCGCGATTGCTGGCTCTATCCCGCGCGCGATCTGTTCGGCTTCGTAGCGTGGGTACTCAGCTACAGCAGCGGCAAATTTTACTGGCGCGGCGAAATGTACCGCTTCGGAAAGAAAGGCAGGATCGCCGCGCTGGAGCGTCCGGGGCTGAAATCAGACTAGGGGCTGAAATCAGAAGAGTTCAGCGGCGCACGGAGTTTAGCGCCGTCACCATTTCTCGTGTCACGACGGATTGCGAATCAGCCGTCCATTTTTCAGCGAAAAGCGCTCACCGCGCCATGTGACGGTGTGTCCGGCAAAACTAGCGGCCCACACTGCGACTGCAACCAGATCGCGAAGCGGAATTAGCCACAGATTTTTTAATACTTGCCGATCTTGAAGCACAACTCGCCCCACAACTAACGCCACAGCGATTCGCAGAGAAACGACTGCACCGGCAACGGCCCACGCCCAAGCCGCGCCATGCGATGCGACGAGCCCAAGAACAGCCCACATCGCTCCGAACGTAAATATGAGGCCGGCATACCCGCCCGCGCGCGCATCGCGCACTCCGCGCGCCCAGCGAAGTTGGTGAGACCAGAACCCTCCAAAATCGTAGGCTGGAAGATGCGTCTCAACGACAACATCCGAGAGCCGCACCTCGAAACCAAGATCAGCGATGCGCCGGCCCAACTCGTAGTCATCGGCGAGGAAATCGACGAAGGCCTTGAAACCACCCGCACGCTCCAGATCTGCGCGGCGAAAAGCGAGCGTCGATCCCAGCCCAAATCTCATCCCACCTTCGATCTGTCTTGCCACTAGCACGCCCGAACAAAAATCCGTGCTGATCCCGAGCGATTCGAGACGTGATGCCAGAGTCGCCGCAGCGATACCTCGATACAGACACGTCACCACGCCGACCCGCGGATCGCCCAGGGGCCCGCTCACGCGGCGAAGGTAGTCGCGCTTCACTCGAATGTCGCTGTCGTTCACAATCATGTGCTCGTAGCGAGCCGATCGCATCATCTGCTCGAGATTGCTGACCTTCACATTCGCTCCCAATTTCTCCGGGCAAACGACCAACTGGATCTCGACGTTCGGAAACTCCTGTTGTAGTCGCCGCACACTCGCCACTGCGGGATCATCCGCCTCGCTTACGCCAAAAATAATTTCGTAGGCGACGTAGTCCTGTACGCAATGGCTGCGGAATCCGTCGTAGATGTTGGGGTCGATCCCTTTCAGCGGCTTGAGAATCGAAACCGGAGGCAGCTCAAGATCGGTTGTGCCCGCCGCTTTTGGTTGGCGGAGAAATGCAATCGCACTCCACAGGCAGATCAAATAGTAGATTGAACTGGAAACGCACCCGGCGACGGAGACAATCAGCAGAATTCTTACTATGGAATGGATCATGCGCCGGCGCCGGCCACGCTATTCGTATCGCAGAGACTCGATCGGATCGAGATTTGATGCCTTCCACGCCGGATAGATGCCGAACACCAGTCCGACCCCGGCCGCGGAAGCAAAACCGAAGATCGTCCAGAACATCGACATGCGGGCCGGCAGCGACGGCCACAACTCGGGAATGATCCAAACAACCATTGCGCCCAGCAGAATCCCGATCACGCCGCCGACCGCGGTCAGCATGATCGCCTCCAGAGTAAATTGCAGAAGAATGTCGCGCTTGCGCGCGCCAATGGCTTTGCGCACGCCGATCTCGCGCGTTCGCTCGGTAACGCTCACGAGCATAATGTTCATCACACCGACTCCACCCACAATCAGGCCAACGCTCGAAATCGCGAACATGCCAACGAACAGCGCGCCGGTGAGCTGATTCCACACATCGGTCAGCGAATCGGAAGTGAAGACAGCGAAATTATCTGGCTTATCGAAAGCCACCTTGCGTCTGCGCCGCAGCAACTCGCGAATCTCGTCGATCGCTTTTGGCATGTCGTCGTGCGAAGTGGCTTTGATGCTGATCCAGTGCTGTTTCATCTCCGGATGCAGCGTCTTGAAAGTATTCAGCGGGAAAAATACGCGATTGTCGTTTGGGTCGTTGCCTCCGCCAAACACCGTCTTGAACTTTCCCACGGTGCCGATGACCTGAAATACTCGCCCTTCGATCGTCACTTCCTTCCCTAGAGGATCCTGGTCTCCGAACAATTCTTTCCTCGTGTCGTAGCAGAGCACGACGACCGGGGATCGATGCTGGTTGTCGATGTCGCTAAACCATCGGCCGCTGGTCACGGGCACGTCAAACACGTCTTTCCACGAGGGAGTGTCGCCTTCGAGGATCGTATTCCTGGCCTTGTGGTTTTGATATTTGACGGCGTAGCTGCCCACTCCGATCTCGGGACGAAAGAGGCGAAGCCCAATCGCCACCGCCTTCACATGAGGCAGATCCCTGAGCGCTTCTGCGTCATCGACCGTCAGTTCTTTGCGCACCCGCATTTCGTCCGTCATCCGCCCGAAAGTAAACGGCTCCAGATGAAACGCAAAAATAATATTCGATCCAATGCTGGCGACGAGATCGCGGACGTTTTCGTCCAACCCGCGTCCGATCGACGAGACGCCGATCACTACAGCCACGCCGATCACGATACCAAGCACAGTAAGCGCCGACCGCAGTTTGTTGCCGCGGATCGTGTCCGTCGCCATGCGAACGATTTCGTTGAATTCGTCTCTGCGAATCATAAAATCTACATTGAATAATTGGACAATTTAGTAATCGAGAAATTGAAAATCATCACGGCACGAACGAGTTTTCAATCACTCAATTACCAAATTTCTCAATTCCTCAATCCCTTACATTTCAAACCGTAGCGCGACAATCGGATCCAGCCGGGCCGCCTTCCGCGCAGGATACACCCCAAAAAAAACTCCAACGGTTGCCGCCACGAACAAACCTGCCGCAACCGCCCACAGCTTGATCGACGAAGGCATGCCGATCAGAAAAGTCACAAACTCGGCGAAGCCCACGCCCGTCAGCACTCCGAGCGCGCCTCCGATCAAAGACAAAATCACAGATTCAATCAGAAACTGCAGAAGCACATCGTCGCGCCGCGCGCCCAGCGCCTTGCGGATTCCGATCTCCCGGGTGCGCTCCGTCACCGAAACCAGCATGATGTTCATGATGACGATGCCGCCAACAACCAGCGATACACCCGCGATGCCGATCGTGGCCATAAAAAACGTATTGCTCAACCCAGACCATATTCCCAGCAGGCTGGCGTTGGTCTCGATTTCAAAACTGTCGTCGGCGCCGGGGCGATCGTGACGCCGTGTACGCAGCGCGACCCGCGCTTCGTCAATGGCCTGATCAAGTGGCACGCCGGTGGCTAGCGCCTTGCCCCAGATCCCGATGCTGTTGTTGTGCGATCCATATTGCTTCAGGTAAACCGTGATGGGAATCAGCGCGTAGTTGTCCGCGCTTTGACCCAGCGTCTTTCCCTTTTTCTTGCCCACCCCTATTACTTGATACGTCCATCCATCGATGCGAATTTCCTGGCCCAGCGGATCGAGGCCCGGCAGCAAGTGCTCCACGATGTCGGTGCCCACGACCGCAACCTGCGAATGGTTGTTCAGGTCGGTGTCGTTGATCATTCGCCCGTAAGTCAAATCGGTGTCGACGATCGTCGCGATGGCAGGCGTGATGCCCTGAATGGTCGTATCGTTGATCGACTGCTCTTCGTGCTTTACGCGTCCGCTGCCGTTCATCAGCGCGCCTACATAAGCACAATGAACGCAAGCATCGCGAACCGCTTCGTAATCGTCGAGCACAATGTCCTTGCGCTTTTCAGCCGCAAGAAAATGATCAACATTGGTCTCTACCGTCGACATTTTGGAAACGATAAATACGTCAGCCCCAAGATTGAAAATCTTCTTGGCGACGTAATCGTTGATGCCGGAGACAAAAGTCACCACAGCAATCACCGCTCCAACGCCGATCACGACGCCGAGCAGCGTGAGCACAGAGCGCAACTTATTCGCCCACAGCGACCGCAGCGAGATGCGAATGGATTCAGCGATGTGCATGGATCAGGTGTACGTCGACCAAGCGTCATGCCCAGGCCGATGCCCGCGATTCAGCGAACAGTCTATCAGCCGGATAGCAGAAAAGCCCGCAAAACCTGCAGAAAACACATCGCTTCCGCGTCCCCGTTCTCTGCGTGTTCTGCGATTTTATTTGTCGCCACTGTGGTTAAAGTCTGTCGCTTGCCGACGGAGTTTCTTCGTTTTTCCTTCGTCATAGCATGCAGCTCTCGGCCAGATATAATGATTCCGTAGGCAGCCGGACCGGACGGCCGCTTTCGGCGCTTTCGGGCGCAGGGAGAGGAAAGTCCGAACTCCGCAGAGCAGTGTGCCGGATAACGTCCGGGAGGGTGGATTCAAGTCCGCTCGACGGAAAGTGCCACAGAAAACATACCGCCTCAGCAATGGGGTAAGGGTGAAAAGGTGCGGTAAGAGCGCACCGCCGCTGCAGTAATGCCGCGGGCAGGGCAAACCCCACACGGAGCAAGACCAAATAGGGAGGAAGTCCCAGCTCTAGCCGGGACACGTGCCGGCTCGGTGCGTCAAACCTTCGGGTAGGTCGCTAGAGCCGCGCAGTAATGCGCGGCCCAGAGGAATGGCCGTCCAGCTCCGGTTCGCCGGGGCGGACAAAATTCGGCTTACAGGTCCGGCTGCCAACAAATAAACCGCTTACTCCCGCCCATACAATCAGCGCGGTTTGTGAGATCACGCGCTATTCTTCGGGGATTCCACGGAGGCCGCTCATGGAGTCGATATTAATGCGGAAAAAGACTGGTTCGATCGATACGTCGCTGACCTGCTCGCGGCGCTCGGCCATCGGAGTTACCCACCAGCGCGCGGATTGGCCGAGCAGTTCCCGGCTCCGTTGTTTTTCGGCGGTGTACTGGGGCTCGCGCAACTCCAGATAAGTTCCATTGATGACGGCGCTCGTCCAGTTCGAGCGGTTACCGATCTCATCCACCTGCAAACAGACCTTCGGATTCTGGCGCATCCATTCAATCTTCTTACCGACAGTAGAGAAAACGTAGACGCATCCCGGCTCATAGGAGAAGGCGACCGGAACAACGTAGGGCTGATTGTCCAGCGCACAAGCCAAACGCCCGAACGGCACGCGGCGGAGAAGTTCTTCGCATTCTTGATTCGAAGCTGGAACAACGCGCATAAAGCCCCCTCGCCCAGCTAGTCTATACCATCGTCATCGGGCAACTTCGACCGAACAAGCCGTGTATTCAGCGACGGATTCGACAACGCTTCCTATCAGAGTGCGG
>Ga0210393_10003113_pt1 | contig 13412 bp, 15 predicted proteins | sample IncBWC27OmetaG_FD_160068 | JGI IMG/M metagenome (GOLD analysis project Ga0210393, IMG submission 160068) | Forest soil microbial communities from Barre Woods Harvard Forest LTER site, Petersham, Massachusetts, United States - Inc-BW-C-27-O ... | reverse complement strand
GCCTCTGGAACCAGAAACTATTCTGCCGCAATAGGTTCCGAACACCCGCCGCAACAGGAGAAGCGCCAACAGTTAGTAAGCCATTGACCGACTAGTCGCTCTATGATATATTGGTCATGGAGTAGAGGCAACGAGCATGGCCAGACCCAGAAGCGAGGATAAGCAGAACGCAATTATGGAGGCGGCAACCCGCGTGATCGGTACTCATGGGCTGAGTGCGCCGACGGCGATGATAGCGAAAGAGGCAGGCGTCTCCAACGGGTCTCTATTCGCGTACTTCGAGACGAAGGCTGACCTCTTGAACCGGCTCTATGTAGACCTCAAGGCGGAGATGGCTGCGGGTGCTCTTGACGGGATCCCAACTGAGAGTGACATCCGGACACAAATGTTTCATATGTGGTCCAATGTGCTTCGCTGGGCGACCGACTGCCCGGAGAAGCGCCGGACGCTCGCACATCTTTCTGTATCGGACGATGTGACCCCGGAGAGCCGTGAGAAGGCGCTTGACGAGATCGCGGGAGTCGCCGAGCTTGTGGAACGGGCCCGCCAGAATGGACCGATGCGCGATCTCCCGCTGGATTTCGTCGCAGCCCTGATGACTGCGCTGGCGGACGCGACGATCGACGACATGATCCGGAACCCTGCAAATGCAGACAGGCATTGCATGGCTGCCTTCGATGGCTTTTGGCGAATGATCGCCTAATTTTTTTAACCAGTTTCTATGACTGACTAGTCACACTTAAGGAGAAAATGACCATGGCTAAAACCGTACTGATCACCGGCGCGTCAAGCGGCTTCGGCAGGGATACCGCATTGTTGTTCAAGAAGAAGGGTTGGAACGTCGCGGCGACCATGCGTTCCCCTGAAAAAGCCAAATCGTGGACCGGCCCGGCCAGCCTGTTCACACCGCGACTGGACGTGACGGATCGTGCATCCATGCAAGCCGGCATTGATGAAACCGTCGCCAAGTTTGGCGGCATCGACGTTCTGATCAACAACGCGGGCTTCGGCCTGTTAGGGCCCCTCGAAGGCGCATCTCCTGAGGATTTACGGCGTGAGGTGGACACGAACCTCATGGGCGTCATTGGAATGATTCAACTCGTCCTGCCCTTGATGCGCAAGGCCAGGAGCGGCGTCATCGTCAACGTGTCTTCGCTCGGCGGACGAATGACTCTTCCGCTTTTCTCGGCGTATCACGCGACGAAATACGCGGTGGAGGGTCTGACCGAGTCCCTGCAGTATGAGCTGGAGGGATATGGAATACGCGTAAAGCTGGTAGAACCGGGCGGGTCAAAGACTAACTTTGATAGCAGCACCAGTATGGTGCGAACACCACATCCTGCCTATCAAGCTCTGATCGACGGTTTCGACAAAATGTGGGCGGAGCAAGCGGCCAAATTACCTGGCCCAGAAAAAGTGGTGCAGGCGATCTATCGCGCCGCCACCGACGGATCAGCGCGTCTTCGCTATCCCGCGCTTGCATTTCCCTTCCTCACCATACGCAACCTTGTAGGTGCGCGCGGATGGAGCGCAATCATGAAGATGATGGTCCGACGTATGCGTTGAGCGCCGGTGCAAAGCGAAGCGTATTGAGTCTGGATTAGTCCTCATAAACGCGCTTGTGGTCATCTTGAGGGCTGGTCCTCAAGGTTTCCGGCTAAACGAATCCACGCCTGCAATCGCTGTAGTTCTGAGACTTACGCGGCGGAATGGATCAGTTCGCTTCGAAACGGTATGCTCAAAAATTGTCTATTCGGTACGTATCGGGCCCCCGCAACCAACGCAATCATAAGGTTACGGGCGATTGGGCACTTGCAGCAACTGTCCAAAACTGTCCAATAAGGGGAACTGCCACACAGTTCCCCTTATTTATTGAATGGAGACCTGCTGAGTGGCCGACCTTCTCAACAGGCGTTGCACGATTGGCCGATTTGCTTTGCGTTTTGCCAAGGCCGAGGTATTTCCATACTGATCCATCGTGGTGGAGATGTGCGCGTGTCGCATGAGTTTCTGCTGAACGCCCACGGGTGCTCCGGTTTCGTCCAGCCAAGCACGGTAGGTATGGCGAAACATGTGGAACCCGATCCTGCCAAGTCCCAGCTGAAGACCTGTCGGAACCAGGTAGTCGGCACGAATCGAATCGGCGTGATAAGGCCGACCGGTCACCGGACTCGGGAACAGCCATCGCCCCTCGGTCTCCACACAGAGCGCTTGCCATTTCTTCAGTTCGAGGATGAAGCCCGGTTCGATCGGGACCTCGTCCTGTGAGTACTCCGTCTTCAATTTGTTGAGCCGCTTCCCGACTGCTGATCGTTGGATCAGAACCACCGATCGCTCGAAATCGAAGTCCGTCCATCGCAAGCCCAGGATTTCGCTGATTCGCAAACCGAAGCAGAGACCACTCAACACGATGGTTCGAAAAGGCTGAACCAGCGCGTCGAGTATTTGCCATGCATCCTTTACCTGAAGGACGCGAGGACGTTGCTTGCGCTTGCTGATGCCCTTCACTTCGACCAAGTCCATCGGGTTTCGCTCCACATTCAGCAATTCCCAAAGCATGGCTTTGTCGAAAAGGCGGTACATCAGGGACCGAATGTGACCCTTGTATTTTGGTGAGACGACGAGCCTGCGGAGCCAGTCCTGAACTAGAGCGGGCCGAACGTCTTCCAGGTACGCGTCGCCCCACTCGGGTCGGATGTGTTGCGAAATCATGCTCCAATAGGAGGCTAGAGTGTTGTGGGTAATTTGCTCGGCTTCCTGTTCCTGTTTCTGATCGAGAAGGAACCGGTCCATGAGGCCGCAGAAGAGAACCGGATCTCGACGTGTAATGCCGTCGTTGATCATTAGCCGCATGCCTTCTGCCGCTTTCAAAGCATGAGCCTCTGTCTTGTACTGTTCTATCGTTCCGACAGTGAATCCCGTAGGGTCAAAAAAGTCGTTCGCAGACTGAACTACGCGGAACAGCATTGTTATGGGTTCAGGGTCGCTCCTGAGTGAAGCCGCTCACAAGCCGTATTCAAGCTGTACGCCCAGACTCGATATCCCAAACAGGCACAACCACCCGCTCATGCCTCCTTACGTTCACAGTATTTCAGCAGGCCACCGAGCCGTTCCCGACAGCGCACCTGTTCTTGTTTTCCAGGGACTGCTGGAGTCTGCAAGGGGAACAGCAGGAGGTTGTCTTTGCCTTGGTGATTTCGTTCCCCATGATAGTGTCCCTCGTAGTGGCTTAGCACTCGACGCAGAGAACCCTCTCCCAACAGGATCAGCTTCGATAAACATTCTTCCTTCACCGACCTGACCCAGCGTTCCGCATAGGCATTCAGATTCGGACTTCTGGCCGGCAATGCAATCGGTTCGATGCCTCCCGCCCGGATCACTTCGCGAAACCCTTCGCAGTACTTGCGGTCGCGATCGTGCAATACATACCTGCGGTGGTTCAGAAAACCTGTATCTTCCATCGTCTGAGTGCGTGTCATCTGTTCCATCCACTCTGCATCCGGATGACGTGTCACTCCGGCCAAGCATATCCTTCGGCTCTCCAAATGAATGAAAAACAGCACATAGTACGTCATCAAACCTCGCAGCGTAAGCACTTCCACCGTGAAGACGTCGGTCGCCACCAGTACTGCCATGTGCGTACGGATGAAGTCTTTCCAACTCGTGGTCTGCTTCCGCTGGGCAGCCGGTGGAATATCATGCCGTCGGAGTATATTGCCCACCGTCTGGTCCGACAGCTGGTGACCCAGGTTGCCCATGGCGCCCACGATCCGGTCATAGCCCCAGCTGGGATTTTCCCTCGCCATCCGCACTACCAACCGCTCCGTTTCCTCGTCCACTGGGGGACGACCTCGGGTTTTACGGGCACTTTGAGCCGTCGAACTTGTGGGCGATCAGCTTTTGGTACCAGGCCAGCAGCGTATCCGGTTTCGCGGTCGCCGCCAGTCCTTCCAAGGCCCTCCGTCCCAGCCGTCGGGCGATCTCCGCCAAGGTAGCTTTTTCAGCGTCGGATAACAGCAACCTGCCTTGGATTTGGGCTCTCAGGATGCGGTTCTCGGCGGCAAGATATTCGTTTCTCAACAGAAGTTCCTGGTCTACGGTTCCGGTGATGTAGGCCAGCATGCGCGCCCAAAGCATCTCAGAGCCCCCCTCCAATGATCGTCGATCAGTCGAACGGGGATTGTACATGCTCTTGAAATGTCAGATAGCCGGTGTGCGAAGAAAATTACGAGACCGGAACCCGGACCTCTTTAGGGCGTTTGAGATTTTTGCCCATATGACATGCATCTCTTCAACTTCGAGAATGTCAGGTGTTCGCTCACGCTTTGCAGAAACACGAACACCAGAACCGGCCTTGACAGATTCAAAGCGCCAGAAAAACTATAAAGGGAGGTTACGCAACCTTCGTCTGCAAATGGTCAACCAGAACGTCAACGAAATCAGAAGGAGCCTGAGCCTCGGTCGCGAGCAGAATGGCTGAGGCTTCGGGCGTGAAGCTGAGAACCGATCCGGAAGAGGGCTCAGAAGCTCTGATGGTATAGCCCGCGGAGCAGAGCCCCGCGGCAAATTCAGACCAAACGGGAGGCTTCTGCCCCTTGACCCGCAGGCCCCAAGTAAGAATCTTTTTTTCAAGACGATTCCAAGAACTATGCGGCAATTTCGGCGAAGTAAGAATGAATACCTTCTCGTGAAATCCTTGCTGCTTAAGCGCCTCAAATTCCCATTGCAGGTTTCGGGATTCTCCGACCTGAATGATGATACAAGCGGATCTGCGCGCGAGATCGAGGAAGCGTTCTTTCCAATTTTCGTCGCGCTCGTAGGCGCGGGCCGCTCCTTCGGGTGGAGCGTAGTCAAGAGGGTTGCCGAGCGCAACAAAGGGCCCGATGCGCTGTCTGATGGTGTTGCCGAAATACTGTTCGAGGGTAACCCCGGTTTTCGTACCGAGGTACGACGTGTACTTCGACGCCTCCGAATTTCCCATGTAGACGAAAGGCATTTCTTCTATGATGAACGCTCTGAGATATAGAACTGGGGGTCGAGGATCAGCCTCGAACACGTCATCGGCAGATGGCGCAGCGGCACGCCTCGCGAGATAGAGACAGTAGAAGAAGCCGGGCAGGGCACCCCAGAACAGCAATTTGCCGGATGTGCTGAGCGTCTGGGTCTTCCAACCCGAGGAGAAACCAAAAAACAGCAATTGCGCGACGCCGCCTGCGAGCAAGACCCAACCGGCCGAACGGTAGGGAAAAACAATTTTGCGGGCACCTGCAATTCGTGTCTTCCGTGGGAGCATCCATGCCCCCACATAGAGTCCGATAGTCGCCAAAACGACCGGTCCACCCATGAGCAATGCAACGTAGGCGGTGTCATCGAAGTGATGGCTGAGCGCCAGCGCGACCACTCCGACCAATAATGCAAAGGGAATCGTCACCGCGAAAGCGAGTGCTAGCAAGGGATTCGTGTACCCTTTGTTTCGGATGTGTCGGTAATAAATAGATGCCAGGAATATGAAGTAGCCCGTCAGGAAGAGGCAGATTCCAAGGACGAGAAGAATAATCAGGAAGTTGGACATGACTGGTTCCGTTCCGGCCTTCCTTCAGGAAGCATCAACCGTTGAGGCGCTGGCAACCCGAGGGCGCTACTTTTTTCCGCCTGCGCCTAGTTTGTCAACCAATTTGTCGGCTTCCCGATTTTTCTCTCCGGACCTCTTGATCTTTTCCATGTTGCCGGTACGAACACCGTCCACCAACAAGCTCCAACTGTCCTCGCGCGCGCCCATGTATTGGACCAGCGACGATGCCAGCTGAGTCTGCTCTTTGGAAAGCCGGTTTAACCTTGCGAGTGAATTCCGCTCGGTTCGCCACGGAGGCAGGACCTCTTGCTCGACGATATTCAAGAACTGCTGGTCTGTGAGTTGATCAGATTTCCACTTTCCGAGTGACGAATTGAAGAGCGCTAGCGATTTGTCCTCCACAACGGACATGCTCTTGATTTCTGCCATCAGGTCATCCGGCCTCGGGATGGTAATGAGACTCGTAGCCAGCAACGCCAGCCCGAGGACGCTTGCAACGAAACAGCGCCCACCCCGGCCAGCAGAAGTCTCTTGAGAAACGGGTTGCACCAGGAACAGACCTAAGAGGAATCCGGTGAACAAGCCCCCCATGTGCGCGGTCAGATCAACATCCGGCTGAAATGCACCGTACAGCACGTTATAGCCGACAAAGATGACGGCGCCCTTGAGTAAGGGCTTCAAGACCTCCGGCGAGATCGTATCCCGGTGACGCAACAAGAACGCCAGCAGAGCACCGTACAATCCGAATATGGCCCCAGAGGCGCCGGCGCTGACGGTCCACGGATGCCATGCCAAACTTGCCGCACCGCCTCCCAGGCCAGCTACCACGTACAGGATCAGATAGGCTGGACCACCCGCTAGCGTCTCTATGAATGGTCCGATATTGGCGAGCACCACCATGTTGAAGAGCAGGTGGATAATCCCGAAGTGAATAAATAAAGAAGCAAACATGCGCCACCACTGGCCTCGGAGAGTCAAAGGGCCGTAGTTGGCACCCCATTTGAGAACGCTGTCGGCCATCGGATCGAGGATCGAGACGCCCATGATGCACATCAAAATGAACATCGCGACGTTGAGGGCAATGATGGTCATGGTGATGCCGGCAGACGCTTGGGAAGTTTGCGCAGGTGTAACGCTAAGAGGGTTCGATTCTGATTCAGAGGTACTCATAGTGGATGCCTTTACTGCCCATGATCCTACTGCATAGTGAGGGGGTCCCGCTCTTCGTTTCAGCTTTACCGTCTGGGAAGTGAATATCGCCTTTACCGTACTTTCAGGGCGCCTGCCATTACCGAAAACCTCGTCCGCACACCATGACCCTCTGCCGGAGTAGCTGATCGAGGATCGAGGGAACGTTGAAGGAGCAAGCGAGGTGTCCTGGATTGCAAAGCGGGGAGTGCAAAGAGGAGTTCTTAGCGAGGAGAAATCTGGTCTTGGCTCGCCAACAGTCTGCTTTGTGTCGCAAGACCAAGGCAAGATATTTGGAAGCCGTAATCTGCCGGCAATACCAGCACCGACGAACTATCACAAAGCAGCCTGGCGCTGGTAGCGATGGTGAAGTCCTCCGACCTGAGGAATCGCCACGACGCGTCCGCGTTCTGGTTTCTCCACTACTCTCGATTCTGGAGCGTCCTTGGCTAGCGCCAAATCTGTTCTCGAACGCTGGTAGTAGGCAAAATACCTTTCCAGGGTGCGGCGCAACGACCTTTCATTCCACACGATGACGTGGTCCAAACATTCGCGATGGCCGCGGCGAGAACGCACTGCAAAGCGCGTCGAATCATCCTTTGAGTCTCCGCGAGCGCGACCCAGTTCCCCAAGTCGGCACGTTGCAAAATGAGATTGGCGTTGGTATTTCTCAGGTTTGCCGATCACCGCTGCTAGCGTTGAGAAAACTCAAGAGACGAGGTCGAGGCGACGTTAGAATGGATGATCTCATGAATCAACCCGTCACCTCCGTTCGAAATCACTGCCTGTCGCCGACGCGAGCCAAAATGGCAATCGATGCACCTCTTAGCCCCGTAAGTTACGCTCGGATGTTTCCCGAGCTACCATCGTTTGAGGCCGATGAGCAATTCCTGCATGCTCTCGGCCGCGCAGGCGGTATCTGCGATTGCGGAGATATCGAGGACGCCCCCGATTCCCTAGGTGACACCGCGGCCGGTTGGCCCATCTTCGGCCAATTTGTGGCTCACAACATTACGGCTGACCGGTCCATTTTGCAAAGCCACACCAATATCGCGGGGTTGCACAATGCGCGCAGCCCGCAGCTCAATCTTGAAAGCCTCTACGGCGACGGACCGACCGGCCATCCATTCCTCTACCAACGCGACGATCCAGCAAAGTTCCTCCTTGGGCTGGACGGAGCAGACCTGCAACGAAACGCAGAGGGCATCGCGATTATCGGCGACCCGCGCAACGATTCGCATATGCTCGTATCGCAGCTGCATCTCGCCATGCTCAAGGTTCACAACGTGTTTGTCGATGAAGCGCGGCTCACCGGAGTAGGAAACGACCGCGTGTTCGACGAAGCAGCCCGGCAGTTACGATGGCACTACCAGTGGTTCATCCTTAACGAGTTTCTGCCGACGCTCGTCGGGCGGGCGCTTGCAGATCGGGTGCTTCGAGAAGGCCCGCTATGGTTTCGCCCTGGGCGCAGTGGATTTATACCGCTCGAGTTTGCCGACGCAGCCTATCGCTACGGCCACTCTCAGATCCGCCACCGCTACCGATTGAACTCACAGACCGATCCCGTTCCACTTTTTCCCGATCTCCTGGGATTCCGCGCTGTACCGCGTGAGCACGCGATCGACTGGACACTGTTCTTCGACGCGCCCGGTGCGCCACCGGCGCAGCGATCCAAGAAAATGGACGGGAAGCTCGTGCGCGCTCTCATTCAATTGCCGGTAGCCGTCACGGGTGAGTGCGAGATCGAAGATTACCATTCACTTGCCGTCCGTGATCTGCAACGCGGACAAGGTGTGGGCCTACCGTCTGGCGAGGCCGTAGCTCGTCACATCGGAGTCACGCCACTTACCGTGGAGCAGGTTGGCATCAGTTCCACTGGCTGGCATGGTGAGACTCCCCTCTGGTATTACATTCTCCGCGAAGCCGACGCTTGTAGAGGCGGTCATCGTCTTGGTCCAGTGGGTGGCAGGATCGTGGCGGAGGTGCTGGTTGGACTCATCGATGCGGACCCAACGTCCTTTCGTAAGAGCAGCCCGGAATTGCGCCCTAAGAAAACACTTAGTGAATTGTTTGCCTCCTGAAACGCCGTCGATCGGCGGTACGGATTGCGGTACGGAAAGCTTCCTGCCTCCACGGACTAGCAAGGACTTAGGTGGCCGCCCGCCTCTTGCAAGTCGTTGTATTTCCTTAACGTGGTTGTTCTTTCACGGCGATGCCAGACAAAGAGGAAGGTGCAACCGATTACCCGCGACACCAATAGTTATTCCGGACTGACCCTGTCAGCTGATGGGAAAACTGCAGCCACTGTGCAGCTGAAAAGAACGCGCACTCTCGACATTATTCCTGCTCGAGGCCTCGGTGGTACCGCGACACCCAACTCTGAGATCGAAACGTAAGCGCATTTGATTGGGGCCTGGATGGAAACTTAGTTGTGTCTGATGGTTCCGCTATATCACAGGTGCGTCCCGATGGCGCGAAATTGACGACGCTGTTGAGCGACCCTGCCGCTGCGGTTGTAAATCTCTCGCGCTGCGGGGAAACGTATTTGGTTCACTGGTCTTTCCACAAAGGAACAGACGGAAGCACCATTTGGAAAATCAACCCCGACGGCTCCAACCCGCGGCAAGTAAGTAACGGCAAGTCCAACAGTGCGCCAGCCTGTTCGCTTGACCACAAGTGGATCTACTATCTCGATACCCTGCAGACCGTGATGCGTGTACCGGCTGCAGGAGGCGGTTCTCCCGAGCCTGTCCATGCGCCAGGATTCCAGATATGTACGAATACTTGGGGAATATCGATTTCTCTCCTGACGGCCGCCATTCCATGATCGTGGCCATGAATTCGGCGCCCGGGACGCCGAGCCAGACCAAAACCAATCTCGTGCTTGTCGACCTGAACGCAGCCGAGGGCTCTGCGCCGCGACTGCTCGATTTGGATCCGCGGTTTTCTGCTGGTCTGATCGCGATCTACACCGGTGGGCCGAAGTTCAGTCCGGACGGCAAGGCAATCGTCTACGACATCATGGACAAGGGAGTTGGGAATCTATGGATACAGCCGCTGGACGGCTCGCGCGGCCATCAGATCACCACCTTCACCTCGGGCTTCATCAACGGATTCCGCTGGTCGCCGGATGGCAAGTCCCTGGGCGTGATGCGAGAGCACGACTTCTCCGATGTGGTTTTGTTGCGAGAAACGAATGAGAATGAGTAAGGCTGCCTTCCTTTGGAGAAATGCCGCAACTCGATAAGGCGTAAACGTATCGATGGGATGCGCACTTACGCTTCGCCCTAAACTACAGGGCTTCGCTTCAGTGCGCATCCCAATGACAAGCTCCCTAACCACGAAGATCAGCAAGAGTGCTCCGTTTAGCAAATAAATAGAGCTGGTTGCTAATTTCAGGACTGGGAGAACCTGGTGGTCCAACACAAAAGACCTTGCGAGGTAATTTTGAAGCCACGGTAGGGCCAAGGTAAGCCCGGCGATCACAGCGAAGGTTGCAGTCGCAACTAGTGTTCGGACTAGGGATACCCAGAGAGTTCGGAGGGCGTCTTTACGCGGCCCGGAGGAATCCGTTCTGTTCGTGGCCGTCACACTGGAAAAATATCACCATTGAAGAACTGGGAATGGTTTTCACAACGCTATGCTGATAGCCGCCTTTACCTCGCTGTGTCGCCTCCACCCTCCACGGGTCACTATTCGCGGTCCATCCGTCCGATTCGCCTGTTAGGACCGCCTCATGGACTTCACCTGCATTTTTCGAAACCATGCCTTCTCCTGCCGTAATGTGCGGCACCGTTATTGGCACACACCGCGGGTCAGGCCCCCCAGTTTGGCGAAAAGTCGCCTAACCATCACTACGGCCCCTGCCGCTGAAGTCTCAATAACTGAGTTGGTTGCCTCAGTCGGGGACGATTAGTATCGAAAAACGCCCAAGCATCCAGGATTTTGTCTCCAGCCTAGCCGACTTCACAGGCCTAATCCGAATTGCTTCCGGTCAGCTGACGATCCGTCCGGTAATTCCCGACCACCTCCTCGACGCCTGTTTCCGGATCAAGCTTCTTGTACAAAAGACTTTACGATGCGGTACGAGCCGAGTAGCATCCCCAGCAAAGGAAATTTCCCTAACGGCTTGGGAGTGGAGATAAACCATGAATGGGTTCCACCTCACACTTTGCAGACTTTTGCTATTTGCCGCAGCATTGACCGGCCAAGTTGCGGCTCAACAGTGGAAAGCTCCCACGACGATGAAGAAGTTGGCAAATGGTCTCGTCGTGGTGGTTTCCGAGGACCATTCTGCACCCACCTTTGGACTGTGCGTCAGCTATGGAATCGGTTTTCGGCTGGAGCCCGAAGGACGCACTGGATTCGCCCATTTGTTCGAGCACATGATGTTTGAAGGAACTCCCAACGCTTCCAAAGGTGTTCTGGACCGCGTGATTGAGGGCGGCGGCGGGTTAAACAACGGTGACACTCGGTACGACTTCACCGAGTATATCGAAACCGCCCCTGTTTCAGCCCTCTATCCCGTGTTGTGGATTGAAGCCGATCGCATGAAAACTTTGGACTTCTCCCCGAAGAATCTGGAAAATCAACGCAATGTAGTTGAAGAAGAAGTCCGGGTAAACGTTATGAATCGTCCATATGGACTTTTCTTCGCGATTGATCTTCCGGGAAAAGCCTTCGACACCTATCCCAATGCGCACAACTTCTATGGTGAGTTCAAGGATCTCGACGCCGCCAAAATCGCAGACGTCCAAAGGTTTTACGAGCAGTATTACGCTCCAAACAACGCGGTCCTCGCGATTGTGGGCGACGTGCAGCCCGATGACGTCTTCGCAAAGGTGGAAAAGCATTTTTCCGCTATTCCCGTGCGCGAGATTCCACCGCGACCCAATGTGGAGGAGCCACCTCAAAAATCGGAGCGACGTGCCACCGAGAGCGACAAGCTGGCCAAAGTTCCGGCGCTCGCCATCGGCTACCGCATGCCTCCGCGGCATTCGCCCGACGCCCTTGCCAGCGCCGTAACCGGAGAGCTTCTGCACAACGGGCAAGCATCGCGACTCTATCAAGCTCTGGTGAAGGAGAAGCAAGTTGCACTATCAGTGGATGGCGGCTTGAATTGGCCGCTAGGCACTCCCTATGAATTCAACGGTCCGACGCTGATGACTTCGTTCATCGTGTACCCACCGAATGTTTCAGAAGATCAGCTGGTGGCGGCTTACGACTCTACTATCAAGGAGCTTGTCGACAAAGGACCAAGCCAGCAGGATCTGGAGCGGATCGTCGCCAAGATGCGATCCGACTGGTACGATCAGCTGGAGATTCCAATCAGTCGAGCTTCGGCACTCTCGCACGCTGTGCTTTTCGACGGCAAATTCGATCTCGTGTACCAAATCCCCGAAGACTTAGCCAAAGTTACACCCGCCCAAGTTCGGGCGTTCGCAGCCAAGTATCTCGTGAGTACGAACCGCACCGTCATAAATCGAGTGCCAGCACAAGGAGAAGTACAATCCGAGAAAAAGCAAGGAGCGGGACAATGAGAACGATCATGAGAATCGCTGTTGCTATCCTTTTGTTCGTCTCATTCAGTTTTGCGCAGAAGGATGTTCCGATGCCGAAGGAACTTCCGCCCTATGGCGCAGAGAAGCCGCTCCCGCCACCTTCTGTCCACTCTGCCAAACTCGACAATGGATTGACCCTGTGGCTCGTTTCTGAACCAGGTTTTCCGAAAATTGCATTCAGCGTGGCCGTACGCGGTGGCCTCGCTGCAGATCCTGCGGACTCCCCCGGCATTTCGGAGTTGCTGGCGAAAACCGTCGATCAGGGAACAAAAGCGCGTACGGCAAAGCAGATTGCACAGGAACTGCAGGCTGCTGGCGGAGATGTGAGCGCCGACTCGCAGAAGGACTTCATCGAAGTGTCAACAGCTGTTCTGGCGTCGAGAATGGACGCTGCGATCTCCGTTTTGTCTGATGTTGTCCAGAACGCCTCTTTTCCGGATGCTGAGGTGGCGCTTGCTAAGCGCAATTTGTCCGACTCGCTTCGGCAGCGCGAGTCGGAGCCGAGATTTCTCGCAACCCGCGCTATGGCGAAAGTCCTCTTTGGCGATCACCCTTATCACGTCACCGCGCCCACGCAGGACTCCGTTACGGCCGCCACTTCTGCAGACCTCAGGCGGATCTTCGCGGAACGCTTCCGACCGGATCAGGCGATTCTGGTTGCAGTCGGTGATTTTGACGACGCACGAATGATGGAGATGGTGAAGGCGAAATTTGGTGCCTGGAAGGCGCCGGGCGAATCTGCGCTCTCCGTAACCCGACGTACTTCAAATACGCCGGAACATGCGGTCTTTGTGGTGACGCGTCCAGGTTCCGTTCAGACCACGCTTGAACTGGGAACTTTTGGGCCTTTGCGCGGCGATGCTGATTACGAAGCAGTCATGGTCGCGAACGCAATTTACGGAGGTACGTTCAGTTCGCGATTAACGTCCAACATTCGCGAGGACAAGGGATACACGTACTCACCCTCTTCCTACTTGCGTGCTTATCAGGCAGCGGGAGTGTTAGTCACGCATGCCGATGTTCGCAACGAAGTAACCGCGCCCACTCTGAATGAAATCGATTACGAACTGAACCGACTGGCGACCACCGCA
>Ga0210393_10003110_pt1 | contig 13416 bp, 9 predicted proteins | sample IncBWC27OmetaG_FD_160068 | JGI IMG/M metagenome (GOLD analysis project Ga0210393, IMG submission 160068) | Forest soil microbial communities from Barre Woods Harvard Forest LTER site, Petersham, Massachusetts, United States - Inc-BW-C-27-O ... | reverse complement strand
GCCCCGAGCTTTCCGAGACGCACCTGAAGCTCGTGGCCGGCAAGAATCCCGTCCAGCCGCAAGGCGGCCTTTTCGTTTCGATCAGCGATTTCTCGCCGGCAAACCCCGCCGGCCAAGCGTCCGCGAACAAGAAGGCGACTCCCCCGGCAGAAGTTTCGGAGACTCGGCTCCTCAGCGATCGTCGAGGTGAGGTGACGATCCCCGTCGACTCGCATCATCCGATCGTGCGGCTGGACGTGCACAGTGGGGCGGCTATTCTCGCGCGGCGGCCGTTCGTGCCCGGTCTCGACGCCGACGTGACGCTGGAAGTTGCCGACGACCGTGTGCGTCTAGGGACCGAGCGAGAGATCGATATTCTGGAAAGCCAGTTGATCGAAACGGTGGCGAAGCGCGGCGCATTGCTAGCCCGCATACGGGCGGCAATCGGCCACACCGACATTCCCTTCGCCCAACAGTTGATTACCGAAGTTGAGCATTTGCCGTCGTCCGACGAGTATCTCAAGCAGCTGAACAAAATCCGCGTGCTCGCTCTGGAAGCCGCCCAAAACCGTGGGGATAAGGTAGCCGAACGGCGGATCGAGGATCTGTGCGCGAAAACTCTCGAGCGGATCTCACAGTATCTTCCAGAGGACCGCACCGCGGCGTTCAAGGAGCAGATTGCGACGATGCTCAAGGAGAAGAAGGTCGCCGCGGAACTGCAAAAAGCCCCCATGCGCCGCGATGAGCCCGCACGCCCGACCCCGACCGTGGATGCCCCCTTGCGTCGGGGTGGACTGAAAAGGTCAGCGCCTCCCGTCACGCCGAAAAAAGAAGAGCCTCCCGCAAAGTCCTCCGGAATCTAGGGCAGGTTCCGATCGGGTTGAGCACCAAGCCTTAAAGAGGCTTGCGTCTGTCGCTCGGCCGTTCCAGGGGTCGCCGGCGGGTTGCCGAATGCCGCAACTCGCGGAACACGAGTCCGGGAAGGGCCAGCCCATCGCGCAGATACCGACCGGAGAGCCGCCGCGGCTCCAGCGCAATGCGATGGACCCATTCCAAGCCAGAGCGGCGCATCCAATGAGGGGCTCGCTGTTTCTCTCCCGCCAGGAAATCGATGGTCGCGCCAACGCACAGCGCGATTTTCGCGCGAATGCGGTCCCGATGTTGGTGGACCCAAAGTTCCTGCTTGGGAGCCCCCAGACCCACAATTAAAACGTCGGGGTGCACGTCCGCAATTTGAGCCAGAATTCGCGCGTTCTCGGCTTCGTCCTCCTCAAACCCGAACGGCGGACTATCTCTGCCAACTACCTGAACCCCTGGCCAGCGCGATTCGACTGCCCGCGTGGCTCGCTCGTTCACGTCAGGTCGTGCTCCAAGCAGGTAGGCTCGGAGCGGCCAGTCGGCGCGGGCTCGATCGAAGAGCCGTGGGACGAGATCGCTGCCGGCCACGCGTTCCGGAACTCCGCGCCCGAAGAACCGGGCCAAGAGAACGATCGGCACTCCATCGGCAAGCACGAAGTCCGCATCAGCGTAGACGCGGGCAAACTGCGGGTGCCGTTGCAGCAGCACGGCGTGATTGACGTTCGGCGTAACGACGTAGCGGCATCGGCCGGCATCGTCGGAGGTGATCCAGCCGCACAACTGGTCGACGGCCTCGCTCATCCGGCAGGGATGAAGGTTGATTCCGAAAAGCTCCACCGGCTGGGGGACTGTCATCCTGACTTTCGCGCTTTTTGGCACCGTCTTTTCACTCGATCCCCGGCCCGCTAAACTCGGCAAGACTATTTCAGCAACGATGAGTTTGCAAGCTGCGATGAAAGACGGCGCAGAGTTGATGGCGTCGACGCGCGAGATTTCGGCGACCGTTCCGGATTGGTCGCGCGAACGGGTGTCCCGTTTTTACGATCCGCCGCACAAATTGCTCTATCACTTTCGCGCGTATCAAGCTTGTCGGTCAGTCGGGGGCCCGTTGCGTCGCCTGAAGTCGCGTTGGCACGTGCTTTGGTACCGCGTATGGAGCGCGGTGTGCGGCGCGGAAATCGATCTAAAGGTGCAGATCGGTGGCGGTCTGGTGATCCCCCACCCCAACGGCATTGTGATTTTTCCGGACGTGGTGATCGGCCCGAACTGTTTGCTCTTTCAACAGGTCACACTCGGGATCGGCGGTCGGGTTCCGGGCTGTCCGGTTCTGGGGGGCCACGTTGACGTGGGGGCGGGGGCCAAGGTTTTGGGCGGAGTGAGGATCGGCGACCATGCGAAAATCGGGGCGAATGCAGTTGTTCTGAACGATGTCCCCAGCGGCGCGACCGCCGTGGGAGTGCCGGCCCGGATTGTCTATTCCTCCTGACAGGCGGATCAGCCGGACAATGCGCGTCGCCTATTTAGTCAACCAATACCCCAAGGTCAGCCATACCTTCATTCGGCGCGAGATTCTCGCGCTCGAAAAACTCGGCGTTGTCGTCGAGCGGATTTCCCTCCGCGCCAGCGGCGAGGAACTGGTCGACGCGGAAGATCAGCGGGAAAGCGAACGGACGCACATCGTCCTTTCCGGCGGCGTGATGGGGCTGTTGATTCCGTTGATTTGGTGCTTGACGACGCGGCCCCTCGTTTTCCTAGGGGCTGCCCAGTTGACCGCTCAGTTGGCAGGGCGGGCCCCCCGAGCGTGGAAGCATTTGGCCTATCTTGCCGAAGCTGCCGCGCTCACGAAGACGTATGTCGGGGATCCGCCGGCACACATTCACGCCCATTTCGGGACGAATTCGGCAACGGTCGCGCTGCTATGGAGCGCGTTATCGGGCATTCCCTTCAGCTTTACGGTGCATGGTCCCGAGGAATTTGATCACCCGGAGAGCTTGGGGCTCGATCTCAAGATTGCACAGGCGCGTTTTGTCGTCGCGATTAGCAACTTCGGCTGCAGTCAGTTGATGCGCTGGTGCCCGAGCGATCAATGGAAAAAGCTCCAAGTCGTGCACTGCGGAGTCGACGACGGTTTCCTCGACCCCAGCGCATCCTCGCCGGTGCCTGATGTTCGTCGCCTCGTCTGCGTCGGCCGCCTTTGCGAGCAGAAGGGACACGGTCTGTTGGTCGAAGCCGCCGCGCGGCTCGCGGAAGAGGGGGAAGCGTTTGAACTGGTCCTCGTCGGGGATGGCCCTCTGCGTCCCCAGATCGAGAATCTGGTTCGAGATCGGGGTCTCGACGGGCACGTGCGGATTACTGGTTGGAGAAGCGGTCCTGAGTTGACGCGGGAAATCCTTGCGTCGCGGGCTTTCGTGCTGCCGAGTTTCGCCGAGGGGCTCCCTGTCGTTCTGATGGAAGCGCTAGCATTGCGGCGCCCGGTGATCTCTACCTACGTGGCCGGAATTCCGGAACTGGTGACTCCGGGGCTCTGCGGATGGTTGGTTCCTGCGGGCTCCGTCAACTCGCTGTGCGACGCGATTCGCTCGGCACTCCACACTCCGGTCGAACGACTTGAAGCGATGGGAGAAATGGGGGCTCTGCGTGTTCAACAGAATCACAGTGCACTGACCGAAGCTGAGAAGCTGCGGGCGCTGTTTTTTCCTGAAGCAGACGCCGGCAAAGTCTCTAAGGCTGACGCGGTTGGAACATTACGCAATCTCAATGGCCGTCACAGTCTTCGTAATAGGAAGAATTTGCCGACAGGCAATTGACAGCTATTTCGAAACCGGTAGGATGGCGCAGAAGATTATTGGTAGGCCGGGATGCCGCACGCTGCCTTGAGGGAGTGAACATGCACCAAGTTCTGCGACGGATCGTTCCCTGTTGTGCGTTCGGCCTCGTCTTCCTGAGCGCCACTGCGACTCGGGCCGGCTTCATCGCCTCGACGACTGGGCCAGTCGACGTCATCTCGGCGCCCGCGTCTGCGACTCCGGGCTCACTCGTCTCTAACAGCTATCAAGCTTGGGACGAATCGACCGGCACGATTTCGTCTCCGTTGCAAGTCAACATGCTGGGCCAAGCCGGCCAATACGACGGTCTGACGAATTACTCGACGCTCAATGGCACACTGGCCGCCGGGACCAAATACGACTCGGTGATGGTTCAGCTCGATCCGAAAACCGGCTTTCCGCCGCAATCGCCGATCGCGACGCTGACCTTCACCGGCAAGATCATCGGCTTGGCTCTGTTCGGGCCCTCGCTGGATGGCAGCGACGTCTACGGAAATCCCTCGACCACCTATCCGCATGGGCTGCCCGCAATTGGCGTGCAGAATCGCGGAATCGACATGACCCACAATGAAAAGTTCTCGGTCTCGAGTGACGGCCTGACGCTGAGTTTGCAGCTGGCGGGTGGCTTTGGCTCGTTTGACGAGATTCGGATTTTCACCGCGCCAGCGGTGGCAAGCGTACCGGAGCCAATGTCCCTCGCGATTTGGTCGGGCATCGGCTTGGTCGTGGTTTTGAAAAGGCGTTCTTCCGGGCTGGCCAGCCGACTTGTGAGATTTGGCAAAATTTGACGGTGGGGGGGCTTGACGGACGCTTTACGAGGTTTTATTGTGATCGCGGGTCAGTGACCGTTTTGGGCGGAATCCCGAAGCGGTTTGGGTGTCTTCATTCGGGTCAATGAGGAACTCCGAAGGTTCATCCGACGTTGTTGAGTTTGGCTCCGAGTAGCGGAGCACCTAACAGGGAAGCGGGCGAATACTCATTCTGACGAAACAATCGACTCAAAATGGGGAAGGATCTATGAGAAAACTCTTGGTCGGTTTTTCTGCACTGGGCGTCCTCTTCTGCGCGGCGCCCGCGTTTGCCGGAATCGCCCTGTCGGCGTCTGGTAACGTTCCGGGTACGCTAAATGGTTTGGTTACGCCGCCTACGAATGCAGTGGCGGACACCAGCCTGAACTACCACATCTGGAACGAACAACAGGGAACCCTGTCGTCTCCAGTCGCGGTCGACAACGATGGCACGCCTGGCAGCTACAGCGGCCTCTCTCCTGGTACGCCGACCGTCCTGGGAGCCGGCACGGCTTTTGGCACGACTTACGTGCAGCTGAATCCGGGCGTCGATGGCGTTGTCCACTCTGGCGTCGCCACGATTCTCTTCAGCTCCAAGATCATTGGTTTGGCTCTGTCGGCCGCCAATCTTCAGGCGACTAATTCGCTTGGCGCGTCCGGTACCACTTATTTCAGTGGCCCTGGCGATCCGAACAACAACGGCGGTAGCGTCGTCGGCAAGAGCAATCAGTTCTTTACGATCACCGATGGTGGTCTGGAACTCCAGGTTGCCTTGACCGCCAATTTCGATGGTTTCAAGGACATCCGCGTCTTTACGGCCGGAAACTCGACCGTTGTGCCCGAGCCAGCATCTTTGATCGTCTGGTCGGTGCTCGGTACCGTCGTTACGGGTGGAGCGTTCTGGCGCCGCCAGCGCGTTGCTGCTATCTAAAGGCGGACTGCTTAACTTCCAGCGATTTTGAGCTGGAAGACGTAGCTAATTGAGAAGTCAACCAAGGCTGCCTTGTGGCAAACAGCGCAAGGCAGCCTTTGCTTTGTTGATACTCGCTGCGGCGCCGCAATTGCTTATCGGCATACGGTCTCGGGGGGATTCCTTGGCATGTCGCGCCCGGCTCCTGGTCCCACTGATAGTTCTCTTCAATCCGACTTGAATCGCCAGATCGAAGCGGAGCGTGCACGGGTCTCACGGTTCGGCCTGATCGCTGGCAGCTTGTTGCTGGTGTTTGCCGGCTGGTGCTATTGGCCGACGCTTCGGGACCTTGTCCGCGTCTGGGACTCGAGCCCCGACTACTCGCACGGCTATCTGGTCATCCCCCTGGCGGCTTGGTTCCTTTGGTTGCGCCGCCGGCGATTACCCTGGTACCACCTCGGTCCGAGCTGGTGGGGCTTTTCGCTGATTGCTGTGGCGGCGGGCCTCCGTTTTGTTGGAGCCCGTTTCTACCTCCCGGAACTCGACAGCTGCTCGCTGCCGATCTGGGCCGCCGGCGTCTGCTGGGTGTTGGGGGGCTGGAGGTTCTTGCTTTGGGCGAGTCCCTCATTGGTGTTCTTGTTTTTCATGGTGCCCCTGCCGGCGACCATCGAGACCCTGCTGAATCGCCCCCTGCAGGCCCTGGCCACCACGATGAGCACCTGGACTTTGCAGAGCCTGGGCCAACCCGCCATCGCCGAGGGATCAACGATCTTGCTTGGCGACAATATTCTCGAGGTGGAGCGCGCCTGCAGCGGCCTGCGAATGTTTTATGGAATCTTCGCGCTGGCCGTAGCGACGATCATCGTCACCCGCGCTCGCTGGGTCATGGCCCTGTGCCTGCTCGCCGCGGTGGCGCCGGTGGCCATCCTGGCCAATGTCCTGCGGATCACGACGACCGGGCTCCTGTACGACTATGCCTCGACCGAATCAGCGAAACGTTTTTCGCACGACTTGGCCGGCATTCTGATGATCGTCGTTGCCATCGCATTTTTCATGGTGGTGCTTTGGACGACCGAACGAATGATTCTGAGGTTTCGTAGGACGCGGGCTCGCGCGTTCCTACAGACCGCGATCGCCCTGCTGATCGTCGCGGCCCTGATTCCGGTTGGCTATTTTTGGCATGAATCGCAGCAGTCCCGCACCGTCAACCGATTCTTGAAGCGGGCCGACAAACTGCAGGAGGAAGGCAAAGACCTCGAAGCAATTTCCTTCTTAGATCGCTATCTGCACATCAACCGCAATGACATGGAAGTCCGAGTTCGGTTGGTCCGCGCGGTCGATAAAGTTGCGACCAATCCGCTCCGCAAAATCCGCGCAATGGAACTGTACCGCGACACGTGGAACCTCGATCGTAACCGGGTCGAGCTGGGTGAGCGCAGTGCCGATCTGGCGATCGAGCTGGCCCGCTACGACGAGGCGTTGAATACCTCCGCCGAACTTGCCAAGACCGATCTCCAACCCGCGGAACCGACGCCGCAAGCGCAGGCCGAGGCGGCGCGGCGAACCGCCGAGGCGCGGCGCACAGCAGCCCGCCTGAAAGCGCTCGCGATGCTGGGGCGTTCGATGCGTGCCGACGTCGTCACCCCTGAGGACGAATGGCAGGCGATCGTCACGGCCTTTCAAGAAGCGATTCGCCAAAATCCAAGCGACATCGAGCTGGCCGTCCGACTGGCCGACATCGATCGCCACCAGCTCAAGAGCGCCCCCGTGAAGGAGAGGCAAAAGCTGGCAGACGGGATCATGGACGCCATGGTCGAGCGCAATCGCGAGCGGCCTGAGGCGTGGCTGGCCCGCTATCTGTATTGGAAATCCCTCACGGCGGGCGCGGAGCCCGTTTTGACGGGGTCGGACGCCGATTTGGATCGCGCCCTGGAGATCGGGCGCCAACATCCCAAAAGGGAGAATGCGGACGCGCTGCTGTTCGCCGGAGAACGCGCGTCGGACAAGAAGGATCTGTCGGCGGCCCGCCAATTCTTTGAGCGGGCGACCGTTGTTCGGCCGACCGACTATCGGGGCTGGACGCGATTGGGCCAGCTCGTCGCCGACGAGGGGACCGATGCAGCCCGGGCTCGCGCGGTCGAGATTTGGAGCAAAGGGGTTGCAAGCGTCCGTGAATACGACATGGAACTGGTCCTCCCGCTCGCGGCAACCTTGGTTCAATTGAAGCGTTTTGCCGACGCCGAGGAAAAACTTCGGCCGTTGGATGCGTCCTTGCCGCGGTTGATGGAACCTGGCCGTAGCCTGGTCGAACTTGGCACCGCGCGGCTGCGGGCGGCTGCGGCCGTCGCGCAGGGGAACACCGTCCTGGCGGCGACAACCTTGCGGGGCGTGCTAAATGGCACTCGTGCAGGAACCGCCAGTGCGGTCTACCGGACTCCGTTTGCAGACGGTTGGATGCAACTTGGGGACTACTACGTCGATTTGAAACGCGACGATGAAGCGGCCGAAGCCTACGAGTCGGCCGGTCGCCTGAACGAAAACGTGTCCCAATGGCAAACGAAAGCCGCCCAAGCGACAGAGCGGTGCGGACGCCCCGGTGACGCCGTTCAGCATCTGCGGGACGTTGTCCGGCGCGATCCTTCTCCCACGAATTGGTTGGCGCTGGCCCGTGCGAATTTTCTCGAGCAAGTCAGCCTTGCGCCCGCACGACGTAATTGGCACGACTTCCACGAGGCCTTCGACAAGGTCGCCGCGAGCAAAACCAACGGCGGTCCGTTGACGCTGATGAAAGCCGAATACCAGGCGGGAGAAGGACATTTAAACGAGTCGGCGAAGACACTCACCACCGCGTTATCGGGCTCGCCCAAGGCCTGGCAATTGTGGCAGGCGTTGGCGATGGTGCAGGAACGCCGCAAGGATGTGCCCGCGACGAAAAAGGCAATCGAGCAATTTGAGAAGTTCGCTCCCGATCGGGATACGGTCGTCGCGTTTGAGGCACGCCAGGCGATCGAAGCGGGCCATTTCGACGAGGCTCGGCAATTACTCGAAAAAGCCAAGCCGTCGCTCTCCGCGGCGGGCAAAGCTGCGGCCCGCACTCAGTTGATCGAAATCGACCTGCGCCAGGGCAAACGACAAGACGCTCGTCGGCGGCTGGAAGAAGCGGCGGCGGAGGAGCCGACGAATTTGCAGATTCTCGAATCGCTGGGGCAGAACATCGCGGACGACCGCGACTGGAAGGCCCTCGAGGATGTTGAGAATCGTCTGAAAAAGGCCGAGGGAGACGACGGGACGTTGTGGCGCGAGTTGCACGTGCGTCGGCTGCTCGCCCAAACCGTCGAGACGGATGATCCAAGTTTCCGCGAGGCGGAGCGGACGACACATGAAATCGCTGCGCTGCGGCCCAATTGGCAGCGCCGTTGGGTGCTCCAGGGCATTCTGTCCCGGCGAATGAATCAGCCCGACGAAGCGATCGCCGCCTATCAGCAAGCAATCCGCTTGGGCAACCGCAGCATCGGTCTGTCTGAGGAGCTAATCGATCTGCTCAACGAACAGCATCGGTTTACCGAAGCCGACCGAGAATTCGAGCGCGTGCGCCAAGCGGTCGCGCGCTCGAGCCGCTTGTCGTCGGCAGCAATTCCGATCTATGTGCGGAGGGGCGAATCGGACGAGGCCCTGCGGCTGGCCGAAGATTGGGTGCGCCGCCAACCTGGCGACGCGTCGAACTATATCCGCCTGGGTCGTACGCTGCTGTTGACGACTCCCGAGACTTCGGCCGACTACGCCAAGGCCGTCAAGCGGGCGCAAACGGCTTACGAGCACGCGGTCGAGCTGGCGCCCAGCGATGTGCGCGTTTGGGTGGTGCTGTTCCGGTTTTACACGGGGGTTCAGAAAAATGCCGAGGCGGCGAGCACCATGCTCACGCGCCTCTCACAGCGGATCGATGTGCCTGAGACGCAACGGGTTTTTGTGCTGGCACAACTGTACGAGGCGATTGGAAATCGCGTGGAAGCCGGTCGGTTCTACCTGGCGGCCATCAAGTCGGCGCCGACCGAAAATCAGGTCACCGTTTTGCAGCGAGCGGCACAATTCTTTGTCACGGACGACCCGGCGCAGGCTGAAGCCTATTGCCGGCAAATCCTGAAGCTGCGACCGAAATCGGTCGACGCGCGGCGGATTCTCGTTCGAGCGCTGGCCGAGCAGGGGGGCGATGGCCGATTTCGCGAAGCAGCCGGACTCTTGGCCGACCTGGCCAAGAATAAGGAAAGCAGTCTCGGTGACAAACGTCTCGAAGCCATCCTGCTGGCTCGAACCGGAAACGCGGCTGACCGCCAGCGCGCGACCGAATTACTCGAAGCGTTCGTCCAGATCCCGCAACAGGCGGCCCGACAGGATCGTCTGCTCCTGGCGACACTCTACGAGACCGATCAGCGGCTGATGCCGGCCTACGAACAACTTCTTGCGCTGTCGCGCCAGGACGATGCGGCCGTAAGCGATTTGGTGCGGTACGCGGAATTCCTGCTGCGCAATGAGGGAGAACAGGCCCAATTTGCCGACTACGCGGAACCCATCCTGACTCGTTTGGAGCAAGATCCGTTCAACCGAGTGAGTGCCGTGCGTTTGCGTTTGGCAGCCGTCAGCAAGTTGCCCGCCACGCAACGCACAACCCGCAACCGGCAGATCATCGATCGAGCGGCAAAGCGATTCGTAACCGAGGAAAAGGACGATATTCTGCGCCGCGACACGCTGACCAAGCTCTTGGTCCTGTTGACGCGGCAGGAAATGTCGGATGAGGCAATTCGATTGGTGAGCGAAGCGCATGTCTGTTCGGAATTGGACACGGCGATCGCGCTGACCGACGCGCTGACGTTGTTGCCGGGCGATTCTCAGCTTTCGCAAAAGGGTGCCCCCGTTCTCAAGTCGGCGCTTGAGAAATCGCCGCGCTCGGCGGAGTTGTTGTACTCTGTGGGGAACTTGCGATATGTGCGCGGCGCGCGGGATGAAGCCATCGCCTTGTATCGCCGTTCGCTCGAAGTGAGGCCCAACGACAAGTTGACGCTCAATAATCTCGCGCTGGCACTGGGAGATCGCAAGGACGGTATCGCCGAGGGCTTGACCACGATCAATCGGGCTTTGGAAAAGTTTGGCAACGACGTGACTCTGCTCGATACGAAGGGGCAGCTGCTCGTGCTTGCCGGTCGATCCCAAGAAGGGCTGACGATCTTGGCCGAAGCGGCCTCGGTCCAAGGGAGCGATGCTTTGCTGCTCCTGCATTTGGCGAATGCGTATTTGGCCATGGGTAATTCGGCCGAGGCTCGCACGACCTACCGCCGAGCACAGCTTTTTAACGTCGCCTCACAGGTGGTGACTGCCGGTGATCGAGCGATCGTCGAACGGCTGGAAGCTCAGATTCGCGAGACCGTAACTTCGGGAGGCTGATCGATGTACACCATGTTGCAGCACCGGCGCGGCCGAATCACCGCCGCGGTGATGGTCGTCTGTCTCATCTTGATGACGGCTGTTCCCGCGATCGTGCAGGGCGTGTTGACTCAACGTTGGCGCGGAGCGACAGACATTTCTGGGGCGGCGACCCGTCTCGTGGAGTTCCCTACGCATTTTGGGGATTGGCAAGAGCAGGGCGAAGAGGAAAAGGTGCCTGAGGAAGCGCTCCGCGAACTACAGTGTGCCGGGTGCTTCAACCGCCACTACGTCAATCAGCGGCTGGGTCGGGACGTCACGGTCATCGTGATGGTGGGGCCCGCGGGCCCCTTGATTCGGCATCCGCCCGAGATCTGTTACGGCAATCGAGCGAACCAGCTTTTGTCAAAACCGGTCGACGTGGAGCTGACGACCTCCGATTCGACTCGGCATCGACTGCGGCTGCTGCGCTATGCCAATCCTCGAGCTGTCTCCGGAGAGTTTTCGGTCTGTTACGGCTGGTCGGAGAACGGCGCTTGGGATATCCCCGCGTATCCCCGCGTGGAATATGGCGGCGCGCCGATGTTGTACAAAATGCAGGTGCTGACGTCCGACGCCCTGCCGAAGGACGGCGGTCTTCCGACCGCAACCGCCCAGTTCCTCAACGATTTCTTACCCTTGTTGCGACAGCAAGCGCTCGCTGCTCGGTAGGGCAAGCACGGGTGAGTAGGATTCGATTCAGCGGTTCGGATCGGATTTGATTGGGTCGTCGTTTTCGGCCGCGGCCGCTGGTAGGCGCGGCTTTCCCAGCCCATTCCCTGGGTCGTCCAACGGCAACTTTGCCGGCGCGTTGCCGTTGCCGCGTTCTGAGCCACCCAGCCACTTCCGCAGCGAGCGCAGGATCGAGAGCGGGCCCCGCTTCGGGGCAACCGGGTCGACGCCAGCCACCTCCGGCTTCTCGCCGGGCCGAATCGCTCGATCTGGAACGGCGGGCAACGAGCGCGGCGCATTTTGCCCGACGTCGTTTCCCTCGGGGGCACAAACGACAAGGACAAACACAATCACCGCCGTCGGGATTCCAATAAACACCGTCGTCGCGAGCAAGATTTTTCGGAGCCGTCGCCCCCATTCTGCAGCCCCCGGCGCCGTCCCTTTTTTCAGCGACCGGCCACAATACGGGCACCAGGACAGGCATTTGCCAACCGAGCGCCCACAAGCAGGGCAGCTCGGGGTCACCAGCCGCACGGCCACGTTTTTCGTCCAGCGCAAGATGCCGGGGCGCCCGGCCAGCGCAAAGCCGCTGTGACGCGAATCGTTTGCGAATAAGAAGTGCGCACCACGGTCGCTGCCGGTGCGATCGTCCGGGCTAGTATCGCGAAGAACCGAGCCGATCGGAACGTCCTTCGAAACAACGCGACCGCAGCGCGGGCACGTCGTTTCGACGCGCGCATCATCATGCGCCTCAAAAATGGCGTCGCATTTCGGACAGTGGAGCATTAACACAGCGGCACCGATTCATTCGGGAGAAGTCCCAGTCGCGTCGCCCCAAGGCCGTCAACGCCCGGAGGGGTCCCCCTCTAATTAGAACGTAAACGGGCCCCGAACGGATCTCAGTCGGATTTTCGCAAGGTCCGACAATTTATTCGTTTACGGCGTGCGGATTCCCACCACCGGTAACTCCATCCGGTCGCCTTGGTTGGCGCGTTTTGGCCCTCTCGGTGGCCAGTCGTAAGTGATGAAAAAAAATCCCCGCGGCGACCGCCACATTGAGCGAGTCGGCGCCCAGTGCCATGGGAATGGTGAGTTTGCGGTCACACAATTCGATCCACCTAGGGTCGAGACCGTGCTTTTCGTTACCGAACAAGATTCCCGTACGCGGTCCCGGAACGAACGTTTCCAGCGCTTCGGCACGTGGGTCCAGAACACTCGCACACAGCTCAAATCCGTGGTCGTCTCGTAATCGCAGAAGGTCGCGCCTCAAATCGGTCGACTCGACGATCGGCAGCGTGAGAGCCGTCCCCATAGACACGCGGAGCACGCGTCGGGAAAAAGGATCCGCACAACCGCGTCCAACAATGAGGCCCCTGAGACCAAACCCCGTGCAAAGTCGAATCATGGCTCCGACATTCTCGGGATCGCTCACGTGCGGGCAAACGGCCACCAGCCCAAAGCTGTCGTCTCTGGGAACCAGGTCCTCGATCTGAGGGTTGGGCTCCCTGAGCCCGCAGGCCAAGACCCCCGTGTGAAATGCGTAGCCTACAAGTTGCTCGGCTAGTTCATGTTCGAGCAAGTAGATCGGACATGCTTCCGGGACGCGAGCCGGAAGCTGGCGGACGAGGCGCTGGCTCAGCAAAACTGATTCGACTTGGAAACGGCTGGCCAGCAGCCGCTCGACGACCAGCGAGCCTTCCGCGATGAATTGGTTCGACCATCGCGTTCGATTGGTGGCCTTGAGATTGCGATAAGGCTCCAGCCGAGGATCATCAAGGTTGGTGAGGATTTCGACGGGCATGCACCGGCCTGCTGTGCTTGTGCTCGTTCCAAAAAAAAACGCGCCGTCAGCCGGCGCGTTTTGAGAATGCGGTGCCCATTTCAGCCGTTAGATCTCCGCGAACGGCATCGGCTCCGGCTGGAGAACAAA
>Ga0210393_10003109_pt1 | contig 13418 bp, 13 predicted proteins | sample IncBWC27OmetaG_FD_160068 | JGI IMG/M metagenome (GOLD analysis project Ga0210393, IMG submission 160068) | Forest soil microbial communities from Barre Woods Harvard Forest LTER site, Petersham, Massachusetts, United States - Inc-BW-C-27-O ... | reverse complement strand
ACGCAGACTGGACGCGGCGATCATCTCGACGTCTCGATCATGGAAGCGGCGGCCCAGACTTCCGACTGGGCGATGCCAAGTTTCAGCGCGACGAAGGCGGCAGGCGGCCAGTACTTCGAATTGCGCACCGGCAACGCGCCCATCTACACGATGTATCCGTGCGCTGACGGCTTCGTCCGCCTGATCATTCTGAATCGGCGGCAGTGGCGCGCGATGCGCGCGTGGCTCGGTGAACCGGAGGTCGTGCAGGCCGATCACTTCGATTTTCTGCTGGGCCGCATGCAGATTCAGGCCGACATTCTCGATCCGCTGTATGCCGAATTCTTCAAGGACAAAACCAAAGTTGAGCTGGCGCTCGAGGCGCAGCGCCGCGGCCTCGCGATGACGCCGGTGCTGAGTCCCGACGAAGTCCTCGCCGTCGATCATTTCGCCGAGCGCAAAACTTTCCGCGATTCCGCGGTTGCCGACGGCGTCAACGGTCGCGTCGCCGACGGCTTCTTCATGCTCGACGGACGCCGCCTCGGCTTCACCGGCCCGGCTCCTGCGGCGGGCGCGCACGATCGCGACCCGTTCACGCCGATCGCGAAGTCCGCGCCTGCCCCAACCCCTGCGCAAGGCGGACGTCCTTTCGCCGGCCTGCGCGTCCTCGACTTCGGCATCGGCGGCGTCGGCGTCGAAGCCGGCCGCCTGCTCGCCGAAAACGGCGCCGACGTCATCAAAATCGAAACGCGCGCGCACCCGGACTTCATCCGCGCGATCTACGGCACCGAGATGAACCCGGCGTTCGCTTCGTCCAGCCGATGCAAACGCAGCCTCGGCATCAATCTCCGCACCGATCGCGGCCGCGACATCATCCTGCGACTCGCCGCCGACACCGATATCGTCATCGAGAACAGCACCACCGGCACGATGGAAAAATACGGCCTGGGCTTCGAACAGCTCCGCGAAATCAACCCGCGCATCGTCCTCGCCTCGAGTCAGATGATGGGGGCAAGCGGTCCGTGGAAAGATTGGATTGGCTTCGGCCCCAATTGCCGCACCGCGACCGGCATGACTTACCTCTGGAACTTCCCCGAAGGCGGGATGCCGCCCGGCTCCGGCGCCATTCATCCTGATCACACCGCTGGCCGGATGCTGGCTCTGGGAGCAGTCGCGACGCTCTTCGCGCGAAATCGCAACGCGGCAGGCGGCCACGTCGAAGTGGCGCAGGCCGAAACGATCATCGGCCTGCTCGCCGATCTGATGCTCAAAGCCTCGCTCGAGCCCGGCTCCGTCGGACCGCAAGGCAATCACAACCCGCGAATGGCGCCGTGGGGCGTCTACCAATGCAGCGGGACCGAGCGATGGTGCGTCATCACAGTCCGCGACGACGACGAATGGCGCCGCTTCCGCACGGCCATCGGCGATCCGGAATGGTCGCGCGACCGCAAATTCGAAACGGCGCCCGGCCGGCTCGAGGCCCGCGCCGAACTCGATCGTCGCGTCAGCGAATGGACTTCCTCGCGCACCGACCACGAGGTAACCGACATCCTGCAACGCGCCGGTGTCGCCGCCGGCTTTATGATGTACGCGAGCGACATGCCGGACGACCCGCATCTGCTCGCGCGCGGCTATCCTCAGCCGGTGACGCAACCGCCAGTCGGCATGATGAAGTTCGAAGGCCCCGCCTTCCACGCTGCATCGATTCCCGAGCCGCTCGTCGCGCCTGCGCCCGCGCTCGGCCAGCACACGCGCGAAATCTGCCGCACGCTTCTAAAGATGGACGACGCCGAGGTCTCAAAGCTGGTCGGCGACGGCGTGCTCGAAGAGTAAGCGAAATTCAAACTGCCTGGCCCGCGCACCATCCGCTCGACCACGCCCACTGAAAATTGTAGCCGCCCAGCCATCCGGTGACGTCGACCGCTTCGCCGATCGCAAACAAGCCCGGCACGGCGCGAGCTTCCATCGTCTTCGAAGACAACGCGCCAGTGTCGATTCCCGCTACTGTCACCTCGGCTTTCGCCCAGCCTTCCGAGCCCGATGGTTTGAGCTGCCATCGTTTCAGCCGCTGAGCCAGTGCAGAGAGATCGCGGTCCGGCACATTTGCGATTGCGACGTTCGCTGTCGATGCGCCCGCGAGTGCATGCGCGAGGCGAGTCGGAATCACCTCGGCCAAGACTGTCTTCAGCTCAGCCTTGGGCCGCGTGCGCTTTCGGTCGGCGAGCACGTCTTCGATATCCAATGAAGGCGCGAGGTTGAGTGATAGGGTCTCGCCGGCGCGCCAGTACGACGAAATTTGCAGAATCGCCGGACCCGACAGGCCGCGATGTGTGAACAGAATGTTCTCGCGAAAACTGTCGCGGCCACACGACGCGATCGCGTCCGCCGACACTCCCGCAAGGGTCTTGCAGAGTTCGAGCGTCTCGCCCGCGACCTTCAACGGCACCAGCCCCGGCCGTGGCTCGACAACGGCAAGACCGAAGCGTCGCGCCACCTCGTAAGCGAAGCCGGTAGCGCCCATCTTTGGAATCGAGAGCCCGCCGGTCGCGAGCACCAACGTCGGCGACGCAAAACTGCCGCGGTCGGTCTCGATGCGAAAGCGATCGTTGCGAGAAATTTCCTTGACGCTGTGTCTCGTGCGCAAATCGACGCGAGCGGCTGCGCATTCCGCCAGCAGCATCGCGAGGATCGCTCGCGCCGATCCGTCGCAAAACAATTGGCCTAGAGTTTTTTCGTGATAGCGGATGCGATGGCGGTCGACCATCGCAATGAAATCGTGCTGCGAGTAGCGGCTGAGCGCGGACTTGCAGAAATGCGGGCTGGCGGAAAGAAACCGCTCGGGCGCTACTTCAAGATTGGTGAAATTGCAGCGGCCACCGCCTGAAATAAGAATCTTCGCGCCCGGCTGATCGTTGTGTTCGAGAAGCAGCACGCGCCGCCCGCGTTGTCCCGCAGCCATCGCGCACATCAGTCCGGCCGCGCCCGCGCCGACGATCACTACGTCGAAAGATTCCATCGCGATCGCATCATACTAAATCCAGTCGATTTGCCGGTGCTGCGAGGCGCGTGCTAATTCGGGCTTTGGGTTCGCGAAGGAGCGGCAATGGCAATGACCCTCGACCAACAGAAGCATCGCGCTGTCGAATTTCTCAAGGCGCTCGAGTGGCCCGAAGCGGAGACGCTGGCCGCGATGGTCACCGACGATTTCGAATTCGATCCGATGGGCCGGCTCAAGCAGGTGCCGGTGCTGCACGGCAAGGCTGCGACGAAATTGATGGAAACCAACTTGCGGCGCGCGTTTCCCAATCGGCTCAAAATGAGGGTCCTCACGGTGATCGGCGAGGGCAACCAGATCGCTATCCAGGCTGAATCTGAAGCGATCACCGACAAGGGCAGGCAGTACGCGAACCGCTATCACTTCTATTTCCGATTCGCGGGCGACAAGATTGCGCTGGTGCGCGAGTACAACGACACCGACCACGTGCGCCAGGTCATTTTCAGCTAAACGGGAACTTATGACGTGAACCCGATGAAGCAGACGGTGAATGTTCTCGTTCCCGTTGGGCAGCTTGGGGGTGGCGTTCGTGCGGAGGAGGTGGCCAACGGGATCGCGTGGGGTTCGCATGCGATTGCCGTCGATGCGGGATCGACGGACAGCGGCGCCGCTTATCTTGCAATGGGAGTGTCCAAGAACAGTCGCGAGGCAGTAAAACGCGACCTGCTGATTCTGATGGAAGCGCAGGCTCGCGCGCGAATACCGCTGACGATCGGATCGTGCGGGCAAGCGGGCGGCGATGCGGGCGTGAACTGGACGCGGGATATCGTCGTCGAACTTGCCGGCGAGCTGAAACTGCACCCGCGGATCGCTCTGCTCTATTCGGAACAGGATAAGCGCGTGCTCAAGGAGAAGAACGCGCACGGCAAGATTCAGGCGTTAACTCCGACGAATCCGATGACCGACGCGCTGATCGATTCATGCGATCACATCGTCGCGGTGATGGGAGCAGAACCGTTTATGGCGGCGCTCGACGCGGGCGCCGATATTGTGCTTGGCGGACGAACTACGGACACCGCGGTGATCGCGGCGCTTCCCCTGATGCGCGGTAGCGGCGCGGGCGCCACGTGGCATGCGGCAAAAGTTGCGGAATGCGGTGCGCTATGCACGACAGATCCTGCTCGCGGGTCCGGCGTTCTCCTTCGAATCGGCGAGGACAGCTTCGTGGTGGAACCGCTATCGACGGGGATTCGCTGCGATACCTACAGCGTGTCGGCGCACATGCTCTATGAGAACAGCAATCCGTTCCGGCTGATCGAGCCCGGCGGAATTCTGGACGTCACTGCGGCACGATACCATCAGCTTAACGAACGTTCGGTCCGGGTAGTCGGCTCGCAATGGGAAACGCGACCGTACACGATCAAGCTCGAAGGCGCCGCGGGCGGGCCTTTTCAGACGATTATGTTGATCGGGATTCAGGATCCGAAGGTTCTCGCCAACCTGGACCTGTTTCACGATCGCATGCTGGCCGCGCTTCATGGCCGCGTGTCGCGCTCGATCGGTGAAGGCGTGGACTATGACATTTCGCTGAGGCTCTACGGATGGAACGCGGTCTCGGGTCTACCGGTGCCACCGGATGCCGTCCCGCCCCGCGAAGTCGGTGTGCTGTTTGTTGCAACGGCGGCCACCCAGGAGATGGCCACCAGGATCGCTAAGACCTGCAATCCTTATTTCTTTCATTTCCCGCTCGAGGCCGGAACTGAGCTTCCGAGCTATGGGTTTCCGTTTTCGCCCGCCGAAATCGAACGCGGACGCGTCTACGAGTTCAAGCTCAATCATGTTGTCGCCGTTAATGATCCACTCGAATTGGTGCGAATTGAGTGGGTCGATAAGGCATAGCGATGCCGAAGCTGCGCGACGTCTGCCGTTATGTTCGGTCGAAAAACGCCGGGCCGTTTTGGGTGACCATCGATCTTTTCTTCAAGAACGAGGAAAGCTTTCGCAAGTACCATGCGAGCGAAGCGATCTCGCCGCGTCGCATCGCGGAGGCATACGGCGTCGATCCGGCGCTGGTAAAATACTTCGCGGTCGAGAACCTGAACGTCGTGAAAATTTCCTTTCCACGCAAAACTTCACAGGGCGGGGTGGTAGAGCGCGACATGCATCAGGGGCAGCAATACGTCCGGCTGTTATCGATTGAACTGACGTGACGGAATTCGTTGGCTGGAGAAAATCCCGATTGTGGATTAAAGCTGATCGCGTGATACGTCCGGACCGCCCGCGCAACAACGATGACGGAGGAGTTACCCGTGACTGCGAGAAAACAGCGAATCCAGTTCCGCGATTTTTCAACCTTGAGCGCCGAAGACCGCGAGATGGGCGAGCGCAACAAGGTCAACGGCGAGGTCGTCAACATCTTCAGAGTGCTGATGCAGAATCCGAAGCTGGCGCGAAGCTGGTCGCGCTTCGCCGGCTACATCCTCGGCGGTCAATCGCTGCCGGCGCGCGATCGCGAGATTTTGATTCTGCGCATCGGCTGGCTTAACCAGGCGCCGTACGAATGGGAGCAGCACGTGCGAATCGGCAAGGCTGCCGGACTGTCCGACGATGAGATCGATCGCATCAGCAAAGGTCCGAAGGCGGGTTGGAACAAGCAGGACGCGGCGCTCCTCCAGGCGGCCGACGATTTGTACGAGAACTCCGTCGTCTCCGACGAGACCTGGAAGCAGTTGTCCGAGCGCTTCAACACCGAGCAAATGATGGACGCGGTTTTCACCGTCGGGCAGTACAACCTGGTCTCGTGGGCGCTCAACAGCTTCGGCGTGCCGCTCGACGACTACCTGCCGGGCGCGAACAAGAACGCATAACGGCAACGCGTACGAATGACGTTACCTCGAGACAAAAACGATCTTCCCATTCGCGCGTTCTCATCGGGCGCTGCGTGGGAGGATTGGCTCCAGGAGCAGCCGCGAACGTCGAAGGGCGTGTGGCTGAAGCTGGCCAAGGCTGCGTCCGGCATCACGACCGTTTCGAAACGGGAAGCAATCGATGGCGCGCTCTGTCACGGATGGATTGACGGGCAGGCCGATCGGTTCGACGCCGACCATTGGCTGATCCGTTTCACGCCGCGACGTCCGAAGGGTAAGTGGTCGCAGCTCAATCGCGCGCGGGCGATGGTTCTGATCAAGCTCGGCCGCATGCAGCCGGCCGGGTTAAAGGAGATCGAGCAAGCGAAACTCGATGGCCGATGGAAGGCCGCATATCCGCCGCAGCGCACGGCTGAGGTGCCGGAAGATCTCCAGTCGGTGCTCGATCGCAATCCGGCCGCCAGGCGCAACTTCGATCAGCTCGACCGGATCAACCGTTACGCAATCCTGTATCGCGTTCATGAAGCGAAGAAGCCCGAGACACGCGCGCAGCGGATCGAAAAATACACGAGCATGCTGAGCGGCGGCGAGACCCTCCACCCGACGCCGCAGAAGAAACAACCCTCAAAGATCGGTGAAGTGAAAAATGGATCTTCAACTCAAAGGAAAAACGGCGCTGATTCTCGGCGGCAGCAAGGGACTCGGGCGCGGCGTCGCCGACGCGCTGGCGGCTGAGGGCGTTGCGGTCGCGCTGGTCGCGCGCGGGCAGGAGGCGCTCGATCGCGCGGTCAGCGAAATCAATTCGCGCGGCGCAAAGGCGGTCGGATTCGCGGCGGACCTCGCCAACTGGCCGAGCGTCGAGAACGCGGCGAACGCTGCGCGCAAGCAGCTCGGCGCGATCGATATCCTGCTCAACAATTCCGGCGGGCCGCCGCCGTCGGGCGTCGTCGGCGTGCCGGCCAAAGTCTGGGAAGATCAGTTCAACGCGATGGTGATGCCGCTGCTGCGAATAACCGATTTGTTGATCGGCGACATGCGCGCGCGAAAGTGGGGACGCATCCTCAACGTGGCCTCGATGAGCGTGATCGAGCCGATCATGGCGATCGGCGTGTCCAACACGCTGCGCAGCGCGATTGTCGGTTGGGCGAAAACGCTCGCGACCGAGACGGCGCGCGACGGAATAACAGTCAACACTCTTTTGCCCGGCGCGATTGCGACCGATCGTACTCTAAACCTGAGCCGCGCGGCGGCGGAACGTCAGAAAATTTCGCTTGAAGAAGCAATTCAGCGAAACGCGCAATCGATTCCAGTGGGCAGGCTCGGCACGCCCGCGGAATTCGGCGCGGTCGCCGCGTTTCTGGCGAGTCCGCTGGCGGCCTACGTGACGGGGTCGTTGATTCGCATCGATGGCGGCGTGATTCGATCGGTTTGAGGTGCGCACATGAGCGACGTGCTTCCGCTGAGTTCCAAAATCCGGTTCGGCGCGATGGCGACGGCTGCCGATCGCGAGCATGCGCTGAAAACCGTCAACACGCTGTCGGAGTGGGGCTACGAAAGTATCTGGACGGGCGATCATGTGGCCTTCACCGGCCCGATCGACGATTCGCTTACTCAGCTGACGTACCTGTCAGCGCTCAAGCCGGGCCTGATTTTCGGCACGAGCATATACCTGCTGCCGCTGCGGCATCCGGTGCCGGTCGCGAAGATGGTCGCGACGGTGGATCGACTGATGGGCGCGGGACACTTTATTTTCGGCGTCGGAGTCGGCGGTGAATTTCCGCGCGAGTACGAGGCCTGCGGCGTTCCGCTGAAGCAGCGCGGCGGGCGCGCGAACGAGGCGATCGAAATAATCAAACGGCTGTGGACCGGTGAGCCGGTCGAGTACCGCGGCAAGTATTTCAGCTTCGGGAAAATCACGATGGCGCCGAAACCGCGTACCCCGGGCGGACCGCCCGTGTGGGTCGGCGGACGCGCAGCGGCGGCGCTAAAACGAGCGGCGCGGCTGGGCGACGGATGGATGCCGTACGTAGTAACGCCCAAGCGGGTCGCGGAAGGACTTGAATTTATCGCGCGTGAGGCCGAAAGCGCCGGTCGTAAGTTTGAGAATTTCGGCACTGCGCTCCACTTGTTCGCGACGGTTGGGCCGAGTTACGAAGCTGCGCTCGACGTCGCGGCGACGCATTTGAGCAAGCGCTATGCGATGGATTTCCGTGAGCCAGCCAAGCGCTACGCGGCTGTTGGCAAACCGGCCGATGTCGCCGCGCGAATCGACGAGTTCATCAAAGCGGGAATTCGCGACGTCAACGTCGATATCATTTCGGCGCCGGCCGACCGCGACGCGCAGCACGAGCAGTTCGCGAAGGAAGTAATTCCGCTGCTGCGCCGATGAGTCGCGCGACTATCGCCAGGTCAGCTTGTTTTGAACGCCGACCACGCCCCTGGTGTTCAGCGCGAGCGCTTCTGCTGCCTTGGCTTCATCGGCAGACGCCACCACGCCGCTCAGTTGAATAGTGCCGTGGTCGCAATCGACCTCAACCGGGTATCCATCCGAGATGCCCTGGTCGGCGAGTGAGCTTTTCACCTCGGTGATCAGCAGGTCGTCGTTGGCGCGTTCAGCGGGGGAATTGTAATGGTGCTCGGCCGAAGTCTGCACCTTATCATGCTCGACGTCGAGCGACTTGTCGGTACTCAACTCCGGAGTACCGGAGGGGACAACGACAGTCGCAGGTGGCATCTGTTGCTGTGCAAACGCAGTAGTCACAAGCATCGAGCCGGCGAGACCGCAAATAAGTATTGCGCCGACAGATTTGCTATTCAGCAGTTTCATAGGATTAGCCACTTGGGGCACGGAGAAACGAAGGAGTCTCTCCGTGCCCGATAGTCAGACGATAGTTAGTTGCTTTCCTGGTAAGTCTTCTGCTGATAGGTAGTGGTGGTCTGTTCCTGCGGCGGAGCAGGCGGCACCGTCACCATCGGCGTCACGGTTGAAGACTCGGCGTGATAGGCACTCGTGCTTTCCTGGGTCGCGTTGTTGCCCGCGTCGGAATAATTCGACGAGTCCTTTTCTTCAGTGGTGGTCACCGTGGTCGGCGGCGGCACCGCTACGACAGGGGCCGGCTGGACGACAACCTCCGCCGGTGGGGCAGGAACGTAGGTCGTTGCAGTTGTTTCTTTGACTTGCTCAGTTGAAGAGCCGCATCCGCTGACAAACGGCACGACCGCGAGACTCATGAGCGAAATTGCAATCCTGGTTGAATTCTTCATGATAAGAACCTCCTTGGTTCGAGCGTACAAAACCGCTTCGAGGCGCGGCCCGGCCATGTGTTAAAGGAAGCAATAGTCAAGCCATCTGAAACTCCGCAGCAAAGTGAGTGCTTTATTGACTATTGAGTATCGAAGTGAGTAATTGAGAAAGGATTTCCGGCTTACGCCAGTGGAGATGACTGACTAATGTCCACCTGGGCCGCCGGTCGCGCTGTGCCGGTGAAGTATGTAAACGCGCGAGGAGGGAGCGGCTCGCGATATCTCTGCGGTGAACTTCCAGCCGGACTCAGCCATGAATGCGGAGTCGCAGACAATGTGATCGAAACTGGCGTTGGATTGCAGCAGTCTCAATCCGTCGGCGGAAGATTCTGCAACGACCACTTCGCATCCGCTGCGCTCGAGGCATTCCTTGAGCGCGCTGTCGTCGGCAGACGAGTTGCTGATAAGCAGTGCGGTCTGAGAACTCGACTCAGACAGAAACGCGGAACTACCGGCATCCGCACTCTCAATCCTTCTTTTGGTACGACCCCGTCGCATCACCGCGACCAGCTCTTCAGCACGCGTGTAATCTTCCAAACGCCGGACGCGCTGGGCGGCCTTGTCGATCAGGCCGGCGAGGCGAACCATCTCGGCCTCGGCGGTCGTGGCCTCGAGCTCATGGCGCAACAAAGCGATGCGCAGTCCGACCGCATTGAGCAGGTCGTTAAGTTCGCTCGCTGTATCTTGAACCACCTGGACGATTGGATGCGGTTTGCGCGGTTTCGTCATGTCGGAACTCCCAACCCGCATCGCCGAGCCATCAAGCATAGGATCGGCCCGCAATCGTAAAAAATGCGCGCCAAAAGGAGCCGCCGCGATCCGCTTTTGGCCGATCGGCGACGACTCCCTTTCGCGTTACGTCAGTTGCTGGCGGACGAGCTGACAACCACGAGCTGGTTGTTCACACCCTTGACGCCCTCGATCTGCTGCGCGAGCTGGGCAGCCTGCTGCGCTCTCTCGGGCGAATTCACATTGCCCTTGAGGGTCACATATCCGGCGACGGTGTCGACGTGAATGCCGGACGCACCAACGTTCCTGTCACGCATGAACGCGGTCTTCACCTTGGCGGTAATAGCAGTGTCCTTGGTCGCGCGCTCGGTGCCGTGAAAGGTTTCCTTCGCGGCCGCCGCGGTATCGGAACCCGCCTGCTTCATTTCCTGACCGGCCTGATGCATGTCGGTGCTGGCAGGCGCGTCCTGTGCGAAGGAGGGCACCGACAAAGCCATGCCGAACAGGACAGCCGGTACGATAGTTTTCAGCGATGTAATTTTCATAATTACCTCTCCTGATTCCCGCTTACGGATTTCCGTTACGGATTCATTCCCTGCGACTTCAGCCACTTCTCGATGGCCTCGCGCTGATCGCCTGAGCGCTCCTGGATCTTGCCGACCAGTTTTTCCATGCTGCCCTGAGCCTGAGTCAGATCGTCATCGGTGACCTGTCCCCACTTGCGCTTGATTTCGCCAGATAGCTGCTTGAACTTCCCTTTCACTTGATCGCTATTCATTCGACTTGCTCCTCTACCTCTACAAAGTTGAACGTAATTTCACGGCCAGTTGCCGCGACAACAGGTAAGCAGCAAGTATAGGGCCACCTGCCTAAACTCATAAAAATGCAAGGGATTTTTCTAATCGTGAAAGGCAATTCTTTCACGATTCCGGAGAAGTCTATGGCGCGGAGGGAATCGACGAATCGGCTAGTTTTGGCAGAGGCTCGAGCAGCGTCGAGGCTTTGGTCGCGAGGCTTATCGCGGCAACGCTGTCGTGCTCAGCGAGCGATTTCTTGGCTTCCTGCAACAATCTCTGCGCGAGGATGTCGCGTTGAGAATCGTCGGCGTCCAGGTTTTTGCGGTCGACTCGCGTTTCGACTTTATCAACGGCCTGAATCAGGTTCGCTGCTCGCGCCGGATTTGCTTCCCCGGGCGGCTCGGAAGATTCTAGTGCGGACGAGCTCAGAGTAGGAGTCGTTCGCGCGACGGATGCGGCGTTCGCATTGCCTGAGGCCGGCGCCGACGGGCTGGCCAACGGCGTTGCGAGACTGACTGAGGCTGCGGGCGTGGCGCCGACCGCGGCTGCACCATTCTCCAGACTTACGTCGGCGTTCGTCGGCCCCGTTCCGTCGATCGAATTGGCCACGCTCGCTGCCTGCTTCGAAGCCCGCGCGGCAGCGGCTGCCGCGGTGGCTGCGGCCTTCGAGGCCGCCGCAGCATTCTCAGACGCGGCACGCGCCTGCCTTGCACTTCGCCTAGTCGGGTGTCCGGGAGTTTCCTCGGCAACCGGAGTGGAGACCACTGGCGTCGGAGTTGGAGTAGGCGTCGCCGTGGGCGTCGGCGAAGTGCCGCCGAAGAAATTTGAAATCCCCGACGTGCCCGACGTTCCGCCCGCGCATCCCGCGAATGCGAGAACGATTAGCGACAACGACAGCGCGCACGCAAGCTGCCGGAACTCTAGCCGATTGATTCGGTTATGCAGCGCTGGAAACCACTGATTTGGCAGGTGCATTTGCAGCAATCGGAATCGTAACCTTACACACCGTACCTTGGCCTAGTTCCGAGTCTATCGCTATCTTCCCGCCGTTGAGTTCGATCGCCCGCATCGCGAAGGGCAGGCCGAGCCCGCTCCCGCCGGCTTTGGTTGTGTAATACAAGTCGAAGATCCGATCCAGTTGCTCCTTGGCGATGCCGGGGCCGCTGTCTGCAACCGTCACTTCGACCGACGACCCTTGCAAGCTGCTCGAAAGGGTCAAGCCGCCGCCGTCGACCATCGCTTGTTCGGCGTTGGTTATCAGATTCGAGAGCGCTTCAGAAATCAGTCCGCGGTCGGATTGGACGGACGGCAGCGCTGGATCGAGCTGATACTCGACTTTGACGCGCTCGCTATTGACGCGGCCGCCCAGCTCCTTGAGCAACTCATTCATGTCGAACACGCTCAGCTTCAATTGCTCGGGCCGCATGAACCGCAGCAGTGCCTCGATCGCTTCGTCGAGGCGAGTCACCTCATGGCGCAGTTTGTCGATATGCTTGGCGCCCTTGTCGCCCGCTTCGTGGCGCAGCAACTCGAGCCGCATGTTCATGCCGTTAAGCGGGCTCCGCAGTTGATGGGCGAGGCCGGAGATCAGCGTCCCCAGCCGCGCGAGCCGATTCGATGAATCGAGCGCCGTTTCGAGTTCCATAACCGGCGCCAGATCGCGCAGCACGATCAGAAGACCGGCTGGAACCCGCTCGCGGCCAAGGCGAAGGAATGAAACCAGGTAGGTGCCGCCGGCCGGCAGCGTGAGCGGAACGTCGTGCGCCTCGGTGCCGGCTACAGTGGATTGCACCAACGCGAGCAGCGGATGCTCCGGGTCCAGCACCGACGCGAGCGACGCGCCCTCGAGCGAATCGTTCTTGGGCGCTAGGCGCTCCTGCGCTTCCTTGTTCGCGAACAGCACCACGCCATTGGTGTCGAGCAGCACGACAGCGTCCTGGATCGAGCGGACGACGTCGAACAGATGAGTCTGACTGCTGTCCAGCCGCGATCGATCCTCCCTGACTTGCCGCGACAGCTCGTTGAACTTCTCGGCGAGCGTGCTCAGTTCGTTGGCGCCCGATACTTTCACTTCGGAAGGACTTTTGCCGGCCGCGAGTTGCTCAAATCCGCTGGCCAGAAGGTCGAGCTGTTCGAGGATCCGGTTGGCAATCAGCAAAACGGCGAGCATTCCCAGCGCCACTACCAGGCCCGCGCTGGCAACAATCACTATCAACAGATGCCGCGCCTGGTCGGCGATCAGCGCCGTCGTCACCCCGACTGCGATAGTCGCGGCCGGCTTCCCATTGATATCCACGCCCCGGCGCGCTTCGTAAACCTTGGCGGTCAAAAGGCTGGGCAGCGAGGTGAACAGCAGCCATTGCGAAGCCTGGTCGTCGAGTTCCTTGACACTCGGCAGGTTGAGCGCGGGCCTGCCCTCGCCGTCGCCATTGGCCGCGACGATCACATTGCCGTCGTTGCCGACGATCGACGCCGCCACTACGTCGGGCCCAAACGCCACCGTCGCATCAAGCGCCTTGCGCAGCGACTCGCTGCTGCGAAGCGCGGTGGGGACGTCGCCGCTGCTTTGGGCCAGAGCGAGGCGCACCTGTTCGAAGATCTGCGCGATCATGAAATCGGTCGAGTGCGACATGTCATCGACCATCTCGCCGATTCGGTAGTCGAGCGAAATGATACTCAACGCGATCGTGGGAACCAGCATCAGCGCGAGAGCCAGCAGGGCCAGTCTTGCTCCCAGATGCATAGTCT
>Ga0210393_10003108_pt1 | contig 13420 bp, 9 predicted proteins | sample IncBWC27OmetaG_FD_160068 | JGI IMG/M metagenome (GOLD analysis project Ga0210393, IMG submission 160068) | Forest soil microbial communities from Barre Woods Harvard Forest LTER site, Petersham, Massachusetts, United States - Inc-BW-C-27-O ... | reverse complement strand
GCAAGCGTTCCGACGTTCAAACCTTCAAACGATCCATGTCTTTCATTTTCATATCGTTACGCACTGTCTTGCGCAATGGGCGCAGGTCAACCCCTGTGGAATCAACATCTTCCACGCACTTCGATCCCAACGTTCCAACGTTTCAACGTGGAACGATCCGAGCACACCTGCCCCACCGTTCCATTGCGCTACCCAAGGAGGACGCTATCCTAGCAATAGCATGAAGCTCCTGCCCAAACTCGCTCTTTGCTCCCTAGCAACCATTGCCTGCCTCGCGTGCTGCCTCGCGGCTTCCGCCGCCAGCGACCTGCCCACGGACAACTCCGCCATTTCCTCCGCCATCTGTCCCATCGTCTATCCCGTGGACCAAACGCCCACCGCGCGAGGCTACCGCTACGTCTTCTTCGGCAACGCCTTCTTTATCAACAAGCAGGGCTACCTGCTGACCGCCGCGCACGTTCTGAGCTCCTTCCGCAACGGCGGCGGACAGCCTCACATCCTGGTAGATCGCCCCATGGCGCCGCCCCAATTGCTCCCAGCGGAAGTCGTAGCGGTGGACTGGGAACACGACGTAGCCGTCCTGCGCGCCACGCCCAATCCCTTCGAGGGAAGATTTAAGGTCTCGTATCTGCCGCTCACCGCCGGGCAGCTGCTCCCGGGAAAGTCCGTGCTGGCCGTGGCCTTGCGCCCCGTCAAGATCCAGAACCCGCACACCTACGAGCTGCCCGCCAAAGAAAGCTTCGCCGCGCGCGTCCTGAACTACCAATTCACGCAAGAGGAAAAAGGCGCCGGCGATACGGAATTATTTCTGTTCAGCCACGAAGTGCTCCTCGGCCAGAGCGGCGCTCCCGTCGTCTCCGCCGATTCGCACGAAGTAGTGGGCCTGGTGGACGGCCGCTGGCTCCATCCCGGCGAGGCAAGCACAGCCGACGAGCCAATGACGGCGACCCTGGGCGCAGCCGTGCGCATTCATTACGCGCTAGCACTGCTTCAGGAAAAAGGAATCGCCTGGCAGACCGCAGCGGGAGCCGCGCCGTCGTCGCAAGACGCAGCCGCGCAACCAAAAAATTCAGCCGTCCCTGTTCCACTTTCCCTGGTCGCCTCGCCATTCCCCTCGCAATCGCTTTCCGGAGGCGAAGTTCTGCTCGACGCCCTGGTGAACGCCAGCGGCAAGCTCGAAGACATCAAAGTGGTGAAGGGCGAAAGTCCCTTCCGCGAAAAAGCCCTCAGCGCCATGCGCACCTGGACGTTTCTTCCCGCCCGCGCCGACGGAAAAGCAGTGGAAGCACGCATTGGCGTCACATTCCAATTCCCGCAAACGTTCCTCGCGGCGTCGTCGAAGCGCGCGCGCGAGTACGGCGAGCCATCAGCGAACCCACTGGATCACGGGCCGCAACCAGTGGCCACTGTCGAGCCGGACTCTTTGCCGAGCAGCGCCGGCGAAGGCAGCGTGATTTTATTCGACGTCGTGGATAAGCAAGGCCAGATTACATCCACGAGCGAAGTGTACGGTCTGCAATCGCTCACCACTGCAGCCGAAGCCGCCGTGCATCAATGGCGTTTCGCACCAGGAAAGCAGGCCGGGACAGACGCGGACTCAGCCGCCGTCGCCGTTTTCATCTTCCGCCGTTCAGTTGTAGCCGAAGGTGTAGCGTCCGCGAAGAAATCGAAGTGACGCAGCAGGCTTATTTTGTGGAACGCTCTGGCGTGAAGTGACGTGATATTTGCAGTTCGTAGTTAGGAGACGAATCAGAACAAACGCGGCTGCCGCTTCGGCAATTCGCGCCCAAAATATTCGTAAGCGCGCGGAGTCGCCACGCGCCCGCGCTGGGTGCGGTCAATCATTCCGATTTGCATGAGGTACGGCTCGTACATTTCTTCGATCGCGTCCTCCTCTTCGGAGAGCGCCGCCGCAAGCGTGCCAAGCCCAACCGGGCCGCCCGCATATTTATCGAGGAGCGCAATCATCAGATTGCGATCGACTTCATCGAGGCCGTGGTCGTCCACGCCCAGCATTTGCAGCGCTTCCTGGGCCACGGCGCGAGTGATGCGGCCGTCCGCACGCACCTCCGCAAAATCGCGCGAGCGCCGCAGCAAACGATTCGCGATCCGCGGCGTTCCTCTGCACCGCCGCGCGATTTCTTCCGCGCCGCCTTCGTCCATCTGGATGTTCAGGATTTTGGCGGAGCGGTGAATGATAATCAGCAAATCTTCCGGCTCGTAAAAATCAAGCCGGTGGACGATGCCAAAACGCGAGCGCAGCGGCGCGGTGATCAATCCCGCGCGCGTAGTCGCGCCAATCAAAGTAAAGTGCCCCAGCTGGAACGGATGAATGCGCGCCCCCGGCCCCTGCCCGATAATCAGGTCCACGCGAAAATCCTCCATCGCGGGATACAGAACTTCTTCGACTGCGGGCTGCAGCCGGTGAATTTCGTCGAGAAAAAAAACTTCTTTTTTCTCGAGCGAAGTCAAAATTGCAGTCAAATCACCTTTGCGTTCCAGCAGCGGTCCCGCGCTGGTCTTGATCGGAACGTTTAATTCGTTCGCAATAATTTGCGCGAGCGTGGTTTTTCCCAGTCCAGGCGGGCCATATAAAAGCACATGGTCCAGCGCCTCGTCTCTGCTGCGCGCCGCGTCAATCGCGATTTGGATATTTTCCTTGACGCGTTTTTGCCCGATGTATTCGTCCAGGCGTTTCGGCCGCACACTGACTTCTATGCGCGCGTCTTCGTCAAACGTCTGCCCGGAGACGATCCGCTCCGGCTGCCGTTGCTGCATCATCCGTTTTGCTGTTGCGTCAGCCATTGTTTATGCCGATCTGGCCGCGCGGCCTTTAGGCGCGCTCAAGGAATGCAAAGCGCCGCGCAATACTTTTTCAAAATTACCCAAGCCCGTTTCGCGTTTTGCTTCTCCGACGGCGCTTTCGGCGGCGCGCGCGTCGTATCCTAAATTTATGAGCGCGGAAATCACGTCGGCTTCGATGCCAGCGGGCGAGGACGCCGCGGGTTTTTCGGATTCCACCGCGACGGTTTCCAACTTGTCTTTCAGTTCGACTACCATGCGCTCGGCCGTTTTCCTGCCGACGCCGGGAATTCTCGTCAAGCGAGCCAAATCGCTTCCGCGAATCGCGGGCACCAATTCCTCGACACTCATTCCGCTCAAGATTTTCAGCGCGAGGGTTGGGCCGACGCCGGAAGCCGACAGCAGCATTTCGAAAAAATGTTTTTCGCGAGAGGAAACAAAACCGTAAAGCGCGAGCGCGTCTTCGCGAACGTGCGTATGAATCAGAAGGGTGACTTCGGTGTGAAGCTCGCCAAGCGCCGCATAAGTGGAAAGGGGGACTTGCACGACGTATCCTACGCCGCCGACATCCACGAGCACTTGGTTCGGTCTTTTTTCGGCGAGCCGTCCGCGAAGCTGGCCAATCATCGTTCGCCAGTATTGCCGCTTTTCCTTCGCCCGTCAACGCGCCAGTAGAGATTGGGCGGCGGAAGGATGACCAGGACCTGTTCAGGAGAGAGAGATTATCACGCGGACTCTCCAATTCGAACGCGCTAGCGGTGAGCGAGAGTAGCCGAGAAAATCAAAACCGGACGGCCAATGTGGCCGAGATTAACGGCGGTTGCGGTCTTTGCGGACGGCTTCGTCGATCAGGGCGTCCAATTCACTGCGCGTCAGCTTGACGTCGTCGTCGGTGGTTTCTCCGCCATCGCTGGTGATGGGCAATTCCGCGCCGCCACCGGGCGGGGGAGAAACGAAGTAACGCGGCCGCGCAGCCATCAGCTTGGCGACTTCCCGGCCGGAGAGCAGAACCGGCTCGCCTGCAAGCTCCGCAGCAAGGGTAATCTTCGCGCTGTGCTCGATGGTCTCCATTCGAAAGAAGGCGGTGAGCAGGTCCGGTCCGCAAGTGACTGCGCCATGATTCGCCAGTAGTAGCGCATCGTAGTGCGGAACAAATGGCTCGAGGGACGCACTCAGCTCCGGGGTTCCCGGCGTCGCGTACTGCACCAAGGGAATCTGGCCGAGTCCCACGATGACTTCTGGAAGCAGCGCTTGATTCAAAGAGCGACCGGCCACCGCAAATCCGGTGGCTGTCGGCGGGTGCGCGTGGCACACGGCCTGCACGTCCGGCCGCATCCTGTAAAACAACAGGTGCATGTCCAACTCGGAGGAGACTTTACGATCTCCCGCGAGCTGCCGCCCATTCGAATCTGTGACAACCAGATCCCCGGGATCCAGAATGCCCTTGTTCATACAGGTGGGGGTGGTAAGAATGCGGCCGTCCTCGAGCCGGACGGAGAGATTGCCTTCGCAAGCGACGATGAATCCGCGCTCATACATCCAGCGGCCGGCGATGCAGATGTCGCGGCGATGCTGTTCTTCGCTTTTCGAATGGCCTGATGAGAGTGAGTCCGGAATCACGGGCGGACTCCTTCCTGGCTCAGAATGTTTTTTCGAGCCGTTCAGTTTGAACTGACCTGGGCAGCATCCGTAGCGGAGTTACGGAGCGCCTTCTGCCGATCCCCAATACCGCGGCAGGAGCGCAAAAGAAACTAATACAAGTTGGCCGCAAAAGCTACTGCCATTCCAAATTTCCTCTGAGGACTAGACATGGCGCAGTAAAATGCCGTCTTTGACGGGGGCGGGAGGTTCATTGCCGCATGCAAACATGAGAAATCAGCGACGGAAGGCTGCCTTATCCGTTTTTCGTATTGTCCAAAACAGGACACAGTAGTTCATAAATCAAGTAACTGCTTCTTACCGGCCTGTTCTTTTCCCGGACCAGCCCCGGGCTTAAGCGGCCGGGGTCACAGATTTCTTGACACCTGACAATCTGTCTAAGTACCATCGCCGCGTTCGAATGAGCGACCCTCAGCCGAGCGCCGAACGACCGCCCCTCGATCAAACCAGAATCTGCTGGAGAGCCCCCATGAAATTCCGATTTACCTCACCGCGCGTCCTGTGCAGGATTGGGACCTGCGCCTTCCTGCTGCTTTGTATTTTTGCATCAGCCGGGACTTGTGCTGCGTCCGATCCTCCAATTCCCTCCGGAAGCATTCGCATTCACTACTTTCGGCCGGACGGCAACTATGGCGGCTGGACGGTCTATGCGTTTGATAACACCACGGAGAATACCGGCAACTATGGCGGCGGCCCCGTTCAAGTAACTGGCACCGACAGCTTCGGCGCGTATTTTGACGTCGGAGCGACCACGGGCGCGCAAGAAGTTGGCATCATAATTCACAATCCAACGGCGCCGGGCGGAGATCAGAAGGACACACCCAACAATTTGTTTGTCGATCCCGCCACCCAAGGCATTGAGTTCTGGGCGTACTCCGGGATAGCAAAGCTATACACAACCGCGCCCAGCTTGACCAATCCCACCGCGCTGCTCCCGGGATACGTCCGCGTTCACTACCACCGAGTGGACGGCAACTATAGCGGCTGGACGATCTATGCCTTCTTTGACACGACGGAGTACACAGGCGACTACAATAGCGGGCTCGTGCCTCCAACGAATTCGGACGCGTTTGGTGTGTATTTTGACGTGGCGGTTGCCACGAATTCGCAGAATCTTGGGCTGATCATTCACAACCCCTCTGCGCCTGGCGGGGACCAGAAGGACCCGGGACCGAACGAGTTTGTAGATCCGTCCACGGAAGGCTTCGAGTATTGGGGCTACACCGGGATCGGCAAGCTGTACAAGAGTCAGCCCAGTCTGACCAATCCCACGGCGCTGTTGCCCGGTTACGCTCGCATTCACTACTTCCGGCCCGATGGAGACTACGCGAACTGGACGGTCTACGCCTTCGATGACACCGCGGAATATACCGGCGACTTCAACGACGGGCTGACGGGAGTGACCAGCACGGACTCCTACGGGGTGTACTTCGATATCAGCTTGATTCCCAATGCCCAGAACCTGGGATTCATCATCCACAATATCTCCACGGGCGTTAAAGATCCGGGGCCGAACATGTTTCTGAACGTCGGCACCTCCAGCCAGGCCTGGGCGATTTCAGGAAACGCGACGGTTTTCACCTCAACGCCGACCCCGGCGCAGATACTGGCGAGCCTGCTTAACGTGGAGCAGGCTTACTGGCTCGATCGCCAGCGAGTGGCCATTCAGCCGCAGTTCGCGCAGAGCGGCGATACTTATGCAATCAGCTCCAGCCTGACCGGCGGCCTGTCTGTGACCACCACTGGCATTACGGGAGGGGCCAATATTCCGCTCACGGTTGGCGGAAGCCTGACTGCGGATGAGTTGCTCCGTTACCCACAATTGAAGGGTTACGCTGTCCTCCAACTGCCGCCAGATACGCGAGTTTCGACCTTGCAGACGGCTCTCGAGGGACAACTCGCCTTTTCAGCGATTGATTCGACAGGAACGTTAAAGTACGCCACAGGCATTCAGTTCGCGGGCGTTCTGGATGATCTCTTCTACTATCCGGGCAAACTGGGGGTCGTCTTTCGCCATGAAGAGGGCGATTGGCACGACTGGGCCGACGACGAGAACTGCGCCGTGAAGCTGAAGCTATGGGCGCCCACGGCGCAGAGTGTTTCTGCGCAGATCTTCGATCACGAATTCGATACGGCGCCTTCCACCGTTGTACCGATGCACGAACACAATGGCGTGTGGGTAGCGGATGGGGATTCCAGTTGGAAAGACAAATACTACCTGTATAGCGTGCAAGTCTGGGTGCCAGCTGACTCTGCCGTGGACACGAATGTCACTTCTGATCCCTATTCGATCGACATTGCCTTGAACGGAATCAAGAGCAGGATCACCGATCTCGACTCCGATGAAACGAAGCCCGCAGGCTGGGACGAAGACAGTTCACCTCCGCTGAGAAGTTTCAGCGACATGAGCCTATATGAGCTGCATATCCGCGACTTCAGCGTGAATGATCTGACAGTTCCAGCGGCTCATCGCGGCCTGTACGAAGCTTTTGACGACCAGAACTCGGATGGAATGAGGCATCTTCGCTCTCTGGCCAAGAGCGGGCTCAAAGCGGTGCATGTCCTGCCTTCCTTCCACTTTGCCAGCGTGAATGAAGACAAATCCAAATGGATCATTCCCACCGGCCTGGCACAATTCCCACCGGACGGCCAGCAGCAACAGGCAGCCGTCGCCGCTAGCCAAACCAGTCCTGCTTATAACTGGGGCTACGATCCGGTGCACTACATGACGCCGGAGGGAAGCTACTCGGTAAATCCCGATGACCGTGTGCGCGAATACCGGGTAATGGTGAATGGGCTGCACAAGGCGGGGCTGCGCGTGGTACAGGATGTGGTTTTCAACCATACCAACGCCAGCGGCGAAGGTCCCAACTCGAATCTCGACGAGGTGGTGCCAAATTACTATCACCGTCTCGATACGAATGGAAACCTCGAGACAGCCTCGTGCTGCCCGGATACCGCCAGCGAACATAAGATGATGGAAAAGCTGATCATCGACACCCTCTTGCTCAACGCGCGGAAATATAAGATCGATGGCTTCCGCTTCGACATCCTGAGTTTCATGTTCACGTACAACGTGCAGGACATTCAGACGGCCCTGCAGTCACTTACCCTGGAGAAGGACGGCGTGGACGGATCCAAGATCTATTTGTATGGAGAAGGCTTTAACTTTGGAGACACCGCGAACAATCAGATAGGACCCAACGCCTCGCAGATCAATCTTTACGGCTTTGGCGTTGGCACTTTCAACGACCGCATCCGCGACGGCATACATGGCGGCAGCCCATTCACCGATGAACGGGTGCAGGGCTTTGTCACGGGGCTCTTCACCGACTCAAGCGACTTCACCAATGGCAGCCTTTCTTCGGATCAGCAGAAGGCCCAATTGTTCCAGTACTCTGACTGGATCGATGTAGGACTCACAGGAAATCTGCGCGACTACACGTTTACGGATAGCGCCGGGACAACCGTTACCGGAGCTCAAGTAAATTACAACGGGCAGCCGACCGGGTATACCAAGAGTCCCATCGAGGCCATCAACTATGCCTCTGTTCACGACAACCAGGACCTTTTCGACCAGGTGCAGTTGAAATCGAGCTTCAGCGACAGCGTCGCCACTCGTGCCCGGCGGCACATCATGGGCATGAGCCTGGTAACGCTGGGCCAAGGCATCCCATTCTTCCAGGGCGGCGATGATTTGCTGCGCTCCAAGGACATGGATCAAAACAGTTATAACTCCGGGGACTGGTTCAACAAGATCGACTGGAGCGGGCAGACGGCCAACTGGGGCATCGGCCTGCCTATTGCGAGCCAAAACGAAGGCCAGTGGCCAATCATGACGCCGTTGCTGAGCAACCCGACCTATACGCCGCTTCCAGCAAACATCACCTACAGTAAAGCGGCGTTTCGCGAACTGCTGAAAATCCGCTACAGTTCAGACCTGTTCCGAATGGCAACATTCGAGGAAATACAACAGAACCTCACCTTTCTGAACACCGGACCGGACCAGGCGCCGGGGCTGATTGTCATGAAGCTCGACGCCAATGGCGGGGACTACGGGGCCTACAAGCACATTGTAGTGGTCTTCAACGCCACCAATGCGCCCGTGACTTTCACCGACAGCCGGCTACAGGGGTTGCTGTTGCATTTGCACCCCGTGCAGAAAAACGCAAGCGATCCGGCAACGAGACAGTCTACGTTCAATTCCCAGTTGGGAACAGCCACGGTCCCCGCGCTTACCACTGCGGTCTTTGTGGCCGAAACCGAATAGGCAATTCGCTGCCCAAAAGAAACGCGTCTGAAAGCTGGCCCGCTACCAGGTCAGGTTTCAGGCGTAGATGCCGCGCAGCTTCAGGGCACGGGCCACACGGTCGATGGCCAGCATGTAGGCGGCGATGCGGTTATTTACTTTGTGCAGTTCCGCGAAACGAACGACCTGGTCGAAGGCGTTTTCCATAACATCGAGCAGGCGCTCGTTGACTTCGCTTTCGCGCCAGAAAAAGCCCTGGCGGTCCTGGACCCATTCGAAGTAGCTGACGGTGACGCCGCCGGCATTGCCAAGAATGTCCGGGACGGTGAAGATGCCCTTGGCGTCAATGATGGCGTCGGCCTCCCAGGTGGTGGGGCCGTTGGCGCCTTCACAGAGAATTTTCGCTTGCACGGAATGGGCATTTTTCTCGGTGATTTGATTTTCGATGGCGGCGGGGATGGCGATCTCGCAGGGCTGGAAGAGGACGTCGCGCGCGGCCATCTTTGTTCCGCCGCCGGGAAAGTCCTGGAGCGATTTTTTCTGGGTGTAGACCCAGTCGATTACTTTGGGGACATCGAAGCCGTTTTCGTTGTAGAGCCCGCCGCCGATGTCCGCCAAACCGACGATCTTGTAGCCCGCCTGCTGCATCAACTCCGCGGCCAGCGAACCGACGTTGCCGAAACCCTGAATCACCACGCGGCATCCTTCTCGCTTGATGCCCATCTTGACGAGGGCTTTATTGCAGCAAATCATCACGCCGCGGCCGGTGGCCTCGCGGCGGCCGGCGGAGCCGCCCAATTCGATGGGCTTGCCGGTGACGACGGCGGTGGTGGCCTGGCCGACGTGCATGGCGTAGGTGTCCATGACCCAAGCCATGGTCTGCTCGCCGGTGCCCACATCGGGGGCGGGAACATCGCGCTCGGGACCCAGCCAATTCGCGAGTTCCGCGGTATAGCGGCGAGTCATGCGTTCGAGCTCTCCGCGCGACATTTTCTGCGGGTTGCAAATGATTCCGCCTTTAGCGCCGCCAAACGGAATGTTCACGACCGCGCACTTCCAGGTCATCCAGGTTGCGAGCGCGCGTACTTCATCGAGCGATACATCGGGCGCGAAGCGGATGCCGCCCTTCCCGGGCCCGCGCACCGTGGAATGCAGCACGCGATAGCCGGTGAAGACCTCCAGCGTTCCGTTGTCCATGCCGATGGGAATGTAGAGGGTGACCTCTTTGCTGGGATATTTCAGATACTTGTAGATGCCCTGTTCGAGTCCCAGTTTTTTCGCGGCCACTTCAAAACGCGCTTCGGCGTTTTGGTAGACATTCATCTCTTCCGGCATGGGGGTTTGCGACATACGAAACTCTCCTTCGCTGACGAATTCCAATTCCGCCGCTATTTCCTCACGATTGTGAGGCGCTTCTAATTTCTGTTTTGAGCAGGAGCGCTGACTTTTCCTGTCTGCCGCGCGGCATTCCCCGCCGGCACAAAGAGCCTGCAACGAGCGGACAGCCTCGTTCGAATCTCCACACGTAAATCATCCTGTAGTCAAATTTACAGGCACGCTTCGGGGGCCAAGGGAGGTGAACTTCGGCGGTCTACCCACCGCCAGACCTGCCAATTGGCCGGGCCGCCAGTATACGAACCAATCCCCATGTCCCGCAAGTTTGGGGGCCGATCTAGAGAGTAGGTCCGTATCCGATTACCCGACGCACCAGGAGACAGCAGAGTTGTGTCGCCACACTCCGCGTTGGGTTAACTACATCGTTCGAGTTTCGCTCGACGTGATTGAGGCCGCTAGCCAACGTGTTATGTTGGAGATCCCTTCCAACCGATTCCTCTGCGAATTGATTACCTATTTTGGGGCACAGGAGAAACCCACATGCTGGAAATTCTATTGGTCGAAGATAGTCCTGGCGACGTTCGGTTAACCATAGAAGCTTTCCGCGTTGCCAATCGTTCTGTACACATGAGCGTGGCAAGCGACGGAACGGAGGCTATAGCATTTCTGAGACGCGAGGGGAAGCACACCGTTGCTCCCCGCCCAAATCTTATTCTGCTGGACCTGAATCTACCAAGAATGGATGGCCGCGAGGTTCTGGCCAAAATCAAGGAGGATGCCGGGCTGAAAACGATTCCTACAGTTATCCTGACCACATCCAGAGCGCAGCAGGACATCACGAGAAGCTATCAACTGCAGGCGAACTGCTACCTATGTAAACCGGTTCAACTAGACGCGTTCGAGAATCTGGTGAAGAGCATCAATGATTTCTGGCTAACGAAGGTCGAGTTGCCGGCGCGGTTTGCGCCAGCGCCGTGAGAAGAAGGTAGGCGTCCCTCACAACTTCCAACAGCTGGGCGTGTGGGACCGGTTCGCCTAGTATCAGAGATTTGGTTGACTAGATAGCCGGATTCTCGTTCGCCGCCCTTGACTTCATCAGCCGACGCGTCACAATAAAAGTCCCTTCCGAAATCGTCCTTTGGCAGCCGATTGTCCTACTCAAACAATAGCCAAGCGCCCTATTTGCGCAATCAAGCGTTGAGGAACGCTTCGCTTTCGCTTGAAGCAACGGAGAGGAAATCATGGAAACCAGCGGAGGAAATCTTAGACCCATCCGAGTTCTTTTGGTGGAAGACAGCCCTGGCGATGTGCGTCTGATGCAGGAAGCTTTCCGCGATGCCAGGCCGTCCATCTTTTTGCATGTAGCTCCCGATGGCATGGAGGCTATGGCTTTTCTGAGACGCGATGGAGACTACGCCCAGGCTCCTCGTCCAGACCTGATCTTGCTAGACCTAAACCTGCCGAAAATGGATGGACGGGAAGTGCTGGTTCGCATCAAGTCGGACAGTAGCCTGAAGACAATCCCCACCGTCATCCTGAGCACTTCCGTGTCGGAGGATGATGTTGAGATAAGCTATCAGCACGGGGCGAATTGCTACTTCAGAAAGCCCGTAGAGTGGGACGCGTTCGTCAGTCTGGTGAAGAGCATCAATGAGTTTTGGCTAACAAGAGTGAGATTGCCGCAGAATCGGAAAGGCGAATGATGCACCCGGTGGCTGAAAAACGCGGCAACCAGAAGCTGGCGCCGTACCCCGTTCCTCAGGCGTTTTCGGTGGGATACGCGCACACCCGCGCTAGAACGGGTGATGAGCACAATGGATAAAAGTTACTGCAAGCGGAACTGGATGGTGACGGTGAGGTGCATGGAGACGGGTTTACCGTCGAGTGCAGCAGGCTGGTATTTCCACTGCTTCAGGGAGTCCATGGCGGCCTGATGGAGCAGCGTGGGACCGGAAACAATTTTCATGGTGGTCACGCGGCCATTGGCATCGATGAGCGCATCAATTTTCACGTCGCCGGAGATGTGCTGGTTTTTAGCGAGTTGCGGATAAACGGGCGCGACGCGCGAAAGTAGTTGCGCCTGGACCACGGCTCCTCCTACCGGGAGCGGCGCGGCGGGGGCGGCGGGCCCCTTGGAAGCGACGGCCAGGCCTGTGCCGAGCGATTCATCCGTGGATTCCGGCTGGTCCGCGCTCAAGGCTAGCCCGGGATCGGAGTCGGTGCTGTCCTGCGCACCCTGATGCTTCGTTACCGTGGGGGTCGCGAAGCGAACTTCCCCAAGAGCAGGCTTTTTGGGCGCCGCGGGCACTGGCTGAACTTCGGAGGCGGGCACTATTGTTGCGGCGTCTTTTTGTGAATTCTTTACGACTTGCTGATTGCGTCCCGCGACTGATGAAGCGTTTGCCGGCGCACTGGAAGAATTCGAACCGGGATTGGTCAGCGAGAAAGCAGTTGATTGCGGCGCCGGGTTTGTTTGCGCCGGAGAAGCAGCTGAAGCCAGTTCGTCGACGTGCGGTTTCGCTTGCGCAGCTACTGCCGGAGCAGGAGCCTGAACTGCGTGAGTACTGGCCTGAGCCGCGCTTGAAGGCGAACTGATCGTTTGCCGGTTCATGAACCACCAGCCGCCGGCTACGACCAACAAAACCCCCGCAGCAATCGCTGCGAACAAAAGACCTTTGCCAGAACTCCCGGACGCAGGCTCGGGTTCGGGCGTGCTCTCATCAATGGCAAGCCCACTGCCGAAGTTAGGCACTTGAAGTACAGAAACAGTTTCATCCTGGACGACGGGCTCGACTTCCGTCGCGGCTTCCTCATTCTTGGCCTTCTCCGCGAGACGCTTTGCTTTTTCTCGTTCAATCAGTTCCTGCGTGGAGACGGGCGCAGCCGCGTTGCGCGCGAGTGGCTCGAGCCACGATGGAATCTTCAGTTCTTCCTCTTCGAGAGACGATTTCGAAAGCGGTGGAGCAAGCTTGGCCGGTTCCGCGGGCTTCACGGGCAGAGGCAACGGTTCCATCTTCGCAAATTCCAAAACTTTTGCGGCAACGTCAGCAACCGGTTGCTTGCCCAGGGGCGGAGTGACTGGCGCAGGCGGCGCGGACTTGGCTGCTTCCGGCTGCTCGAAAAGCAAAGTGGAGAGCTGCTCCTGGAGGCGCGCGGTGTGTTGTTTGAGCGCTTCGGTTTCCGGATCCGCGGCGGCCGGCACGTGTGCGACCGGAGGCGGCGGCGGAGCGAGAGGCTGGACTTCCGGCACGGAAGGCAGGCTTGTTGCGCTGAAGGTGGATGGAGTTCCGGTTGCTTTGGAAGGAGGCGCAAAAATGGAAGCCTTGGCCTCCGAGGTGCGCGGCAGATCGAATCCTGGGAATGGCGCGTCGAGCG
>Ga0210393_10003106_pt1 | contig 13430 bp, 14 predicted proteins | sample IncBWC27OmetaG_FD_160068 | JGI IMG/M metagenome (GOLD analysis project Ga0210393, IMG submission 160068) | Forest soil microbial communities from Barre Woods Harvard Forest LTER site, Petersham, Massachusetts, United States - Inc-BW-C-27-O ... | reverse complement strand
AGTGCTCTCAACGACGAGGAGGGCTTAAGCGGCCGTTCAACCGCGCTTCGGGAACTACAGTCCCTGGCCGCCCAATACCTGGAGCAGCGATGAAACCTCATCGCTGCTCACACCTGCAGGTTCCGAAACGAGGGTAGATATATGCTTGACGGAATATCACTGGATCAGCTCCGCACTTTTCTTGCGGCCGCAGATGAGGGTAGTTTCTCGGCGGCCGGCCGCCGCTTGCGTCGCGCGCAGTCCGTCGTTAGCCAGTCGCTGGCCAATCTTGAAGGCCAACTCGGCGTGAAACTGTTCGATCGAAGCGGACATCTTCCTGTGCTGACGGATCAAGGCCGCGTGCTTCTCGCCAATGCACGTGCGGTGGCGGGCGATGTCGACTTGCTCAAAGCGCGGGCGAAGAATTTGGCTGGCGGTCTTGAACCTGAATTGAGCGTGGCAGTTGACGCCATGTTTCCGGAGACGACTTTCACCAGTGCAGTGGGTGCCTTCCAGAAGGAATTTCCGGCGACGTTGCTCAGATTCGACATTGAGTCGAGTGCCGTGATCGAGCCAGTGCTCGACGGGCGTTGCAGCATTGGCGCTGTCGGATCCTGGGCGCTCATACCCCCGCAACTTACCCACGAAGCGCTGCTGACAGTTAGGTTATCCATGGTCGTTTCGGCGCAGCATCCGCTCGCGACTCACCGCGGGCGGATTCCAACATCGGTCCTCGCCCAACACACCCAGATCTCACATATCGATACTTGCGATATGTCGCTGGCCCGAGGAGCAGCCCGCTTCAAGTACCCAAAAAGGTGGCGCTTATCCCATCTGGGCGCGAAGCTGGCTTTCCTGCGCGCTGGATTTGGATTCGGCGCCATGCCGCAGCATACTATCGAGGCGGACCTCGCAAGCGGCGCGCTGGTCGAGATCACGGCTGAGGACGCGCCGGCGGGCGGCCACGTACTAGAGATGTGGGCCGTCTACAGGACCGATAGTCCGCCGGGGCCCGCGGGTCGATGGTTCATCGACCGCCTCATGCATGCGCACGCACAGACGCAAGCACAAGAGCTGGCTCAATCGCAGCCGATTTCCGTTGCCGCCATGGTTGCGCGTCGACGGCCGTCGATCCGGATGCGGGCATCCAAACGAAAGCGAATCCGTTGACGGCACTAAAATAAAAGGCATCCGAGTCCGGCGCCGACTAATGTGGACATGTGTCCGCGTTAACGTTACGGAAGATCTGATTTGCCCGAGAGATTTGTTGCATCATCGAGGTATCCTGGAAAGGCGGAGGCCTCATGCTTAAACCAATCATCAATGTCGCAGATGTCTCGCTCGATCCCACCCCGCCGAATTTTGCACCAAGTGGCCCCGCTGCCGAGCGCTTCGAGGCGAAGACGGGAGTAATCGGTGCGCGCATCGGCGCGCGGAAGCTTGGGTATAACATCACCGCGGTGCCCGCGGGTAAGCGGGCGTGGCCGTTTCACAATCACCCTGCCAAGGAAGAGATGTTTTTCGTGTTGCAGGGTAGCGGTGAGGTACGAATCGGGGAGGCAAGATATCCCATTCGCACGGGCGACATTATCGCCTGCCCGGCGGGCGGCAGGGAAGCGGCGCATCAGATCATCAATACCGGGACCGAAGAGCTGCGCTATCTCGCCGTCAGCACCGAGCATTCCCTGGAAATGGCGCAGTATCCGGATTCGGGTAAGTTTGCAGTGAAAGCCGAGTTCGGAACCGCGCCGGACGGGACGCCGCAGCGATTCGTTTTCGTCGGCCGCGAGACTCAACCGGTCGATTATTGGGACGGAGAATGAACCCAAAGCCTCTGACGTCGGTGTGGGTGCAGCGCGTTGAGGTGTTGGGCGGGGTCGCGCCGATCAATCAATGAGAGGTCACTCCGTTCAGTCCTCGGCTCAGTTATAATCGGGGAAAGACCGCTACTACCCGCAGCGGCGCTGGAAGACACTATGCCGCGGTTACTTCTCATCCTTTTCGCGGCACTCCTGTTGGTCTCGATTGTCGAAGCACAGCAGCCCGCATCGGCAAGTCCCCCTATACTCGATTTCGCCTACTACCGTGCGCGGATCGAGCCGATGTTCCTGGTGAAGCGCTCAGGTAACATTCCGTGCGTTGAGTGTCACGAGCAAGGGCAGGGGGCGCTGAAGCTTCAGCCGCTCAGCGAAGGCGGTTGGACTGAGGACGCGTCGCGCAAGAATTTCACATTGATCTCGGCGCTTGTTGTGCCCGGCAACCCCAAGTCCAGCCGCTTGCTGCAGCATCCGCTCGCGCGTAAGGACGGAGGAGATCCGTTTCACGGCGGCGGTAAACACTGGTCCGGGCAGGATCCGGAATATCTAACGCTGGCCTCGTGGGTGAGGGGCGAGACGCTACCCTCGTCGAAGAAAGTTGTACGCGTCATCCAGACCAATTCGGCCGGTGACAACGTTCATGTCATCGATCCCGCAACTAACAAAGTCGTCGGGATCATCCAAGACATTCGCATTCCGCACGGCGTAGCGGCTGCGCCCGACGGCAGTCGTTTGTACATCACCGACGAGGCTCTGAGCACGCTCGACGTGGTGGACGCGCGCAGCTTGTCAGTCGTCGCCAGGGTGCGGCTGACCGGTCGGCCGAACAACGTGACGATCACCCAGGATGGCAGGAAGGTGTATGTCGGCATCCGGGAGGAACCGGGCGGCCTCAACGTCATCGACACCGCGCTTCTCAAAAACGTGAAAATCATACCAACCAGCGGCGGCATTCATAATGTGTATGTCACGCCTGACGGGAAATTTATTGTCGCGGGGTCGTTGACTCACAATTCGATTTCCATCGCCGATGTCGTCACCGACACCTTGGTGCGCACCGTCAAAATGACCGCGGGGGTGAGGCCGATGGCGTTCGAATCGAAGCCCGACGGATCGACCAACCGGGTATTCGTTCAGCTGACGGACTACCACGGTGTCGTCGCCGTCGATTTCGCGACCGGGAAGGAACTGGCGCGTTACGATCATCCGGCGTTAGCTGGCGTAGAGGCTCACTGGGACGGGCTGCAAGGCGCGCCGGCACACGGTCTTGGGATCACACCGGACGGCAAGCAGCTCTGGTCTACGAGCAAGGTCTACGGATACGCCTACGTGTACTCTCTCCCGGACATGAAGCAACTCGCTCGCGTCTACGTTGGCCAGCATCCGGAGTGGATCACCTTCACACCGGATGGCCGCTTGGTCTATGTTGCCGCCGCGGGCGACAATCTGACGTTCGCGGTAGACACAAAGACTTTCAAAGAAGTCTCGCGAATTCCGGTGGGCCAGGTACCTAAGCGAAACTTGACGGCAATCCTGCAGACAAACGTCGAAGATTTGCATGAGTAACGGTTTTGAGTCGATGGTCCACGGCGCAAGAATATCGGCTCACGGGTAGGGAAAGAGATCGTCGATATCAGGCGGTAGGGCGACGAGCCGACCATCCAGCGGACTCGCTTTCAGTTCGATGCTGAAGCCGATGCCTTCCTTGTGCGGGAATGCGGCGCCACCGGCAGTGCCGTCATTAATTCATCACCAAAAAGTCATCCAGATTCCATTTTCCCACCATAGTCTGTGGCGCCCAACCCACCCTTCAGGAGGTTTTCATGCTGCACGCTAGACATTTGGGAACGCTCGGCTTATCGGCCCTGCTGATTCTCTCAACCCAAGGAAAGGCCCGCGCGGACGATGATTCCCGCTCAATCAAAACGGTCTTCGTGATCGCCCTGGAAAACCACAACTGGACGCAGCCGATCGGCCAGTTTTCCGGTCCGATTCAGCAGATTTTCCAGAACCCCAACGCCCCATTCATCAACAGCCTGGTGAACGGAACCGCCGTTGCCAAGATCAATGGGACTGACGTCAACATCAGCCGCCAGGTGGCCTATGCCACGAACTACCGCAACGTCCTAGCCACCGCCGGCGGGAACAATGCCCATATCCATCCTTCTGAACCCAACTATCTCTGGGCGGAGGCGGGCTTCAATTTCAACATATTCGACGACGCTGATCCCTTTGTCCCTCAAGGCGGTCCTACGGTGAATCAAGTCAATAACCTGGACAATCAGCTTCATCTTGCGCGTCTCATGACCGACGCGGGTAGGACTTGGCGCTCTTATCAGGAAGACATCGACTTGACCACGGTGGGCGGCCAGCTGACCAATGTCGTCCTGCCGAAGAATCAGTGGACGGTTCCGCTCTCCAGCTTCTCCGGAAACTTTGCCTCCGGGGTCAATCAGTTCAACGGCTCGACGCAGTTCAACTACGCCGCGAAGCACAATCCCCAGGTGTTCTTCACCGACAGCAACGGCGGCGACGATTCCACGCCGGCCAATCCGTTGTCCCACAACTATGCTCCGTTGCAGCAGTTGTTCGCCGATCTGGCCAACAATACCGTGGCCGATTACAACTGGATCACGCCCGATCAGTTCAACGACATGCACACCGCGCTCCACAATGGCTTTAAAGGCCTGACGGGCGACGCGGCCAATATCGCCCAGGGCGACAACTTCCTGAGCACTGTGATTCCCGCGATCATGGCGTCCCGCGCCTATCAGAATCACGGTGCGATCATCATCTGGTGGGACGAGTCCGAACAGGATGCGGCGAACGATAACCCGGACGACTTCAATCACGCCGTTGGCGAGATCGTGATTTCACCCCAGGCTCATCCCAACATACAGGGGCTGCCGTTTGCCAGCTCCGTGCTTCTCTCGCACTCGTCTGATCTGCGCACCATGCAGGAAATCTTCCACGTGACCAAGCCGCTTTTCCTGGGCGACGCTGTAAACGCCAACGACCTCTCCAGCTTGTTCGCCGAAGGCGCGATTCCTTCCGACGATGAAGATGGGGGTAGAGATAGATAGTAACCTGCACCCCACACGGGCCGCCGCTTTCGATGGCGGCCCGTGCCGGCGCTCACGCGGTGGCCGCAAGGCGCGCCTTGATTGAACTCAGATCGGGTGCGGACGCGTGATAAGGCGTCAAAGACGACTTGGATTGCCCTTCGCACAAGACTACCATCGAGTGGTCTAGGGTACATGGGGGTGAATTTCATGCTGGCAACAGCAGGCACTTTGTTGAGCGCCGCGGTGACCGTGCTCGCCGTATTGCTGGGTCTGTACGCGATGATGCTCGTGGGCCGTATGCGCGGAAAGCACTCGGTGCACGCCCCGGCGGTGACCGGCGCTCCCGAATTCGAGCGGGCGTTTCGGGTACAGATGAATACTCTCGAGCAGGTCGTGTTGTTTCTGCCGCTTCTCTGGCTTGCAACCGTTTATCCAGTCGTATCGGGATACTTGGCCCCCGGCTTAGGGCTGATTTGGCTGGTTGGGCGCGTCTTGTATGCGTCAGGTTATATGGCAGAAGCCGCCAAGCGCAGTTCGGGGTTTCTCATCGCGGGAATCGCGCTGCTGGGATTGCTGGTGCTGTCGATTGTCGGGATTATCCATGCATGGCTGGTGACGCGGCCGATGTAAAGGCGGCCCTAGTCTCATGTAGAGGACAAGTGAATAAACCTGTCGCTTTAATTGTGGGAGCTGGTCCTGGCATTAGCGCGGCGTTTGGCGAGGCGCTGGTAGCGGACGGCTATCAAGTCGCGCTGGCGTCGCGCAGTGTGGGGAAATTGTCGCCGCTGGCGAGGAAAATGAATGCCAAGGCGTTTGAGGCCGATGCTTCCTCGCCGCATAGCCTGCTTCAGCTGTTCACGGAAGTGGATCGATCATTGGGTGAACCTGAGGTCGTGCTCTTCAATCCGAGTGCGCGTATTCGCGGGGATTTGCTCACCCTTGACATCGAGGCGGCTTCGGCGGCAATACAAACCACGGCAATTGGCGCATTGGTCACCGCGCAGGAAGCGGCGCGCCGGATGCTACCAAAGGGTCGCGGCAGTATCCTCTTTACGGGGGCGACTGCCGGTGTCAAGGGATTCGCGCGTTCATCTGTGTTTGCGATGGGGAAGTTTGCGGTGCGCGGACTCGCGCAGAGTCTCGCCCGGGAGCTGGGACCTAAGGGAATTCATGTGGTGCACTTTGTCATCGATGGCGGTGTCGTTCAGGGCAGCCAAGCTCTTGATGTGCTGTCGCCGCGGGCTATTGCACTTTCCTACATGGCTGCGCTGGCGCAGCCGGTTGGAGCCTGGAGTTGGGAGTTGGAATTGCGCAGTTACGCGGAGCCGTTTTGAGGACTGACCAACCTCGTCGGAGGCGCCCGAAACCGACTAAGCGACGACGCGCCCATCACAAGGCCCCAGCAGGTTACTGCTCCTGCTTGTAAACCTCTCCCTCCTTCATCACGAACCGAACATGCTCGAGCTCGCTAATGTCGGCGATCGGATCACCATTCACCGCGATGATATCGGCGGATTTTCCGGGGGTAATCGAACCGAAGAGCTCGGAATGACCGATGAGGTCAGCGGCATTCACGGTTGCGGCCTGAATTGCCTGCATCGGGGTCATTCCATACTTGACCATGAATGCAAACTGCCGGGCGTTAATCCCATGCGGACAAACGCCTGCATCTGTGCCAAAGGTCATCTTGACGCCGGCGCGAACGGCCTTGGTAAAGTTGCGACGCTGTGTTTCTCCCAAGCCGGCATCGTGTGCAAGGAAGTCGGCGGGTGTGGCGGGATTCGACTGGATACATACTTCGTCGTAGATGTCCATGTCCAGATACGTGCCGTGTTGTTTCGCAAGTGCAATTCCCTCGTCATCGATGAGGGTGGCGTGTTCGATGGACGCGACGCCTGCGCGAATTGCATTCTTGATGCCAACCGCGTCGTGCGCGTGCGCCTCGACCCGTAGGCCGAAGTTGGCCGCTTCTTCCACGGCGGCTTTGATTTCTTCCGGGGTGAATTCGATGGACTTCGCATTGCTGCCATGCGTGAGAACTGCGCCGGTGGTCAGAATCTTGATGTGATCGGCACCAAGATGTGCGAGTTCGCGCACAACTCGGCGGACCTCCCAAGGACCGTTGGCAATGCCGTAGCGAAGATTCAACGGCAGCTCGATGTCCTTGGCCAGTCCGGTCATCGCGCCCGCTCCCTCGCTGATCGTGACATATGCGCCCGCGACATACATGCGCGGCCCGATGAATATCCCCTTGGCAATGGCGTCGCGCATGGCGACATCGTTGAAGGCGCGATAGACGCCGACGTCCCGTACCGTCGTAAATCCGGCCAGCAGGGTGACACTCGCGTTCGGGATAGCGGCATAAGCAGTCTCGACTGCAGTCATGCGCAGAGAAACCAGGGGCTCAGAGTCGTGCAGATCGGCTAAGTGAGTGTGACAGTCGACGAGCCCCGGCAGCACCATCATCTTCGACAGATCGATGACGGTGACGCCATCGGGTATCTTTATGTTGGAACCCACCGCTTCGATTTTGGCGCCGCGAACCAGGATGATTTGATTCGCGAGCGTTTGTCCGGTCCGCACATCAATGAGTTTTCCCGCGCGAATGGCCGTGATACTCGGCGCTGCCGAATTGACCGGCTGCGCGAGACAAATTGCTGATGCCAAGGCCAAACACAGGGCCTGCGCAAACATTATTTTCACGGGTGTCCTTGGGTGTGAATCATGGGATCGACTGGACACTGCGGAATCGATTCAAATGGTCGGAATTCACAGAACATGTTAATTAGCATAAGATAAAACTCATATGACATTGATTACATTATATTTATTGCCATTAAATTTATACCAAGATAGAACCTTGGAACAAGCGTGGACGGAACCGATCGCCGCCCGCGGGATCATACATTCCTTCGATTCTTTTAAACGGGGAATCGGGGGATGACAATTGATGCACGAAGTGCGGCTTTCCGTGGAGCTCAGGGACCACCGGTTAGCCGTTTTTCTGTGTGTGCTGTTGTTTCACGGTACCTTGAGCGCTCTGCTGATTCGCGCATCGCGTATTCGCCTTGCGGTCGATCAGGTCACTCCGGGCTTTGCGATTGAGCTTCTGCCGGAATTGGCGAGAGTGCGGGCTGGCGGAAACCGCCCCGAGAAGATGAATTCGAGGCAGGCAAGCAATCCAGCAAATGACCGGCGCTCAGCGGTGGCCGCGGAGCCGCGAATCAGCAGCGATGACGAGCCCGCGCCCGGCGGCGCCATTACATTACCCTTGATTGATTGGGAACTCGAGGCGGAGGCGGTCGCGCGCAACAGTGCGAACGCCAAGCTGTACCGGGATCTTGCGGGGTTCACGCCGGAGCAATTGGAATGGATCAAGAGAAATCAAATGCGGCCGGTACCATACAATCCTTTCTGGGACCATGGCCGTCATGCCGATGAGCCCGGCGTATTGTGGATCAGCGATGATTGCGCGATTGTAAATCTGCTGCCGATGTGCAGGATCAAGTTAGGGAAGCGCAAGGTTCCGGGTGATCTGTTCAAAGACATGAGGAAATATCTGGATGAGCGGGAAACTGATCCGTTGCCTTGATTACGACTGATTCAATTGTCGTTGTGGTCATGAGCGTCACGTCCGTGGCCGTGCTCGTCCCCATCATGCCCACCACCGTGGCCGCGGTCGTGATCGCGATCCTGGTCCCGTTCGCGCTCTTGCCAGCGCTGCCGCTCCATCTCACGTTCGCGCTCATGATCCTGATAGTGGCGCTGATATTCCGGCTCGTATTCCCGCGATCTGACGAAGTACACAGGCCGATTACAGGCGTTGTATTCATGGCAGTGCTTGCGCCAATTTTTTGCATGATCCGGAGGGACGTGCAGATAGATGGGAGGCGGCGGTGCGCGTTGCGGCTCGATCAACATGGGCTGTGCGTATACAACCGGCGGCGGACTCTCGTTGCCGATACTGACCTGACCATAAACGCCTGGGACGACCTGCCCAGACAGCATGACTCGGATGTCGACGCCCCCTGCGTGACTTGCGGCGCCGGCGCTCAGCAGCGCTAGAATTGTGATGACACGCATAATTAAGATCCTCTCAAGAGACTTCAGCAAAATCGCAGATGTGAGATGAGCATAACGGGCGGTCAACGCCTGTGCGGTTCTTCTAATCAATTTGTGAACAAGCTCACAGTCGCGCCAGAGCCAACAAACGGCGACGCCCGCCACCAATATATGGCGCTGTCGGTCGAAGCCCCTGGATACCGCGACGCGCAAGAGATGCGACTCAATGCAGGCTGTGTTTCACCATCAAATATGCGCTACTATCTGCGAAATTGTTGAAATGTGGATGACAAAAGCAAAAGCTTCAAGATCCACAAATGCCACTTACCCTGAAACTAACTAGAAGGATTGGCACATGCGAAAGCTCGGATGGTCTTTAACGCTGGCTATCTCAATTGGCGCTGGTACGAGCGCATTGTCGCAATCCGCCGCGCCAAACATCGATCCCGCTTGGAAGGCGCCGGAAGTCGTCGAATTCATCGGGCTGAAAAAGGGCGACAAAATAGCCGATGTCGTGGCGGGGCGCCTGACCGCATCACTTGCGCAGGCCGTCGGGCCGTCCGGAAAAGTGTACGCGATTGAAACGGCCGAAGTCGTCAAGACCCATCCCGAAGCGTTAACGCGCATGCAGGCGCTGGCGGTTCAGTCGCCCAACATCATAGTCAGTGCGGAGCCGGTCGCGTCAGCTTTGCCGTCGGGACTCGACGCGGTGTTCATTCGACAGAATTATCATGATCTCTACGACAAGTTCATGGGACCGGCGGATGTACCCGCATTCAACAAGGCGGTCTTTGCCGCCCTGAAACCAGGCGGTGTCTATGTGGTGTTGGATCACGCAGCGATTGCCGGCTCAGGGATCGGCGCAACCGATACGCTGCACCGGATCGATCCGGCAAGAGTGAAGACGGATGTGCTGGCAGCCGGCTTTAAGCTGGATGCCGAGAGTTCAATTCTTGCAAACAAGGCCGACGATCACACCAAAAATGTGTTTGACCCTTCTGTCCGCGGTCACACCGATCAGTTCCTGTTTCGCTTTAAGAAACCGAAGTAATGGCAAACAGCAGTGTTCTTTCTATCGCTTTGGTTCGCTGCGGAGAGTAACAATCACAATCTCCCGCGGAACTCCGAAGCGGATGGGAAGCCAATGGCCGAAACCCGCTGAGACATCGAGATAGGAGTCCTCGCGCCGGTAGAGACCTTGCAGATAAGGGTATACATCGATAAGAGGGCGGCCGAACAGCCTTAGTTGTCCACCATGCGTATGGCTGGCTAGCGTCAATTGCGCACCGTGCGCAGCGGCGAATGGGAAAAAGGCGGGGTGATGAGATAACGCGAGAATCGTTTCACCTTCGACAAGACCGGTGAATGCAGCGTCCGCTTGGGCACTCATGGCGGCATTTTGTTCCGGGCGTGGCAGCTTATGCCGGCCTTTTGGGTTCATCGGGTAGTCGACGCCAACTATATGCAACGTCGCGCCGCCGTGGGTAATCGCGATGTTTTGGTTCACCAGCAGAATGATTCGGGCCCTATGCTGATTATAAGTCGATAAGATCTTGGGCAGATCACCCATTTCTTCATGGTTCCCGAGAATGGCGACGGTCTTGTAGGGTGCATTACTCCGTTCCAAAATCCGCAGTGCGCTTTCGAACTGGGTGACGTCATCTACCAAATCACCCGTTACCACGAGTAAGTCAACATGCTGCTCATTGATGGTTTCGATCGCACGACTAAGCTCTTTCGCGTCAATAAAACGCCCGATATGGACATCGCCCAGGTTCGCAATGCGGAATCCGTCCAGGTCTGAGGGCAGGGCAGGCACGCGAATGTCTTCTTGACGCACTACGAAGCTCGCCGTGCTGGTTAGACTTAAAATTACTCCAGCAAGAAGAAAGCAACTTAAGTAGATGATGGGCAAGTAGGCCGAGATGTATTCGAGCTTGCGCCGGTGAAGAAAGGAATTTAGCAAAGCAAATGGGATGAGAAGCATAAGTGCGGAGAGCATGCCGGCGAGCCACATGATCGCCAGCCATCGCGCGACCGGCGCGAAGGCTCCAAGGTGCGGCACAGCCAGCCAGGCCATGTGCACGAGCAGCGCGATCCCCCAAAATGCCGCCAGCGCCCACGGCGCGCGCGCGACTCGCCACGTCAGAGGCAGGAATGCACCAATAATGACAGTCAACACGAGCGACGGTATGAAGACAGTAAGAAAGCTCATTTACAATTGGATTTCTCTAAGCGGACGGGTATGACGTCAATGTAGGCCTGCGCTTCCATTCGCTCGTCGCCCATCACGCTACGTTGTGGTTGTGAAGGGTGTCAACTTGAGAATTTAAGCGGTTCTCGATTTATGCCGAGCGAGCCGTCGGTGCTTGCCGGATTGCGGCGTTCGCGGTTGTCATGGTTTTTGATGAGAGGAGTTTCAAATTATGGCCAGCATCAATCAATCCAGCACATTCAAGCTTGGCAATCGCGTCGTGCAGCGTGTGGGATACGGTGCTATGCAGCTCGCGGGACCCGGCGTATTCGGTCCGCCGAAGAACCATGACACCGCGTTGACTGTGCTGCGCGAGGCCGTTGCCGGCGGCGTGAACCACATTGATACCAGCGACTACTACGGTCCGCATGTCACCAACCAGTTGATCCGCGAGGCGCTGGCACCGTACCCCGAAGATCTCGTTATCGTCACCAAGATCGGTGCGCGGCGCGGCGCGGGCGGATCTTGGCTCCCGGCTTTTTCGCCCGAGGATCTTAAGCAGGCGGTTCACGACAACCTGCGCAATCTGGGACTCGAATCCCTTGACGTGGTCAACCTTCGCGCGATGTTCAGCCCGCATGGTGCCGTCGAAGGATCGATCGAGGCGCCACTCACGGCTCTGGCCGAGCTGCGGCGCAAGGGCTTGGTGCGGCACATCGGTTTAAGCAATGTCACGCGCACTCAGATCGCCGAAGGACGCGCGATTGTCCCGGTCGTCTGCGTGCAGAATCACTACAATCTCGCGCACCGAAAAGACGATGCCTTGATCGACGACCTTGCTCGCGACGGCATCGCTTACGTGCCATTCTTTCCGCTTGGCGGGTTCACGCCGCTGCAGTCATCCACTTTGTCGGACGTCGCGGGTCGGCTTAAGGTTACGCCGATGGTCGTCGCGCTGGCCTGGCTGCTGCACCGCTCGCCCAATATCCTGTTGATCCCCGGCACGTCGTCGGTCGCGCATCTTCGCGAGAACCTGGCCGCCGCTCAATTACCGCTGTCGCCGCAAACCCTGGCGGAGTTGGACGGGATCGCCTCATGAGGTACGCGTTGCGTCATGCACATTCTGCTAAATATCCTTGCTGCGGTCGTCATCCTAGTGGGTCTGGTTGGGGCGATAGTGCCCCTGGTGCCGGGCATCCCCCTTATTTTCGCAGGCATCTGGTTAGTCGCCGCAGTTGATGGTTATCGCCATCTTGGGGCGGGATGGTTGCTCGGAATTGCAGCTGTCGGTGCCGTGGGATTGGTAGTGGACTTACTTGGTGGCGCCTTGGGCGCGAAGCGAGTGGGAGCGAGCCCGCAAGCGGTCTGGGGTGCCCTTATTGGCACCTTGATCGGACTGTTCTTCGGTATACCTGGTTTGCTATTCGGGCCATTCTTCGGTGCGGTATTCGGCGAGCTTTCTGCCGGCAATAGCGTTTTGCGTTCGGCTCACGCGGGGATAAGCGCGTGGGTGGGCCTGATATTCGGAACGATTATCAAGCTGGTCTCATCGCTAATGATGGTGGCGTTGTTTGGTGCCGGTTGGTGGTTGAACCGTGGCGGGTGACAATGTAAGTGGCGCGAATTACCTGGCGACGAGTACGCGCTCGAATTGATGGCTAAACTTACCTATCATCTCGCGTATCCCCGAGGCGAGCCTGGCTGGAGCCGCGAAGGCACAGGGGTAAGCCTGAAGAGCACCGCTTAGGAGATTTCAAGATGTCACCCTTACCGCGTGACGACATCACCACGTCTAGACTGTCTCTGGTAGCCATAACGCCTGAAATGCTGTTGTCCGAGAAGAATGGCGATGGTCGCCTTGGGGAACTCATTCAATGTGTCATTCCAGGTAACTGGCCGCCGGTCGACTGGGAGCCGCATGTTCTGGATTTTCTCCTGACGCAGTTTGCGGAGCACCCGGAGCAGCTGGGCTGGTGCCGTTATGTCAGCTTTGTTCGGCCGGACGGAGGCCGCACTTTGATCGGTACGCTCGGCGCGTTCACAAGGGCTATCCGTCCGTCGGAGTGCGAGATCGGCTATTCGATTCTGGCTCCATATGAAGGTCAGGGTCTTGCGACTGAAGCTGCCAGAGCGTTGATTGAGTATCTTCGCGGCGATGCAGGCTTGAGCAGTGTCATCGCTCATTCGTTTCCGTCGCTACCGGCTTCGATCCGGGTGATGGAAAAGTGCGGGATGGTCTTCGATGGTAAAGGCGAGGAACCGGGCACGGTACGTTACCGGCTACAACTGCGGACGCACTTATGAAAATGGTGG
>Ga0210393_10003102_pt1 | contig 13438 bp, 10 predicted proteins | sample IncBWC27OmetaG_FD_160068 | JGI IMG/M metagenome (GOLD analysis project Ga0210393, IMG submission 160068) | Forest soil microbial communities from Barre Woods Harvard Forest LTER site, Petersham, Massachusetts, United States - Inc-BW-C-27-O ... | reverse complement strand
CCTGGCTCGGCCGCTACCGCAAGGCCGATCACGAGCTGCTGGTGCCGGGGCTCGCCCCGCCGGGGAGCCTCGCGCTCATCCCGCTGCGCCGCAATGAGCAGCTGGACGGCGTGCTGGTGTTCTCGAGCTCGGATCCGGCGCGCTTCACGCCGGAACTCGCCGCTGACTTCCTCGCGCACCTCGGACTGGTGGCGGCGATCTGCGTCGAGAATGCCGTCAACCGCGCGCGCCTGCTGCGCAGCGGACTCACCGATTTCCTCACCGGGTTCCACAACCGCCGCTATCTGCAGTCGCGCCTGCGCGAGGAGCTGGCGCGGGCGCAGCGCGCGCGCAAGTCGATCGCCTGTCTGATGATCGACGTCGACCACTTCAAGCGCATCAACGACCAGTACGGCCACCTCGCCGGCGATGCGGTGCTGCGCGAAGTGGCGCAGCGCATCGACGCCGAGATGCGCATCAGCGATACCAGCGCACGCTTCGGGGGCGACGAGTTCGCCATGGTGCTGGCGCACGCCGCGATCGAGGACGGCGAGAAGGTCGGCGCACGCGTGCTGCAGGCGGTGCGCAACCGGCCGATCCCCGTCAAGCCGGGCGTCAGCGAGACCGTGACGCTGTCGATCGGGGTGGCCGCCGCGAGCCCCGGTCCCGGCCAGCGTGATTACAAGGTGCTCGCCGAGCGGCTGATCGCGGAAGCCGATGCCGCGCTCTATCGCGCCAAGAGCGCCGGCCGCAACCGCATGGCCACCTCGCCAAACGTGGTCGCCTAGCTGTCGCGCGGGTGAGCCAGCGGCTGTTGTTTTGTCGGCGTGCGCCGTACAGTTCGCGCACCTAACCCCCAAGGGAGCTGCGCGTCATGGGGTCAATGATCGCCGCGAGCGCGTTCTTTCTCCTCATCCACTTCGGCGTCTCCGGAACGCGCCTGCGCGATGCGCTGGTGGCGCGGCTGGGCGCAGGGCCCTATCGCGGCCTGTTCTCGCTCGCCTCCATCGCCGGTATCGCGTGGATGGTTCGTGCCTATGAGCGCGCCCCGACGATTGAGACCTGGGGTCAGCTTCTGTGGCTGCGTCCGCTGGTCTTAGTGGTGACGTTCGTCGGCGTGCTGTTGGCGGTGATCGGGCTGGCATCGCCCAGCCCGACGAGCGTCGGCATGGAAGGCAAGCTCGCGCAAGGGGCGGCGGCGGTGCACGGCATCACGCGCATCACCCGCCATCCATTCCTGTGGGGTGTGGCATTGTGGGCGCTCGCGCACTTCGTCGTGAACGGCGATCTCGCCTCCGGCATCCTCTTCGGGACGCTGGCGTTGCTGGCGCTGCTCGGCGGCGCGTCGATCGACGCCAAACGCCGCCGCCTGTTCGGCGAGCAGTGGCGCACCTTTGCACAGGCCACCTCGAACGTGCCGTTCGCTGCCATCGCCGCGCGGAGGAACCAGCTCGGGCCCGCGCTCGAGGAAATCGGCTGGCTGCGACCGCTGATCGCCGTTGCCATCTATGTCTGGCTCTTCTGGCTGCACGGCAGGCTGATCGCGCCACTCACCTGATACGCTCGCCGCGCGGCGCTGGACGGCTGCAGGCCGCAAGCAACCTGTGCCACCTGCGCCCCTAGCGGCTGCGACCGCGCAGCAGCATCACGAACAACGGCGCACCGACCAGCGCCATGATCGCCCCCACCGGCAGCTGCCGCGGCGCGGCGATCGTGCGCGCCACGAGATCCGCGCCGGTGAGCAGCATGCCGCCGGCGAGCGCCGCGGCGGGCGCGACGATCCGGTGGTCGCTGGTGCGGAACGACAGGCGCACCGCGTGCGGGGTGATGAGGCCGACGAAGCCGACGGTGCCGGCGCTCACCACTGCGAGCGCGGTGAGCGTGGCGCAGGCGATGAACAGCACCGTCCGCCAGGCATCGAGCGCCAGCCCCACGCTGCGGGCGCGCAGCTCCCCGGCCGCCAGCACGTTGAGCGGGCGGGCCACCGCCACGGCGACGGCGACCGCGAGCAGCGCCGCGCCGGCACTGATCCAGGGATTCACCGCCCATTCAAGATCGCCGGCGAGCCAGAACACCATGCCGCGCACGCGCGAGGTGTCCGCCAGCGCCAGCAGCACGCTCACCAGCGCGCCGCAGGCGCTCGCCAGCACCACCCCGGTCAGCAGCAGCCGTGGCGTGCCGCCGCCGCGGGCGAGGAGGTACACGAGCGCCACCGCGACGAGGGCGCCTGCCACTGCCGCCGACTGCACGATGAGCGCGGCGGCACCCGCGATCATGGCCAGCAGCGCCCCGACGGCTGCGCCCCCCGACACGCCGAGCACGTAGGGGTCGGCGAGCGGGTTGCGGAACAGCGCCTGCAGCAGCACGCCGGCGAGCGCGAGGAGACTGCCGACACCGAAGGCGGCCAGCACACGCGGCAGCCGCACCGCGACCAACACGTTGCGTGCAGCCTCGTCGCCCCCGCCGGCGAGCGCCGCGAGCGCCTGCGACAGGCCTATACCTGAGCTGCCGATGAGCAGCGCTGCCGCGAACACCGCCCCCGCCAGCAGCAGCAGTATCGCCAGGCCCCGCAGCGAGGCGCCCGATGCAACTATCGACCCGGTCATGGTGGCGCAAGCCTCATCGAATTTGTTGGAAAACGCCATCCCAGGCCCCCCGCGTGCATGGCTCACGGCGGGGCCGGCTGCCTTGTGGCAGACTTTCAACCCGCGTGAGCGACCTGATCGACGCGGAAGGTTTCCGGGCCAACGTGGGCATCTTGCTGATGCACCACGAGCAGGTGTTCCTCGGCCGGCGCCGGGGCGGGCGCGGCTGGCAGTTCCCGCAGGGCGGCGTGCGCATCGGCGAGGCACTCGAGCAGGCGCTGTACCGCGAACTGGCGGAGGAGATCGGCGTCGACCAGGCCGGCGTCACGCTCGTCGGGCAGACCGAGCGCTGGCTGCGCTACCGCCTGCCGGCGCGTTACGTGCGACGCAACCAGCAGCCGGTGTGCATCGGCCAGAAGCAGCGCTGGTTCCTGCTGCGGCTGCAGAAGGACGATGTGATCTTCGATTTCCGGCGCACCAGCGCGCCCGAGTTCGATCAGTGGCGCTGGTCGCCATACTGGGAGCCGGTGAAGGAAGTGATCTACTTCAAGCGCGCCGTCTATGCCCGGGCGCTCACCGAGCTCGCCGGACTGGCCTTTCCGCGAGGCAAGCAGCCGCCGTTGCCCGAGTGGTGGGATCGGCTCACCGCGCGCCAGCGCCGCGAACCCGCCGCGCGCGCGGACTAGAAGACTCTTGCGCTTCCTCACAGCCATCCTGGCCCGCCGCGACGCCGCGCCGCAGGTGGTGCGCCCGCGCGCGCCGCTGGTGCGCAGGACGGTGCGCGCCGCCGCGCTACTGATCGGAGTGTTTGCCTTGTACGTCGTGTACGAGCTCGGCCGCTACAACGCCGGCTACGACCGCCAGGCGGTCGTCCAGCAGCGCACCGAGCTTCAGGTGCAGATCGAGCACCTGGAGAAGGCCAATCGCGAGCTGCGCACCAGGGTTGCGGAAGCGGATACGATCACCGCCGGGCGCGCGCACGAGCAGGCGGAACAGGCGCGCGCCATCGGCGACCTGCAGGCGCAGGTGGCGCGGCAGACGCAGGAGCTCGCCTTCTATCGCGGCGTCGTGGCGCAAACCGCCGCGAGCATCGGCGTGAAGATCGAGCAGCTGCACATCACCGCCGGGGCGAAGCCCGGCACCTTCCGCGTGCACCTGTCGCTGGTACGCGCGGGACGCCCGGACGCGCTGACCTCCGGCATCGTGCACTTCACTCTCCTCGGCAGCAGCGCCGCGGGTGCGAGATCGTTGGACCTCGCAGCCCTCACCGCCGGCCGCCAGCACGAGCTGCGTTACGACTTGCGCTACCTCGAGAGCCTCGACCAGGAGCTCACCGTGCCAGCGGCCTTCCGGCCCGAGCAGCTCGACGTCGAGCTGCAGTCGAGCCGCCGCGACATCGCGCCGCTCTCGCAGACTTTCCTGTGGACGGTAGAGCCCTCGCTCTGAATCCACGCATCCGCAACTCCCGGAGTCCCAAGGCATGTTCACACGCGATTCCCGGCAGACCGCCATCGACACGCTGATCGGCAAGTCCGCTCGCATCGAGGGGGATCTCGCCTTCGAGGGCGGCCTGCACGTCGACGGTCATATCGTCGGCTCGGTGCGCGCGCTCGGGCAGAAGGAATCGTCCCTGTCGGTGAGCGCCGGCGGGTCGATCGAGGGCACGGTGCAGGTGCCGAACGTGATGCTCGAAGGCACGGTCAAAGGCGATATCCACGCCACCGGCCGCGTCGTGATCGGAGCCAGCGCGCGCGTGCAGGGGGACGTGCATTACGGGGTCATTGAAATGACCGTCGGCGCCCAGATCATGGGGAAGCTGGTGCGGCTTGCGCCCGAGGCGCCCGCTTAGCGCCGCGACACGCTGAAACGGGGTGTCCCGCTGCCAGGATGCGGGCAGGATGTGAACGGGCGCTTTGACCTGGCCGGCAGTGCCTTCTAGACTGCCCTATAGGTAGGGAAACATGACTATGACCGAAGCGCTGCAGGATGCCCCTGCGCTCAAGTTCACCGACGCTGCCGCCCGCAAGGTCGGCGACCTCATCCATGGCGAGGGCAACCCCAAGCTCATGCTGCGCGTGTTCGTGCAGGGCGGGGGCTGCTCGGGGCTACAGTACGGCTTCGAGTTCGATGAGCAGCTGCAGGACGGCGACACCTGCGTTGAGAACCTCGGCGTCAAGCTGCTCGTCGATCCGATGAGCGTGCAGTACCTCACCGGCGCGGAGATCGACTATCGCGAGGGTCTCGACGGCGCGCAGTTCGTGATCCGCAATCCGAACGCCGCCACCACCTGTGGCTGCGGTTCCTCGTTCACGGCTGCCTGAAGCCGCGGCAACGCGCGTGGCTACGGCTGCCAGCCTCCGACCCGCAGAAACCCGTTCCTCTCCCCGTAATGCCCCGCGTCCCGTGCCGCAGGTGCTGGCGGCGGTGGACTTGGGGTCCAACAGCTTCCACATGGTGGTCGCGCGCTATTCGCACGGCCAGCTGGTCATCATCGACCGGCTGCGCGAGATGGTGCGCCTTGCCGCCGGCGTCGCCGAGAACGGCCGCATCGACAAGGACGTGGCGGCACGTGCGCTCGCCTGCCTGCAGCGCTTCGGCCAGCGCCTGCGCGACATGCACGCCGACAGCGTGCGCGTGGTGGGCACCAATGCGCTGCGGCTGGCGCACAAGAAGCAGGCGTTCCTCGAGCGTGCCCGCGAGGCGCTCGGTCATCCGATCGAAATCATCGCCGGCATGGAAGAGGCGCGCCTCATCTATGCCGGGGTTGCGCACAACATGCCGAACGAGCCGGGCAAGCGCCTGGTGGTCGACATCGGCGGCGGCAGCACCGAGCTGATCATCGGCGAGGGGCTGAACCCTCTCGAGCTCGAGAGTCTGCAGATGGGCTGCGTGTCCTCCAGCGAGCGCTTCTTCCGCGACGGCAAGATCTCCGCCAAGCGCTTTGAGCGCGCCCGCCTCGCCGCGCGCATGGAGCTCGAGCCGGTGCAGGCGGCCTTCCGCCGCCGCGGCTGGGATACCAGCGCCGGCAGCTCCGGCACGGTGCGCGCGATCGGCGAGGCCATCCGCGCGCTCGACCCCGCCGTCCCCAACATCACGCCCGAGGGCATCAACCGCGCCATCGAGTACTGCATCGACGCCGGTCACACGCGTGAGCTCAGTCTCGAGCCGATCACCGAGGACCGTCGCCCGGTGTTCCCCGGGGGCCTGGCGATCCTCGCGGAAATCTTCGCCGTGCTCGAGGTCAGGGAGATGCGCATCGCGGAAGGAGCGATGCGCGAGGGGCTGCTGTACGACATGCTCGGGCGCTTCCACCGCGAGGATGCGCGCGAGCGCACCGTGCGCGCCATGCAGCAGCGCTACCACGTTGACGTGGAGCAGGCCGAGCGCGTCGAGGCGACCGCGCGCAACTTCCTCGAGCAGACGCGCGAGACCTGGAAGCTCGAGGAGCCGCTCGCGCACCTGGCGCTGAAGTGGGCCGCGCGGCTGCACGAGATCGGGCTCGACGTCTCGCACAGCGGCTATCACCGCCACGGCGCCTACCTGCTGGAGAACGCCGACATGCCCGGCTTCCCGCGCGAGGAGCAGCGTCTGCTCGCGCGCGTGGTCGGCGCGCACCGCCGCAAGCTGACCGTCGACGGGCTGGAAGAGCTCGTGCCGCCCTGGGACCGCAGCGCGCTTTACCTGATCGTGCTGCTGCGGCTGGCGGTGCTGCTGCACCGCGGCCGCAGTGCCACCGCACTGCCGCAGATCGATCTGGCGGCGACGCCGCGCTCGCTCGAGGTGCGCTTCCCGGCGCGCTGGCTCAAGGATCATCCGCTCACCTCTGCCGACCTGCAGCTGGAAGTGGATTACCTGCGCGTGAGCGGCGGGTTCCGGCTGCGCGTGTTCAGCAGCGGCCGCTGAGTCGTTACACCGCGGCGGTGGGGCCTGCGGCGTACTTGGCGAGCAGCTCCGCCTGTGCGTTGCACGGCCGCGCCTTGCCGCGTGCGAAGCGCTGGTAGGTGCCCCCCGGCTTGAGCTCCCAGGCCTGACAGTTGTCCTTCAGGCACAACTCCAGGTCGCGCAGGATGCGCTCGAGGTGATCGGGCCGGCGGACGGGGAAGGCGACCTCGACGCGGCGGAAGAAATTGCGCTCCATCCAGTCGGCGCTGGCGCACAGCATATCGGGGCTGCCGCCGTTCTCGAAGTAGAACACCCGCGAGTGCTCGAGGAAACGCCCGACGATCGAGCGCACGGCGATGTTCTCCGACACGCCCGGCACACCGGGCCGCAGCGCGCATACCCCGCGGACGATGAGCTCGATCCTCACCCCGGCGCACGAGGCGCGGTACAGCGCCTCGATGGCCTGCGGGTCGACCAGCGCGTTCATCTTGGCGATGATGCGCGCCGGGCGCCCGGCGCGCGCATGCTCGGCCTCGCGCGCGATCTTGCTGAGGACCATCTCGTGCATACCGAACGGCGACTGCACCAGGCGGTTGAGCTGCGGGGTCTGCGTGAGGCTGGTGAGCTGCAGGAACAGCTCGTGCACGTCGTGCCCGACGTCGTCGTCGCAAGTGAACAGCCCGTAGTCGGTGTACTGGCGCGCAGTGCGCGGATGGTAGTTGCCGGTGCCGAGGTGGCAGTAGCGGCGGATGCCGCCGGCCTCGCGCCGCACGATGAGCGTGAGCTTCGCGTGCGTCTTGTAGCCCACCACGCCGTACATGACGTGCGCGCCGGCTTCCTGCAGGCGGTTCGACAGCTCGATGTTCGCTTCCTCGTCGAAGCGCGCGCGCAGCTCGACGATGACGGTCACGTCCTTGCCGGCGTTGGCCGCGGCCACCAGCGCATCCACCAGCGGGGAGTCGTGCCCGGCGCGGTACAGCGTCATCTTGATCGCCAGCACCTGCGGGTCGGCGGCCGCCTGGCGCAGGAAATCCATCACCGGGGCGAAGCTCTGGTAAGGATGGTGCAGCAGCACGTCCTTCTGGCGGATGCAGGCGAACAGATCCGTGGTGCCGACGAGGCGCTTCGGCGTACCGGGGGTGAAGATCGGGTACTTGAGGTCCGGCCGCTGCACGATGTCGTACACGGCCGACAGGCGGTTGAGGTTCACCGGTCCCGCGACGGCATAGGTGTCCAGGCCGTTAGAGGCGAACTGCGCCTGCAGGAATCTCACCATGTCCTCGGGGCAGTCGTTCGAGGTCTCGAGCCGCACCGCCGCGCCGTAGCGGCGGTGCGCGAGCTCGCCCTCGAGCGCGCGCCGCAGGTCGTCGATTTCCTCGTCGTCGACGAACAGGTCGCTGTTGCGCGTGACGCGGAACTGGTAGCAGCCCATCACACGGATCCCGGTGAACAGCTTCGGCACGAAGGTCTGCACGATGGTCGAGAGCAGCACGCAGCCGCGGCTGGCGCCCGCCCCCGGCAGCGGCACCACCCGAGGCAGCGAGCGCGGCGCCTGCACGATGGCCAGCTCGCTGTCGCGGTTGAAGGCGTCCTTGCCTGACAGGCGCACGATGAAGTTCAGGCTCTTGTTCTGGATGCGCGGGAAGGGGCGCGCCGGGTCGAGACCCAGCGGGGAGAGCACCGGCTCGATCTCGCGCTCGAAATACTGCTCGAGCCATTCGGTCGACTGCGGGCTCCACTCCGAGCGCCCGAGCAGCGGTACCCCTTCGGCGGCGAGCGCCGGCAGCAGCAGCTCGTTCAGGCAGCGGTACTGGTCGGCGACCAGCTGCGTGGTGCGCTCGTGGATGGCGGCGAGCTGCTCGGGTATCGACATGCCGTCGGCGGCGATCTGGCCGCCGCCGAGCTCCTGCAGCTGCTTGAGGCCGGCGACGCGGATCTCGAAGAACTCATCGAGGTTGCTGCAGGAGATACACAGGAACCGCAGCCGCTCGAGCAGCGGCACCGATTCGTCGAAGGCCTGGTCAAGCACCCGCTGGTTGAACTCGAGGAACGACAGCTCGCGGTTGATGTAGTGCTGCGATGCCTTGAGGTCCGGCGCGTCCATCGGTTTGCCTACTCGTCTCGCCGCACTGCGGCAACTCACAAGGCCGCCAAGGATACCAGCGCCGCGCGACGCTGCCGTGAAGAAGGGTTAAAGGGGGCGCGGGCGGCGGCGGACGGTAAGCGCCGGCTTTGGCTCGCCGCGCACGTCAGCGCGTCAGCGCGAGACCAGCAGCTCGCTCATGGGCGGATCGAGGCTCGCCACGAGCGCTGCCGCGTGGCTGAGGAAGTCGGCCCGCCAGCGCGCATCGATCGGCGGGGCGCCCGGCAGGGTCACGGTCTGGGGGTCCTTGAACACCCCGTTGACGCGGTACTCGTAGTGCAGGTGCGGCCCGGTCGCCAGCCCGGTCATGCCGACGTAGGCGATCACGGTGCCCTGCGTCACGTGCGCGCCGACGCGTGTGTCACTGGCAAAGCGCGAGAGGTGTCCGTAGACGGTGACGATGCTGCTCGAGTGCTCGATCTCCACCAGGTTGCCGTAGCCCCCCATCCAGCCGGCGAAGCGGATGCGACCGTCGCCTGCGGCGTGCACCGGGGTGCCGATGGGCGCGGCATAGTCGATGCCCTTGTGGGCGCGGATGCGGTTCAGGATCGGGTGCATGCGCGCGGAGTTGAAGCGCGAGCTGATGCGGGTGAACTCCACCGGGGCGCGCAGGAATTCCTTGTGGAGGCTGCGTCCGTCGGGCGTGTAGTAATGTGCGCCGCCCTCCGGATCGGCGTAGCGCACCGCGCGAAACGCGTGTCCCTGGTTCACGAACTCCGCCGCCTCGATCGGGCCGTCCTTCACGTACGCGCCATCGCGCCAGATCTCGTCGTAGGTCGCGACGAAGGTGTCGCCGGGTCGCACGTTGAGCACGAAATCGACGTCCCAGCCGAAGATGTCGGCGAGCGCCACCGCCGTCGGATCGTGGCCGCCGGCGGCCTCTACCGCCTCGAACAGCGAGCTGTCGATCATGCCGCGCACCGTGCGCCGGCGCGTTTCGAGCGCGTTCTGCAGCACGTCGGCCTTGAGCGCATTCCCGTCGCGCGAGACCTTGAGGGTCTGGCTGTCGTTCAGACGCCGCTCGAATCCGAACAGCGCGCCGTCCTTGTGGGTCAGGTGCAGCGATTCGCCGGGGCGCAGGCTGTCGAGGGCGGCGCGGATGCCCGGGAGGCTGCGCAGCGAGGCGAGATCCGCGAGATTGAGCTTCAGCCGGCGGAAGATCCGGTCCAGGGTGTCGTTGCGCGTGACGACCACGTCGATGGTCGACAGGGCAAACTTCGCGCTCTCCAGGGAGGGTGCGGCGGCCAGCTGCACAGTGGGGGCGGTGCCGGCGGCAGCCACCGGGGCGCTGGCGCTCGCCGCCACCGAAGTGTCGTCCGCGGCGGCGGCCGGGTTCGCTGCCTGCGTCGGCGGGGTGGCGGCGCCGTCGCTGGCATCTGCGGCCGGGGCGCTGAGTCCGCCGTGCCAGAGCGTCCAGCCAACCACGGCGCAGGCGGCCAACTGAAGCCAGAAGGCCGCCGAGGGCAGGCGCTCGCGCCACCGAGAAGAGGCGCTGTCCGGGCCGGAGTTGAGGTTGGGAGCCATCGACAATTCTTATGAGAATGAATTAAAAGGGCGAACCTACCGGGCTCGCGTCCTTCGGTCAATGTATGTTAACTGCCGCGAGCGCCGTTGAGTTGTTAACTTACGCCGCGCGCGCCGGGCGAGCCGCAACGCGCATCACGGGAATGAGGATGGATTTCGAGGACCAAATCGCAGAGCTCGAACGTGGTGCGCACGAAGTGCTCACCGCCGCGGACCTGCGCCGCAAGCTCGCTCGCGGCGTGCCGCTGCGCGTCAAGGCCGGCTTCGACCCGACCGCGCCGGATCTGCACCTCGGGCACACGGTGCTGCTGAACAAAATGCGCCAGTTCCAACAACTCGGTCACGAGGTGACCTTCCTCATCGGCGACTTTACCGGCCTCATCGGCGATCCGACCGGCCGCAACGCCACCCGCCCGCCGCTCACCCCCGAAGAGATCCAGGCGAACGCCAATACGTACAAGTCGCAGGTCTTCAGGATTCTTGATGCCGAGCACACTCGCATCGACTTCAACTCGCGCTGGCTCGGCAAGCTCACCGCCGCGGAGATCGTCAGGCTCGCGGCCCACTACACCGTGGCGCGCATGCTCGAGCGCGATGATTTCTCCAAGCGCTACCGGGCCGGGCAGCCGATCTCGATCCACGAGTTCCTCTATCCGCTCGCCCAGGGCTACGACTCGGTCGCGATGCGCGCGGACGTGGAGCTCGGCGGCACCGACCAGAAGTTCAACCTGCTGGTCGGACGCACGCTGCAGGAAGCCTACGGCCAGGAGCCGCAGGTAGTGCTGACGACGCCGCTGCTCGAGGGCACCGACGGGGTGAACAAGATGTCGAAGTCGCTCGGCAACTACATCGGCATCACCGAGGACCCGGACAGCATGTTCGGCAAGCTGATGTCGATCTCCGACGAGCTCATGTGGCGCTATTTCGAGCTGCTGTCCTTCCGTCCGCTCAGCGGGGTCGCCGCACTGCGGCGCGAAGCGCAGGGCGGTCGCAATCCGCGCGACATCAAGTTCGAGCTGGCGTGCGAGATCGTCGCGCGCTTCCACGACCCGGCGGCCGCCGAGCGCGCGCAGCGCAATTTCTCCGCGCGCGTGAGCCACAAGGCGGTGCCCGACGACCTGCCGCTGCGCGTCATCCGGGTGGAAGCGGCCGGGCTGCGCGTCGCGAACCTTCTGAAGGAGGCGGGGCTCGCGGCGAGCACCTCGGAAGCGAACCGCAAGATCGAGGAGGGCGCGGTGCGCATCGACGGGAACAAGGTCACCGACCGAGCGCTCACGCTGAAATCCGGGGCCGAGCACGTGTTCCAGGTGGGCGCCAAGCGCTTCGCCCGCCTCAGGCTCGAGTCGAAGCACTAGACCAGCTGCCCGCCGGGAGGGGTGATTCGGGAGCGCAGGGAGCCAAGCTTCAGCCTGAGAGTGGCCGGGGCCGGCGCCACCACGCGCCACCGGCCGTCCGCAGCTTAGGCCTGGCCCTTGGTGCGGCCGATTTCACCCCTCATATAAGAGGGTTAGCGGGCCTTCCTCAAGAGCCTCGCAGATAGCCGGGCGCGTCGGTCGAAACGCGCGCTTTTGGCTCCTGTGACAATGCGTTGACAAGCCCTTAATCGGGGCTATACTGCGCGCCCCCTGCAGCCTAAGGCCGCGCAAGTGGCCTGGGTCGTTGGGTTGTGGGCGATGGGGTATAGCCGATGGCTGTACTGCCGGCCCTTTTCCCGCAGCCTCAGCGCTCGCGGGTGCTCTTTAAAAGTTTGGCAGGTAATTTGTGTGGGGACTCGCGTCGATGAGCCTTTGGCGAAATTGACCGAGTGACCAAAATGTCCAGCAGTAAGTTGGGGCCATTTTGGATCCACTCTTGTTTGATGATTCTCGAAATCTTCAAGTGAAGAGTTTGATCCTGGCTCAGATTGAACGCTGGCGGCGTGCCTAACACATGCAAGTCGAGCGGTAACAGGTGTAGCAATACATGCTGACGAGCGGCGAACGGGTGAGTAATGCTTCGGAATCTACCCAGTAGTGGGGAATAACTAACCGAAAGGTTAGCTAATACCGCATACGTCCTACGGGAGAAAGCGGGGGTCGCAAGACCTCGCGCTATTGGATGAGCCGAAGTCGGATTAGCTAGTTGGTGAGGTAACGGCTCACCAAGGCGACGATCCGTAGCTGGTCTGAGAGGACGACCAGCCACACTGGAACTGAGACACGGTCCAGACTCCTACGGGAGGCAGCAGTGGGGAATATTGGACAATGGGGGAAACCCTGATCCAGCGACGCCGCGTGTGTGAAGAAGGCCTGCGGGTTGTAAAGCACTTTTAGTGGGGATGAAAAGTTCAGGGCTAATACCTCTGGATCTTGACCTAACCCACAGAAAAAGCACCGGCTAACTCTGTGCCAGCAGCCGCGGTAATACAGAGGGTGCAAGCGTTAATCGGAATTACTGGGCGTAAAGCGTGCGTAGACGGTTATGTAAGTCGGGTGTGAAAGCCCCGGGCTCAACCTGGGAATTGCATTCGAGACTGCGAAGCTAGGGTGCGGAAGAGGGAAGCGGAATTTCCGGTGTAGCGGTGAAATGCGTAGATATCGGAAGGAACATCAGTGGCGAAAGCGGCTTCCTGGTCCAGCGCCGACGCTCAGGCACGAAAGCGTGGGGAGCAAACAGGATTAGATACCCTGGTAGTCCACGCCATAAACGATGAGAACTAGACGTTGAGAGGGTAAGCCTCCCAGTGTCGCAGCTAACGCGATAAGTTCTCCGCCTGGGGAGTACGGCCGCAAGGTTGAAACTCAAAGGAATTGACGGGGACCCGCACAAGCGGTGGAGCATGTGGTTTAATTCGATGCAACGCGAATAACCTTACCTGGCCTTGACATGTCTGGAAGTCTGCAGAGATGCGGATGTGCCTTCGGGAACCAGAACACAGGTGCTGCATGGCTGTCGTCAGCTCGTGTCGTGAGATGTTGGGTTAAGTCCCGCAACGAGCGCAACCCTTGTCCTTAGTTGCCAGCTTTAAGTAGGGAACTCTAAGGAGACCGCCGGTGACAAACCGGAGGAAGGTGGGGATGACGTCAAGTCATCATGGCCTTTATGGCCAGGGCTACACACGTGCTACAATGGTAGAAACAGAGGGAAGCCAACGCGCGAGCGGGAGCCAATCCCAGAAAATCTATCGTAGTCCGGATCGGAGTCTGCAACTCGACTCCGTGAAGTCGGAATCGCTAGTAATCGCAGATCAGCATTGCTGCGGTGAATACGTTCCCGGGTCTTGTACACACCGCCCGTCACACCATGGGAGTTGATTGCACCAGAAGCAGGTAGCCTGACCGCAAGG
>Ga0210393_10003101_pt1 | contig 13442 bp, 11 predicted proteins | sample IncBWC27OmetaG_FD_160068 | JGI IMG/M metagenome (GOLD analysis project Ga0210393, IMG submission 160068) | Forest soil microbial communities from Barre Woods Harvard Forest LTER site, Petersham, Massachusetts, United States - Inc-BW-C-27-O ... | reverse complement strand
ACAAGGCGGGAGACAGCGTGAGCGCGTTGAATGCCGAGATCAGCATCGCCGCGATGATCGTGACCGCGAATTGCCGAAACAGCACGCCCGATATCCCGGCGATGAATCCGACGGGAACGAAGACCGAGAGCAGCACGAGTGTGATGGCAATGATCGGCGCGGTGACTTGCGTCATCGCCTTCTTGGCGGCGGCCGTCGGAGAAAGGTTCGGCTCTTCCTCCATCACGCGCTCGACGTTCTCGACGACGACGATCGCGTCGTCGACCACGATGCCGATGGCGAGCAGCATCGCCAGCAATGAGATGGTGTTGGCCGAATAGCCGAACGCGACCAGCACTATGAAGGCGCCGATAAGGCTCACCGGAACCGCAATCACAGGGACGATCGTGGAGCGCAAGTCTCCGAGAAACAGAAACACCACGATTGCGACGAGGACGAAGGCCTCGAACAAAGTTTTGAGGACCTCGCGAACAGTATCGTTGACGAAAACCGTGCTGTCGTAGGTGACGTGCGCCTGCAATCCATCGGGAAAGCGAGCGCGTACCTTGTCAAGTGTTGCCTTCACGGCGGCGGCAGTCCTGATGGCGTTTGCGCCTGGTGAGAGGAAGATTCCAATTGTCACGGCCGGCTGGCCGTTGAGGCGGCTGTAGCTGTCGTCATTCTGGGCGCCCAGCTCGACGCGTGCTACGTCCCGCAAATGCAGCGTAGATCCATCAGGGTTGGCCCGCAGCACGATGGCACCGAACTGCTCAGGACTGATCAGCCGCCCTTGGGTCTGCACGTTGACCTGGAACCGCTGATTGTCGGGAACCGGACGTGCTCCGATGCGCCCGACCGGCGCCTGGACATTCTGGGCCTGGACGGCCTTGATGACATCGGCCGGCGAAAGACCGAGGCTGGTCAACCGATCCGTGTCGAACCAGATTCGCATCGAGTAATTGAGCCGACCGAACAAGAAGGCCTGCCCGACACCTGGCGTGCGCGACAGCTCGTCGATGACATTGATGGTTGCGTAGTTGGTAATGAAGAGGGGGTCGTATTTCCTGTTTTCGCTATAGAGCGTCACGAACTGCAATATCGACGTGGATTTCTTCTGGACCGTCAGGCCTTGGAGCTGAACCTCCTGGGGCAGTTGCGCGAGCGCCGTCTGGACGCGATTGTTGACGTTGACCGTATCGATGTCGGGATCGGTGCCAAGCTCGAAACTTACCGTGAGGGTGTACGAGCCGTCATTGCCGCTCGTACTCTTCATATAGATCATCTTATCGACGCCGACGATCTGCGCCTCTAGCGGCTGCGCCACGGTCGCCTCCAGCACCTCCGCGGAGGCACCTGGATAGATCGCGGTGACCTGGACCTGGGGCGGTACGATATCGGGGAGCTGCGCGACGGGAATCCGGGTGAGGGCCAGGAGACCGCCCAGCGTCATGACGATCGCGATAATGATCGCGAGCCGTGGCCGGTCGATGAAGACAGCCGAGATCATGAGCGTCAGCTCCGACTGGCCGTGGCCGCGGCCGGCGCCACCGCGGAATTCGGCCGCGCCCGCTGGATTCCCTCAACGACCACCCGTTCGCCCTCTTTGAGGCCGTCGACGATGCCGGCCATCTCCGGTGTCGACTGGCCGAGGCGCACGCGGCGCTGCCGGGCGATATTGTTATCATCGACCACATACACGTAAGTGCCTTGTTGGTCGGACAGGATCGCGGGGCGCGGCACAGCGATGACCTGTCGCGGATCGACTGATTCAAGAAGAACCGTTACAAACTCTTCGGCTACGAGCTCACGAAGTCTGACACCTCCCGCTGTCTGTAACTTGAGGATTGGATTCGCAATGACAGCACGGAAAGGCAGTGTGTCGGTGTCCTGTGCGATCGCGTTGTTGACAAAGTCGAGTCTGCCCGTTTCGGAGTAGACCCGTCCGTCTGAAAGGCGAATTCGCACCTTCACTGCATCGAAACCGCCTTTGTCGGCATACTGCTCGCGCAACTCGATGGCACGGCGCGTCGGAACCTGAAACACAACGTACATCGGGTCCTGGCTGACAATTGTTGCCATCGTACCGGATGTCGGGCTGACCGCATTGCCCGGGCTCACTAAGGAGGCACTGATCCTGCCGTCGATGGGAGAGCGGATTTCTGTGTAGTCGAGATTGATCTGTGCTGTCTCGAGCTGAGCTTGCGCGGATTTTAGCTGGGCTGCCGCGACACGCTGCGTTGCCTGCGCATTGTCGACAGCCTCTTGTGTGCCGGCACTTTTTTGCAGCAATTGCTGCTTGCGCCACAGCTCGGTATTGTCGTTCTCGAGTTGAGCTTCAGCCTGTGCGACCGCTGCCTGCTGCAGGTCCACGGCCGCCTGAAAGGGTGGTTTTTCGAGTGCGTATAGCACATCACCGCTCTTGACCTCGCTACCATCGACGAAAGGCTTCTGCTCCACGAAGGCAGTAATGCGCGCCACGATGTTGACGCTGAGGACCGGCTCTATCCGGCCGTTGAAAGTATCGCTCTCGATTATCGGCCGGCGCTCCACCTGGACCACTCCAACTGCAGGCGGGGCAGCAGGCGCGGTCTGCGCCATTGCACACGGTGTGGTCAAAGCGAAGGCAGCGCAGAGAGCCATCTGAAGCGGCGCATAAGCGTACCTCGCGCTGATCGTTTGCAGGAGCAACGCCCGCCGGAGGATCGCTTCGGCTTGCTTGACGATTGGCTTCGTCTCGATTGAGTCCGAATGAATTTCGCTCTGCGCGGAGTCCCCGATCGCCGCTAACGAGAACCGGATCATAGGTTTCGCCTCCCTGCTCGGCCGCAGCGATCCAAAAAGGCCTCCTTCGTAGTGAAGCAACGGAGAGACACCTGGGTCATGTTGCACCCACTTGGTGCGCCAAGTTCTGCAATGCCTAGCGAGGGATTCGCAACCGAGAGGCGAAGCGCCCCTATCCATCGTCGCACAGGGCAAGATCGCGGCTCTTTGTGCTTACCACGACTCGCCGCCGCCCGTACGACGCCGCTGTGCAAAAGCGCCGGGAAAGCAGGATTCTCAGCGTCTTAAAGCTGCTTCTAGGTTGTTCAAGACCCCGAGCTGAGCAAAGATAATCGATCCCTCTGGGTAGCAGTCGAAGCGTTTGATTTTGCCGTCTTCGAGCTCGAACACGTCGCAGCACGGGGCGTCCATTTTCTTACCAGTGGCGGGCAACTTGCCAAAGGGAAGCTCCAGCGGGCCATCGTGCGTGCCCTGCAGGGCCAGTTGCACCACGACGACATTCCCATCGGCATAGACGCGATATAGCTCGCGGTGCATGTTGGAAAACGCCGTGCCGTAGTTGCGGACCGGGTCGGCGAGAGCACGGCCACGGTAGGTCGCACCAGCTGAATTGTCCGTGAACACCCCATCGGGTGTGAACAAGTTGATCCAGCCCTCTAGATCTTTGCGTTCGGCAACCGCATAGGCGTTGCGAACAGCGGCCACGTTGTCATTGTTCATGATACGGCTCCTTGCTGATAATTGGACTTCACGCGGCGACGCCGACCAGATTGCAAATCGACCGCGTTTTGCCACAAGCACACTAGTCGCTGCCGACCAAATGTGGATTGAACGATCACCGCATTCGTTGACAAAAAACGGCGCCGGAAGGTTCCGGAAAGTCCTGTTGGACACAGACAGATGTTCGACCGCTATATGTTCTCTTCTGCCCCAATACGATGATCGAGACATGGAGACCGATTTATTCGGCACGAGCCGTTAAGCGGAGGGCAAAAGCTGGGACCGCCCCCGTCATGAAAATCGATGGCAATAATTTCGGTAGTCGCGGGATCGGATTTCGCTCCATTGCGGACGAAACTATGATGCGCGGGAAACGCACTACTATGAGCCATGCAATTCCCTATCTGATGTGGTCAATCTGCTTCGTATCTTCAACGAACGGAATCGCCGGCGCCGTGCCGCCGCTATTAGGGCGATGTACGCCAAAGACTGCTTTCTTGCCGATGCGATTGAATCCGTGTCTGGTTGGGATGGAGTACACGACAAGGTAGGCCGCCTACAGGCTGCGCATCCCGGGTTCGTTTTTGAGCCGAGCGGGCTGGCCGTCGCACATCACGGCTTGGCATGTCAGCGATGGCGGTTCGGGCCACCGGGCGCCTGCGATGCCATCACTGGCATCGATGTCGCCATCTTTGAAAAGGCCTTCATTAAAGCCCTATATGTCTTCGTTGATGGCGGCCCAGTCCAAGCCTCGCGCGCGGATGGCCGCTTTCCGCGTGATCTCGATTTAGTTTAGCTTCGTCGATCTCGGCCCCAGGCTCCTGGAGAAACACCAACGATGCTTCGAAAGGCTCGGGTAAAATGGCTCTGCTCGGAAAAGCCGGTCACCAATGCAATTTGTGCCAGCGAAAGTTCTCCATCGAGGAGATGTTGTTGAGCTCTATTAATTCGAAGGTTCATCTGCCACTGATGCGGGGCCAATCCCGTGGACGCCTTGAACGCTCTTCCGAACTGAGATTGAGATAGTCGTGTTATCTGCGCTAAATCGCGCAGCCGAACGCCGGTCGACAAGTTAGCCTCCATGAATTCTTTCGCCCGATGGAGTTGCCAAGGCGCCAGTGTGCCTTGTTTCTTCTGTTGGGCTCGATCCCTTCCGAAACGCAGAAAACCAATGACTAGGGCCGTGACCAGGCTGTCTCCGTAAAGATCGGAATGGTCGCCTGGCTGTGTGCATTCAGCGGCGAGCAATGAACCAATTCGAAATATGCGCTCATCGAAGAACTGAAGACGTGGCGTCTCAGTTTGCTTGAGGTCGATGCTTTCACCCAATATTGATGCCAAAGAGGGAAAATCAAAGACAAAATCCGCCCCTCGAACACTGCGAACATTATTCGTATATCCCCAAACCTGCATACCCGCTGGCGCGTAATCGATGTGTTGCGGGCCCGACCAGTCGGACTGAGATGGCTGATTGATCTTCGTCCGTGGCTCAACACGCCCGCCGACCTGGTCCAAGACGATTGCCATCCTGTTCTGACGAGGTGAGGCATCATGCCAAGCTCTCCCAGGGGAGCATGACATATCGTTGACGGACACGACGACGCCGTTCCAAGTCCGGACGTCGCGCCTCAGAAGCTGGACGCCGTGCGCGGATTCTAACTTCAACTCGGAGCCTTCGTGCATAGCAGGCGTCCTCACGACTAAACCCTGAATCCTTTTTAAATTAGGACATCGCCTTATTTCGGGTTACATCCCTTCTAGCGCATTTTGCTCTTCGCCGCAAAAGGCCCGAGCGAGTAAGCAATCTGGCGGAAAATCGTCGCCTGAGCAATCGGTCGACTATTGCGACACCTGCTCGCGCAGCTTGGCGATATCACCCGCGGTGAGGCTCGCGCCCTTGGCGCCGAAACGCGCGGTGACATAGTTGGCCACCGCCGCGATCTCGTCGTCGGAATAGGCGTGGCCGAAGGCCGGCATCGAGAGCGCGCCGTCCGGCGTCAGTCGCGTGGTCCCCCACAGCACGATCTGCGCGACATTGGTGCCGCTGGGATCGTTGACCGCGGCGTCGTCCTTGTCGAGAAAACCTTATTGAACAACGTCACGAGATATTCCGCTTTCTAACGCCGATGACCCAGCTTAATTCCAAGCTTGAGTGCCTTCTGCCGCAGCGATCCTTCAGTATGCTTCGTAAGCTTTGCAATCCTTGCGACAGGCGTCCGCGCCTTCGAGTGCGCCCGCAACTCCTTGACATCCGCTTTGCTATATTCGCGGCGCACTAACTTCTTCGTCTTGGCCGTCTTCCTTTTTGCTTCTTTTGCCAATTACTTTCCTCGAATTCGTGAGCGAGTTTACTACCACAAATGCCTTTAGACGCAACCTTCATCAGGCTTGCGTGTCACCCCCTTAATGCCGAGAACGGACATTAACGACCCCGATCCGAAAGTGCGAAAGCCGCATTTTACCGTTGCCGTGGCCTTGAACGGTGCGAGAGCTCGGTTACGGCCGGTGTCGCGCGGAGCGTTCGATGCCGTGGCAACGACATACGGTCAGTTGGCGTGTCCACCGCGATCGTTTCCCCGGTCGATCCGGATGTCCGCACGACTTCCGTTCGCCGTTGATCCGTCAGGGTGGTATCCATCGGAGCCTCCAATTCAGCGTCTGCCGGACAAGGCCCACCGTCCTGAAGCCCGTTCAGGGCTCATTGAGAAGGAAAACCAACTTTATCTCTTGCAATGCTGATCTGCGTTGTCGTCGAGGCTGAGCACGTTGGAGATTTGCAGCAAGACCTTGGGACAACGAAAAAACTTCATCACCAAGCTGATCACATCGTGGCCACCGACCTTCGGCGTCCGCATGTTCGCAGAATCAGCTCAAGCTAATTTGGCATGATCTTGATGGCCGTCAACGCGGTCCAGGTTTCTTGCCTTTATGGGGTCAGCGTCGCCACGAGCTTGGCGCGACATTCTCGCATCGACAGCGTGATTGCTTCGAATCCCCTCGAGCTGATCAGGAGACCGTCATGAGCAGACTTTTACGCGCAGGTGCTATTGCGGTTGCAATTTTCGGCGGTGCTGGCTTTGGCGCCGCCCAGACAGCATCCGGCAACGATCACCCCGACCTGACGCCAACCCAGCAACAAAGGGTTAGCCAGGGGCTTGCGAATTCGCCGGCCCAGTCCGCGCCTACGGGCCCACAGCCTCAAGTCGGCGACAAGGTTCCCGACTCCATGACCGCGCAGTCGCTTCCTGGCGACGTCACGGATCAGGTCCCTGAGGTAAAGAAGCTGCTGTTCGCGAAGCTGCCGGATCGGATCGTATTGATCGACCCGGATACCAAGCTGGTATCCGAAATCGTCCTGAATTCGGACTCGAGCGCCACGGGATCGAATCCGAGATAATTTCGGCCGGGAGATCGCGGCAATCCCAAGCTGGTGCGGTGCGCTCCCGTAGTGAGGAAAGTTTCATGAACAGGTCGCTCCTCTCGTTCCTTGCCACGGTGTTTCTGACGAACGTCGCACCCTCTCCGTGGATCGAAAACGCGAAAGCACAAGAAATCGGATTGACGCCCATCCAGTCCTCGGAAGTCGCCAGAGGCTATCGTGCCGGCGCGCTCGAACTAAAGCAGGTGGTCAACGACAAGGGCGAGCAGATCGGAAGAGTCAATGATTTCATTTTTGGCAAGGACGGCAATGTCTACGTTGTCCTTGCCGTCGGCGATTTTACCGGACTTGCCGGCGAACTCGTCGCCGTTCCCTTCCAAAGCCTCAAGCTGGATGATCCCTCCGGCAATATTGTGCTGCCGGGAGCCAATCGCGTGGCGTTGGAAAAGCTGCCGGTCTTCGTCAGCAAACGGTGAGGCGGCGGCGCCGCCCTCATCCCTCAAGCGGCCTCACGCAGGCGCTGATCGGAGTCGCGTATTAGCCAGTACACCACGCCGAGCGCCAGGATTGCGGCCGCAAGCGCCAAAATATGCGATGCGTCGGTTTCGGTGAGGTCGAGAATAATCACTTTGCGGCAGATGGCCAGAAGCGCAATCATGACAACCGAGCGGATCTGGACAACATTGTCGCGGCGCTCAGCCAACACCAAGAGCGATTTCTTGAATTCAAGCGCGATGATCACGGTAAAAATCATTCCGAACACGGCCTGGAAAACCGCGTAGTCGGATGGATCGAGACTCCCGGACAGGAGCAGTCCGAACAGAATCTTCACGCACAGGCTCCATAGCGCCGCGACGACAATGATGGCGATCAGCGCCGTCAAGACAAGGACAACTATTTGCTCGAAACGCTGGTAGAGCGAAAGCAGTCTGAGTTGCTCCCTGGCAGCTTTTAACTCGTCCTTGAACGACATTGGGCCTCCCGCATATGACACCTGTCCTCTCTCCCGGGCGGTCACCGCGGACGCCGCACCAGGACCACCAGCGGGATCGTCAGGAAAGACACGAACATCATCAGCTTGAAATTGTCGATGAACGCGACGGCTTGTGCCTGCTCGGTCACGATTTGGGCAAGCGCGGCGCGTCCGCTCAAACTGGCGAGACCGAGTCGGTGAGCAAAGTCGCGCACCACCTGTCTGTAAGGCGTGACGTGCTCGACGAGCGTCGCCTGCTCGGTGGCAGCATTGTGCACCAGGAGATAGCTCATCAGGGAGATGCCGATGCTCGCCCCGATATTGCGCATCAGGTTGAAGAGCCCGGTGCCCTCGGTGCGCAGCGCCGGCGGCAGGGTACCGAACGCGACCGTACCCAACGGCACGAAGACGCAGCCGATGCCGAACCCCTGGATCATGCCGGTGCGGATCAAGGTGCCCTGCGATACGTCCGGCGTGAAGCCCGTCATCAGATAGAGCGCAAACGCCGTTATTGCGAGACCGGCGGCAATCAGGATGCGCGGATCAATATAGCGCAAGATCTGGCCAGCGATCACCATCGCGATCATGGTGCCGATGCCGCGTGGCGCGAGCACAAGGCCAGCCGTCAGCACAGGATAGTTCATGAGCGTCTCGAGGTAAGGCGTCAGCAACGCCAATGTGGCCAGCAGCACGGCGCCGACAATGAAAATCAGGATCATCCCGATCACGAAATTGCGGTCGCGGAACAACGTCGGATCGATGAACGGGTCGTCTGCCGTCAGGGTGTGGACCGTGAACAGATAGAAGCCGAGCACGCAGAGAGCGGCCTCGAGCTGGATCTCGTGCGAAGCGAACCAGTCGAGCCGCTCGCCCCGGTCAAGGAAGAGTTGCAATGCCCCAATGCCGAGTCCGAGCGTCGCGAAACCGAGCCAGTCGAGCCGTCCGGCCATGGGCCATTCGGCGCGCCGCCCGAGAAACAGCAGAATCCCGAGCGCACATAGCACGCCGAAGGGCACGTTGACATAGAACACCCAGCGCCAGCTGTAGGAGTCCGTGAGCCAGCCGCCGAGCGTGGGCCCTAGGATCGGTCCGAGCATTACGCCAAGTCCGAACACCGCCATCGCCTGGCCCTGCTGCTCCTTCGGATAGACATCGAGCAGCACGGATTGCGACAGCGGCACCAGCGGCGCGCCGAAGATGCCTTGCAGCAGGCGAAACACCACGATCTGGGTCAGCGACACGGCGGCACCACACAACATCGACGTCACGATGAAGCCGATCACCGCCGTCAGGAATAACGGCTTGCGGCCGAATCTTGCTTCCAGCCAGCCGGTGGCCGGCGTAATGATCGCGGCCGCCACGATATAAGAGGTCAGTACCCAGTTGATCTCGTCGCTGGTCGCCGACAGGCTGCCCTGCATGTAGGGGAGCGCAACATTGGCGATCGTGGTGTCGAGCGCCTGCATCAAGGTCGCAAGCATCACGGTCGCGGTGATTATTCCGCGATTCTTGACCCCGCTCTCGTCGGCCGTCCCCGCCATGTCAGGCCCCGAAGATCGCGGCCAGGTCGCGCCACAGCTCGCGGAGCGAACGGTGGTGGCCGGTGTCGATCGAGACCTTGACGCTCATGCCGGCACGCAGCACCACGCCGTCCGGGAGCGCTGCGAAGGACACGCGAACCGGTACACGTTGCACGACCTTGACCCAGTTGCCGGTGGCATTTTGCGGCGGCAGCAGCGCGAATACCGATCCGCTAGCCGGTGCCAATGTCGTGACCTTGCCGTCGATCGTGGAGTCCGGATAGGCATCGACCGTCATGCGCGCCGGGTCGCCCGGTCTCACATAGGTAAGATCGGTCTCCCTGATATTGGCCTCGACGTAGAGATCGTTGGTCGACACGAGAGGAAACGCCGATTGGCCGGCGTTGAGAAAAGCTCCGACGCCAATGCTCTCGACATTGTTGGGAATGCTGTCGAACGGCGCGAGCACAGAGGTGAGGCGCAGATTGCGCGCCGCGTTGTCGACGGCCGCCTGGGCCTGTTTCACGGTAGGCTGTTGATCGACCGGCAAGTCCGGATTGTCGCCGAGCTGGGCCCGCGCCGCCGCGGCATCGCGTTCCAGGCTTGCCAGATTGGCCTTGGCAGTTTGCAGGTCGCGTATCGCGGCATCGAGCGTGGCCCGCGGCGCGGCACCCGTATCGAAAAGATGCTGCTGGCGCTCGTAGTTGGTTTGCGCATAGTCGACGCTCGCCTCGGCTTCGTCGATCTGCTTGAGGCGCGAGCGATAGGTCTCGATCAGGTTGCGAACCTGGTTATGTGCAATACCGAGCTGCGCTTCGGCATTGGCCAGCGCGATCTGATACGGTTCGGGGTCGAGGCTGAAGAGGGGTGAGTCTCTTCTCACCACGACGTTCGACTTGGCGCCAACGCTAATGACCTGGCCCGAGACTTGCGGACTGATCGAGACGTTCACCGCCTGAACGTAGGTATCCTCTTCCGTGACATAGCGGCCGGTCGCCAGATAGAGGCCGAGCGCGCCGACGACGAGAACGGCCGGACCCAGGATCAATAAGGGCCGGCGCCAGCGACTCCGTGGCTCGCCTGCTGCGCTTCGGTCCTTCGGCATATCCTTGGGTGCATCTGTCGATTCAGGCTTTATCCGATCTGTTTCGGGCGAGTATTTCGGCGCCGAAGCCGGCGCCGAGTCCGGATTGGTGCGGGCGCGACTGGCATCGCCCGCGTCCGAAATCGTCTCGAGGCCGTTATCTCTCATTGAAGCGCGCCTCCGCCGTCAAGCATGGCTCGATGACGACGCGTCACGCTATGTCGCAGAGATCACCGGTGCCTTGACGGATGTCAGTGGACGCTAAGATCACGAGCGAGATCCGGAGGCGAATCAAGTCGGATTGACCGAAATCGGCCTTGAGACAAGGCGCTGCCAATAAGCGCGACCTTAATTGAGATTCGTCAAGGTTGAGGGCGTTTCCATTTGCAAGATAAGAACGGGCGACAGCTCCCCACTGTCGCTGCCCGTTCCCGGGCGTTTCCTCCCTAACTTGGACCGCCGGCGAAGGCCGCGCGGTCTTTTTTTGGCAGGTGGATCGAGGCGCCATCAGTCCCCGACGCCGATCCATTCGCGCCAGATGGTCAGGAGCGCCGCCATGATCACGGGACCGAGGAAAAGGCCAAGCAGGCCGAATGATTGCATCCCACCGATAATTCCGACCAGCACCAGCAGGAACGGCAACTGCGCGGCACCTCCGATCAGCGCCGGCTGAATGACATTTTCAGCGATCAGCAACACCGCTACACCGAAGCCGGCAAGGCCGATCGCGAGCAACACCGTGCCGCCATGAATGAGCAGCACCAGCACAGCCACGGTCAGCGCGGCCCACGCCCCGAGCGGCACCATCGCCAATATCATTGTCGCGACCGCGAACAGCACCGGATGCGGTACGTCTGTCACGACATACGCAACGCCGATGACGGCGCCCTTCACGATTGACGCAGCCACCGTCCCGATCACGGTCGCGCGTGTGGCATCCGCGGTCTTTCTCACCAAATGCTCGCCGGGACTCCCAAGCAGGCGGTCGGCGGTCGCCAATGCGCGGTCGGCCAGCCAGCGGCCGTCGCGAAGCACCATGAACAGCGCGATCAACGTGATCAGGAACAGAAACAGCCGGCGCAGTAACGCGCCACCGAGGGTGCTGGTCCAGGCCGTGATATTTTCGGTGTTTATTCCGCGAAGCCATTCCACCAGGACGTCGGGGTTGGAGAGATTGGCCCGCCACCAGACATCAAGATGCGCGCCGGCAATCGGTAATCGAACGAGCCAGGCGGGAACAGGTATCCCGCTCTCCTGCAACTCCTTGAGCGATTGTGCAAATGCATCGCTTCCCTGCGCGATCTGATGCGCCACCAATACGATCGGTACCAACAGAACAAGGCCGGTCAAAAGCGCGAACAACAATGGAGCTAACGCCGCAGGCCCGCGGATGGGCGTCGCGAAGGCGATGTAGATCGGCCAGACGGCGACTGCGATCACGGTCGCCCAGGTCAGTGCCACCAGGAAATCCCGCGCGACCCAAGCGGCGAGCAGCACCACTAGGATGGCTATCGCGGTCCTGGTGACCGCCCGCGTGCGCGAATCGAGAGGCAAAGCCGCCTTTTCAAAAGGCCGAAGCTCGTTCTTGCTCAGCATGATTTCTGGCTGGCTCCACAGTCCGTCTTTCGAGGTTACCTTGATTGCCCTCGCACTCGTTGATGACCGTCAACTGCCGATCCATTTTCGCGGGCGTTCGGCCCCCGCAATTAACGGGCCATCTGCTTGACAATCGTCATGGTGGCCGCCCGCACAACCGACGTCAGTTGTCGGACCGATAGCCGGGATCGCAGGCATGGCAGCGCTGACTGAACTGGTCGACCTCAATCGCATCCTGTTGAATCTTGGCCGCTCCAAGGAGTTTCCCGACGGCTCGTCCCGTCATGGATATGATTTCATCGCGCCACTCGACGCCGAAGGGCATATCGACCCGATCCTCTGGAAGAAATATCGGGATTTTTGCCGGGTGCGCCGGTTCTGGGTGGACGAAGACGACGAGGTCGGTTGGCTCGTCCACAAGCCCGGCGGGGCCGAGCATGCCCACTGGGTCTTCGACTACAGTGCCGACGGGGATGACGGCAGCGAGGCGGGTTACAGGTTCGGTGCACACGTGTTCTCGCCGGGCGAGTACGTCTCGATCAGCGGACAGGACGGCAAGCTTCATACATTCCGCGTTATTTCGGTCGATCCGGTCGTGCTATCGGCGGCCTTGATCAAATCGTTCGAACTCGAAATCACGGTGTTAAGGCTGCCATGATCAAGGACGTGATGGTTCGGCTGGACGGAAGCTCCGGAGACGATGCGCGTCTGGCGGCTGCCATGCAGATTGCTGCGTACTTCGACAGCCATGTCACCGGACTGTTCTTTAACGTTCTGCCGCCGACGCCTATTCCGGACGAGGTCAGCGGCGCCAATCCATCCAACCAGCTACTCGACGCCGCCAAGGAGGCAGGCGACAAAATCGAGTCCGAACTGTTTCGGCGCCTGACACGCTTGCCGCAGCCAGCCAATTTGCGCCGGTTCGATGTGGCGGGTACTAGCGACATTGCCGATGCCGCTTTGCCCGTGGCCCGCGCCGGCGATACCTTTGTCGCGCTTCGGCCGAACGGTCGGGCGAACGAACCGCAAGATCTGATCGAAAATCTGCTTTACGGCGCTGGACGTCATTTGTTTCTGGTGCCTGACGACTGGACGGGCCTGGCGCCGCTCGACAACGTCGTTGTGGCGTGGAACGGAAGCCGCGAGTCGGCGCGCGCGGTGGCCGAATCCCTCCCCTTTTTGCGTCAGGCGAAAAAAGTTGGCGTTCTCACTGTGGAAGGCGAGCACCAAACCGCAGACGCGCTGAAGGGCAATGATGCCGTGCTGCACCTCCGGCATCATGGCATCGATGCCGTCAAATATCGTGCCATCGGCGAGGAAGACGACCCCGCCGACGTTCTGATCGCAGAATGCCGCAGCCTCGGTGCAAATCTGCTGGTGATGGGCAGCCATGGTCATTCACGCCTGCAC
>Ga0210393_10003099_pt1 | contig 13443 bp, 15 predicted proteins | sample IncBWC27OmetaG_FD_160068 | JGI IMG/M metagenome (GOLD analysis project Ga0210393, IMG submission 160068) | Forest soil microbial communities from Barre Woods Harvard Forest LTER site, Petersham, Massachusetts, United States - Inc-BW-C-27-O ... | reverse complement strand
AGCGGCGAACGTCCCCGTGGCGCCCCGGGTTGGGCAGGTCCTAGGGCGGGTAGCTGGGGTTGGTCCGCCTGACATAGATGCGGAGGGACCATGCCTGACAAGGTGCTTGAGGAACTGCTGGTGTCCTCAGAGGTGCAAACGGCGCGCGATCGGCTCGAAGACTACGAGGCGGCCGAGGCCGCGGCGGAGAACAACCCGGCCGGCGAGCAGGAACTTTCCGACCTGCGTGCCGCCATGGTCGACATGCCTGGCGCGGTGCGAATGCTCCTGGCTGCCATCGATCGCGCGGGGAACAGTGCTGGCGAGCCGCAGTACGACGAGGGATCGGCAGCCGGCTTCGGGCCGTCGGCGAGTTAGCCGAAGGGTCCTCCGCGTGGCACGTTGTCCGTTCAGCGGGGGTCTGGTGACTCGTTCGTCGCGGTCGTCCCAGGGATAACCAGTGCGGCTTCGTAGGCGAGGACGACGGCCTGGACTCGATCCCGCAGGCCGAGCTTGGCCAGTATGCGCCCGACGTGGACCTTCACGGTGCCGGCGGACAGATGCATCCTGGCAGCGATTTCGCCGTTGGACATGCCCGCGGCGATCAGAGCGAAGACGTCCTGCTCGCGGGGCGTGAGGGCGCCGCGGATCTTTTCGGCACGCTGACCGCTGGGTCGCTCAGGCTGCTGCTCGGTGAACCGGCGGATAAGACGCCTGGTGGCCGTTGGCGCGAGGACGGAGTCGCCGGCGGCGATGGTGCGGATTGCGGCGACCAGGTCATCGGGCTGGGTGTCTTTGAGCAGGAACCCGCTGGCGCCCGCACGCAGCCCGGCGTAGACGTAGTCGTCTAGGTCGAACGTCGTCAGGATCAGCACCTTGGACCGCAGCCCGGCGGCGGCAATGTCGCGGGTCGCCTCGATACCGTCGCGTAGCGGCATCCGCACGTCCATGAGTACGACATCAGGGACAAGCGCGGATGCCATGGATACGGCTATCGCTCCGTCGCTTGCCTCGCCCGCCACCTCGATATCGGGTTCGGCATCGAGGATCAGCCGGAATCCCTTGCGGATCAGCGGGTGGTCGTCGGCCAGCAGGACTGTGATCATGACACGGGCGCGGGATCGAAGCCGAGCCGCGCGGTGACCTGCCAGCCGCTAGGGTCACGCGGACCAAAATCAAGGTCCCCGCCGAAAGCGCTGATGCGCTCGCGCATCCCGGTCAGGCCCCCGCCGCCGGTGCTCGATCCTGCGCCGCGCCCGGTACCGTCGTCCTCGACGTCGACGCGAACCTCGGCGGGCGCGAGCTGCAGGCGGACCGCCGCGCTGGCGTCAGGCCCCGCGTGCTTCATCGTGTTCGTCAGGGCTTCCTGGACCAGCCGGAAGACGGCGAGCTGGATTCCCGGCGGCAGGTCTGCGGCCGTGCCGCTGCGCTCGTACCGTACCGGCAGGCCGGCGGCCCGGACCCGGCCGAGCAGGTCGTCTAGGTCGGCCAGGCCAGGCAGCGGCTGCCGGGACTCCTCGCTAGAGTCGGCTCGCAGCACGCCGAGCAGCCGGCGGGTCTCGGTCAGCGCCTGCCGAGCCGTGGCCGACACGTCCCGGATCGCATCGGCCGCGTCGGCGGGCGCGCGGGTGACGGCGCGGAGGGCGCCGTCGGATAGTGCCACGATCACGGTGAGATGGTGGGCGACACTGTCGTGCATCTCACGGGCGATGCGCGCCCGTTCCTCCGCCGCGGCGAGGGCGCTGCTCTGGTCCCGTTCGCGCTCGAGCCGCCGGGCCCGGTCACGCAGCGCGGCGAGGAAAGCCCGGCGGGTGCCCGCGTACAAGCCGACCACCAAGACAGCCGCGGCAAACCCGGCGGCGTCCGAGACCGCGACCGGCCAGTTATTGGTCCCGTCCTGCGCGACCACCAGCAGCGTTAGGCCGGCCACAAGGACAGCCGCGGCCACCGCCTGTACCCAGCGCATCGTCGCCGCGACGGTGTACAGGCTGATCCCCAGCGCCACCGGGAACAACGCGCCCTGGTCCGGCCACTGCGCCACGAGGGCGGCCGCCAGCAGTGTCCAGACGAACACCGGACCGGGCCACACCCTCCGCAGCGGCAACGCTGCGGCCGTCACCACCGCGACGATCGCCCCCGTGGCGAGCGACAGCTGGACGGCATGCCCAGTCTGGCTGAACGAGAAGTGTGCCAGGGATGCCGCAGCAGCGACGACGGCGCATCCGGCGTCAAACGCCCAGGATCGCAGCCGCCGGGCTCGCGGGTTCTCGGCCGGCTTCCAGAAGGACACTCCTCCATCTTCCTCCCAGTTCACGCGGCCACCGGACGGCTCGGCATCGTTGCTTCCGTCGGCTCGCTGCCGCTGGTGACGGCATGCGCGGCCGGCCGCCATATCCGGGTAGCCAGCAGCAGCATGGCCGCCGCGAACGGGACCATGAGCAGCACCACGAGAACTGGCCCGGCGGACGGGACCTGCTGGGCAACCTCGAGGCCGAGCACGAACAGGACCGCCAGCCAGCGCGGCACGCTGCCGCTTCGCCATAGGGCAAACCCCATCAGCAGCGGCGCGGCGAAGATGCCGATGAAGTAAAGGCTGGAGAACACCTGCTCGAACCCGGAGTTGAAGGACGTCACGAGGAAGCGCGTCGCCGCCTCATGGCTGACGTGTGCGGTAGCCGCGGCGGCTAGGTTGACACCGACCAGGACGTTGACGAGTGCCCCGCAGAACGCACCTAGCGCGCCGAGCAGGGCGGCCACGGTAGCGATCACGGAGCCGCGCTCTCGGACCAGAGTGGCGATCGCGGCATACGAAACGGCGAGCGCACCTAGCGCGAGCAGCGAAAGGGAGCCTGAGACGTAGAGCTGACCTGAGTGCTTTGCCGCGATCGGCAGCACCTTCAGTGCGACCGCCGTGGTCGAAATAAGCTGATCCGTACCTTTGGGATTAAGGGCCTCCGCGCTCACGTACAGCAGGGCGGTGAGGGGCAGGAACAGGGCCAGCACTCGCTGGCGCATGCGGGCAGCATTATCCATGTGACTTCTCCAGGCTGATAGAGGCTTGTCGTGCGTCTCCGCTTCGGCCTACCGAGACGGAGGTCGCGACTTCCACCAGTAGCTGCCGACGACTAGAACGCTACGGTCCCGGCGACTCCATGCCGTCTGCCCCGAGGCCACACTCTCGCGGCCGCCTATGCCCCGAGGCATACGCCCACCACAGAGGTACCTGGCAATATTGGGCGATGACGGTTTCGCAGCTGCCTGAGCCGGCTGGCACGCCGGACCTCATCGTTCGCGACTACGCCGACGGCGACTACCGTGCTTGTCGAGCCCTGTGGACAGAGCTGACCGATTATCACCGGAGAATCTATGGGGATCCCTCGATCGGTGGCGACGACCCTGGGGCTGGCTTCGATGGCTACCTGGCCACGCCGCAACGGATCGGCTCCTGGGTGGCCGAGTCTCATGGCAGGGTCGTGGGTCTGACCGGTCTGCTTGACCGAGGTGCGAGTGGCGAAGTAGAGCCGGTCGTCGTCACGGAGGCAGTCCGCGATCAGGGCATCGGCCGCCAGCTCATCAGCCGGGTCGTCGAGCAGGCGCTCGCTCGTGGTTACGAATACCTGGCCATCCGCCCCGTCGCTCGCAACGTCGCGGCCGTACGGCGGTTCCACGCCGCTGGGTTCCGAACTCTGGGAGGCCACATCGACCTCACGATGGACCTGGCCCCGCGGCGACATGAGTGGCTGCCAGGAGCCAGCCTGCATGGTCTCGACTTCGACTTCTAAGAGCCCAGCCGGGCGCCGCAACAGCGAACCGTACGCTGGTTGGTGTGAATAAGACTGGCGCCGGGATCGAGGAGCTGGCGCGGGAGCGGCTCGGCTTCCGCCAGCTTCGGCCCGGACAGCTCGGCGCGGTGGAGGCGCTGGCCGCTGGCCGTGATGTGCTAGCCGTGCTACCGACGGGCGGCGGCAAGTCGGCCATCTACGAGCTGGCGGGGATGCTGCAGACGGGGCCGACGGTTGTCGTCTCGCCGCTGATCGCGCTGCAGGATGATCAGCTCGCCCACCTGCAGGCGGCTGGGCTGCGGGCGATCGTGCTGAACTCGCAGCAGGCGGCCGGTGCGCGGGCGGCGGCGCTGCTGGCCTCGTGCGATTCAGGCACGTTCGTGTTCCTCGCGCCGGAGCAGCTGGCCAACGCGGAGACGCGGGAGACGCTACGGCGCGCCGGGCCTGGGCTATTCGCCGTCGATGAAGCGCACTTGATCAGCCAGTGGGGTCGCGACTTCCGCCCCGATTACCTGCTGCTCGGCGCCCAGGCCGAGTCCCTCGGCGCGCCAGTCCGCCTGGCCCTGACCGCGACCGCAGCGCCGCCCGTACGGCAGGAGATCGTCGAGCGGCTCGGCCTGCGCGATCCGGTGGTGGAGATCGGCGATTTCGACCGGCCGCACCTGAAGTTGTCGGCGCACCACGTGATCACTATTCCCGACAAGGAGCGCGAGGTGGTCCGCGCGGCGCGGGAGTTCGCAGGCCCGGGGATTGTCTATGCGGCGACGCACGCCAGCGCGCAAGCTGCCCACGATGCGCTCGCATCGGCCGGGGAACAGGTGACGCTGTATCACGCCGGGCTCTCCGGGCGCGAGCGGCACCAGGCGATGACGGCGTTCCTGGACGGCTCGGCGCGCATCATCGCGGCGACCGTCGCGTTCGGAATGGGAATCGACAAGCCCGACGTCCGCTGGGTCCTGCACGCCGACCCGCCACCGTCGCTGGATGCGTATTACCAGGAGATCGGGCGGGCTGGCCGGGACGAGCGGCCATCGCACGTGCGCCTGCTGTACCGCTACGAGGATTTCGAGAAGGCCCGTTACCTGACTTCGAGGGGGATCTCCGGCGGCGCAGTCGCGCGGGCCGCGGCTGCGCTCGCATCCGGGCAGGAGAGCGGGCCGACCGAGCGCGGCACGCGGCAGGAGACGGCTGCGCTGGCCCGGCTGGCCGATCTCGGAGCGGCGGTCTGGCAGGCGGACGGCGACGTCCGCTGGACTGGCACGATGACCGTGGCTGCTGCGGTACAGGCCTCGGAGTCGCAGACAGAACGCGAAGACGAGGTCGAGCGCACGCGCCTGACGATGATGCGTCGCTACGCCGACCACACCGGCTGCCGTCGTTCGTTCCTGCTCACCTATTTCGGGCAGGACTACCCCGGGCCTTGCGGGAACTGCGACAACGATCTCGATCATGCTCAGGCTGCGCCCGCGAACGTGCCTTTTACTGTGGGCGTACGTGTCCGGAGCGACCGCTGGGGCGAAGGCACGGTGCAGCGGTACGACGGCGACCAGGTCACGGTGCTGTTCGACGAGCACGGCTACCGGCAGCTGTACGTCCCGGTCGTGCTGGAACGAGGCCTGCTCCGCAGCGCATAGGTGGTAGCGCTGCGTCATTCCGGCCCGGCTATCGTGAGCTAATGGCACAGCGATTGGTGACCGAGCGCCTCGTCCTTCGCCAGTGGACTGGCGATGACGCCGGGGCGGCGCTGAATTCCTACGGAGACGCTGAGGTGGCGCGTTGGCTAGCCCCGGCGATGGACAGGATCGGCGATGAAGCGGCCATGCATGTCGTCCTGCAGCAGTGGATCGCCGAGGATGAGCGCATGCTCACACCAGCTGGCCGGTGGGCAATCGAGCTTCGCGAAGACGGGAGCGTGATTGGCGGGGCGACCATGCTGCCGCTGCCGCCCGATGATGAATACGAGATCGGCTGGCAGCTGCAACGGGATGCCTGGGGCCACGGCTACGCCACCGAGACCGGCAGAGCGCTGGCGGCGCGGGCGTTTGAGCAAGGCCTCGAGCAAGTCATTGCCGTCGTGCGGCCATCCAACGTGCGCGCCACGGCGACGGTGCGCCGGATGGGCATGGAATGGATCGGCGAGACCGAGAAATACCACAACCTGCGCTTGCAGGCTTACCGCCTGCGTCCGGCAGACCTCGCCGCATCGGCGTTGTGAACGAATAGCCACCACGCGATACCGGCTTACGTCCCTGAACTGCGCTTACGGTCGGTGAGATCCGACTGTGCGTCCGCCGGCTGGAAGGCGGCAGAGAACAGGTAGCTGGTCGCCAGGCTCCGGTAGGGTCGCCACTTCTCGGCGATGGCAAGGACCTCCTGCTGATCGGGCAGGTGATCGAGCTGATAGGCGAGCTGGACGGCCTTGCGAAGCGCGAGGTCGCCAGGCAGGACGACGTCTTCTCGCTGGAGCGCGATGATGAGCGCGCCCTGCACGGTCCACGGACCTATGCCGGGAATGGCGGTGAGTTCTGCCAGCAGCTCATCGTCGGAGCGCGTACCGAGCACGTCCGCGTCCAGACGGCCGTCGGACAGCCGCTCGGCGAGGTCGCGGAGCGTGCTGATCTTCCGCCACGAGAGTCCTGCCTCGCGGAGCTTGGCGGGATCGGCTTGCAGCAGTTCGGCGGGAGCGGGGAGATGCCCGTCGAAGAGTGCTTCTATGCGGTCGAGAGTCCGCCGCGTCGCTGCGACGGATAGCTGCTGGCCAGTGACCTGGAACAGCAGGGCTCCATACAAGTCCATCGGGGCGAGCTGAGCCAGCCAGGCCCTCGGGTCGAAGGCCGGTCGGTCGTCAATGAGTCGGGCCAGCACCGGATCGGCGTCGCGGAGGTAGGAGCGTGCGTGCTCGAGCCGATCGGCGCGGCTGGCATCCTCGGTCACTCTGGCAGTCTCCCCGTCTGCCTCCTTTGCTGTCACGCCGGAGCTCCGGCAGGCCAGACCGTGACTTGCCCAGTCCGGCGGTTAGCCGCCTCGGCGGACCGGGTACTGATGCAGTGTTGTCGCCAGCTCGCGGCGACGGCCGGAGCGAGGCAGATCCGCATCCAGCCGAATGCGATGCCCGCCGGGAAACAGGCTTTGAGCTTGTACCGGCCTAAGCCAGGACCAGTCGCGCATAACCACGAGGACGGGGGCAGAAGCATGACGACGATGCAGTCGATGCCGACGCAGACGTCAACCGCCTATATGCGGCATGGCGGACATCTCTATATGCAAACGAACGAGGTCCAGAACGCCGTCATCCACTACCTCCGCTCGCCCAACGGCACCATCACCGAAGTCGAGCGGGTACCGACGGGCGGCGCCGGCTCCGGCGTCTACAAGCCGATCAGCGGCCAGGAGAGCGCCCCGAACGCGTTCGAGGGCGCGGCAAGCGTGATCATGACGCCCGATAGCCGGTTCTTGCTCACGACCAATGGCGGCGACAACTCCGTCTCCAGCTTCGCGGTCGGCGACAACGGCGAGCTCACCCTCCAGGACGTCAAGCGAACCGGCAACATTGTCAGCGGGCGGAGTGGCACCGCGAAGTCGCTGGCCTATCACCTGGGCTCGGGCACGCTGTTCGTGCTGCACTCCTTCGGGCCTGACCACATCCGCCTCATGTCGGTCGACGGCGAGGGGAAGCTGACCGCTCGCCCGGAGCGCTACTCGGCGAACACGCCGGACAAGCCCGAGCGGGTTCCGACACTTGCCGTGCTGTCTCCCGATGGCAAGTTCCTCCTGGTCGGCACGACATTCGATCAGCTGCCGCATGCGAACCCTGATGGCTCGCCGATCATCTGGGTCAAGGGGCCTGACGGCAAACCCAAGTCGATCGCGTCCAACGCCCCGGATCCGGACGGCCTGGTGATCTATCCGGTGGCGAGCGACGGCACGCTCGGGGCGCCCACCTTCAACGACGCGGGCGGTGCATCGCCGTTCTTCCCCGCGTTCCTGAATAACCGCCCAGATCACTTCGTCATCGGCGAGGCAGTAGGCGACGGACTGGTCATGGGCACCATCGACAGCGGCGGTCGGATCGACATCAGTCCAGTCGTCCAGATCGACACCAGCTCAGGCAGGCCATCAGAACTGTGCTGGCTGTCCATCTCGCCCGATGACCAGTACGTCTTCACAACGAGCTTCGGTTACAGCTACCTCAGCAGCTTCCGCATCGATGGCGACGTCCTGTCCGTCGCCAAGGATCCGGCCAGCCCCAAGGTTCCCGGTGACGGCTCGTTCCGGGCCCTGAACGGGAGCGTGAGCAGCGGCCCCAGCGACAACTGGATGTCCCCGGACGGGGCGTACCTCTACCAGATCTACGGCAACGCGTCCAAGCTCATGGGCTACGCCGTCCAGCCAGACGGGTCGCTCAGCGAGGTCACCAGCGCGGCCATCCCGTACAACAGTCCGCAGGGCCTGGCCGGCTTCTGATTCCGCGCTCCGGGCGGCGGGGGAGGAGGACCGGCCGTGCACCTGACGCCGAGAGAGTTCGACAAGCTGCTGATCTACATGCTGGCCGAGGTTGCGCTGAAGCGGAAAGAGAAGGGGCTCAAGCTCAACCACCCCGAAGCCGTAGCGGTGATCTCGGCCGCCGCGCTCGACGACGCGCGAGCAGGAAAAACGCTCGAGGAGGTCATGACGTCCGCGAGCCAGGTCCTGACCCGCGCCGACGTGCTGGACGGCGTCGCCGAAATGATTGCCCGCGTCCAGCTCGAGGCGGTGTTCGACGACGGCAGCAGGCTCGTCACGGTGCACTCGCCGATCCAGTAGCCAGCAGCCGCCAGCCGACCGAGCGAAGGAGATGGGGTAGTGAACACTCCGGTAGGGGGCTACGTCCTGGCGGCAGCTCCGGTCACTATCAACCCCGGCCGGCCGCGCATGACGCTGGCTGTCCGTAATACTGGCGACCGCCCGATCCAGGTGGGCTCGCACTTCCATTTCTTCGAGGTTAACCGCGCCCTCGAGTTCGACCGGGAGCGCGCGTTCGGGCTGCGACCCGACATTCCGGCTGGCACCGCCATTCGCTTCGAGCCGGGCGACGAGCGGGACGTGATCCTGGTGCCTTTCGGCGGCAAGCGTCGCGTGCACGGCTTCAACAACCTCGTCGACGGCTGGACGTCGATGGATGGCGCCTACCGCCCGCGCGCGACCCGGGCCATCCGGCTGGCACAGGAGTACGGCTTCAAGTCGGCACGTCACGCCAGTAAGCGGGGGCGTCATGACTGAGATTTCCCGGCAGGAATACGCAGGCCTCTTCGGCCCGGCAGCCGGCGACAAGATCCGCCTCGGCGATACCAGCCTGTTCATCGAAATCGAGCGGGACCTGCGCGTCCTAGGCGACGAGGCAATTTACGGCGGCGGCAAGACGCTCCGCGACGGCATGGGCGTCAACAACCAGCTCACCAGCGAAGGTGGCGCGCTCGACCTGGTGATCACGAACGTCACGGTGCTGGACGCCGTCCTGGGCGTCGTCAAAGCAGACGTGGGCATCAAGGACGGCGTGATCGTCGGCGTGGGCAAGGCCGGCAACTCCGGCACGATGGATCAGGTAACCCCAGGCCTCGACGTCGGCCCGGCTACCGACGCCATCTCCGGCGAGCAGCTCATTCTGACTGCAGGCGGCATCGACACACACGTCCACTTCATGGCGCCGCAGCAGGTCTACGCCGCGTTGAGTGGCGGCGTCACGACCCTGTTCGGCGGCGGCATCGGGCCGACCGACGGCACGGCCGGCACCACGGTGACGTCGGGGCCGTGGAATATCGCCATGATGCTGCGCTCGGTGGAGGACCTGCCCGTCAACTTCGGGATCCTCGGCAAGGCATCGGCGGGTGAGGCGGCCGTCGCCGAGCAGATCAGCGCCGGGGCCGCCGGCCTGAAGCTGCACGAGGACTGGGGCGCCACGCCTGCTGTTATCCGCTCCACGCTGTCGGTGGCGGACGAGATGGACGTGCAAGTCTGCATCCACTCCGACACCCTGAACGAGGCCGGCTTCGTGGAGGACACGATCGCCGCGTTCGACGGCCGCACCATCCACACCTTCCACAGTGAGGGCGCGGGCGGCGGGCATGCACCGGACCTGCTCAAGGTCACGGGCGAGGAGAACGTGCTGCCCAGCTCGACCAACCCGACGCTGCCGTTCGGCATCAACACCCAGGCCGAGCTCTTCGACATGATCATGGTGGTGCACAACCTGAACCCCGCGGTGCCCTCCGACGTGGCGTTCGCGGAGAGCCGGGTACGGGCGGAGACGATCGCCGCCGAGAATGTCCTGCACGACCTGGGCGCCATCTCGATGTTCTCCAGCGACTCCCAGGCGATGGGCCGGGTCGGCGAGAACTGGCAGCGCGTCATGCAGACCGCCGACGCCATGGCGAGGAGTCGCGGCAAGCTGCCCGAGGACGCCGCGGGCAACGACAACTTCCGGGTCCTGCGGTACGTCGCGAAGATCACCATCAACCCCGCGATCGCAGCCGGGACCGCGAGCGTTATCGGCTCGGTCGAGCCCGGCAAGCTGGCCGACCTGGTGCTGTGGGAACCAGCGTTCTTCGGTGCCAAGCCGAAGCTCGTCATCAAGGGCGGTCTGATCAACTGGGCGCTGATGGGCGACGTGAATGCCTCCGTCGGGACGGCCGAGCCCGTCATCTACCGGCCCATGTTCGGCGCCTTCGGCCAGGCCCTCCCGCAGACTTGCGTCACCTTCGTCTCGCAAGCGGCCTGCGATTCGGGCATTGCCCGCCAGCTTAACCTTCGCCGGCAGGTCAGGCCGGTCCAGCGGACGAGAACCATTACCAAGCGCGACCTGGTCCGGAACGACGCCCTGCCCCGCATCGACGTGGATCCCGAGACCTTCGCGGTCAAGGCCGACGGCGTGCACGCCACTGTCCCGCCGAGCGAGTCCGTGAGCCTGAGCCGCCTGATGTTCTTCAGCTAGCCATGGCAGCCAGCGGCAGCAGGCTCGGTGCCAACCCGGCGGTGATCCGGGTGGCGGCAGTCCTCGGCAACGCGGCCGACGACCCATGGCCCGGTCAGCTTGCCGACGCCCAGGTCGATCTACTCCGTCTCGATCAGGCCGAGGCGCAGAAGAGCAGACTGCGCAAGGCAACCGAGGGCGGTACCGATGTCGCGATCGCCCTGGACCGTGGCGTGGCCGTCCGTGACGGCGACGTGCTGGCATGGAACGGGGCCGCCCGCGTGGCTGTCGTTGCGCGCGTCGAGCTGAGCGACGTGCTGGTCATCGACCTCACGGCGCTCGCGGCCGAACCAGCTGAAGCAGCGATGGCCACCTGTGTCGAGCTCGGGCACGCGCTCGGGAATCAGCACTGGCCAGCCGTCATCAAGGGGACGGTCATCTACGTCCCGCTGACGGTCGACAAGGCTGTCATGGCCTCGGTGCTAAAGACGCACGACTTCGACGGCATCAGCTACGGTTTCGCCGCCGGCGCCGAGGTCATTCCGTACCTGGCGCCGCACGAATCCCGTCGGCTCTTCGGGACTGCCGAGCGGCATCAGCACATCAGCGCGCCGGGTCAGGCGTCGCCGTGAGCATCGGCAGGTCGATGCGCTTGCTCCAGTTCGGCGACTCCCTGCTGCCCGTCGGGTCCTTCTCGTTCTCGAACGGGCTCGAGGCCGCGGTCCAGGAGGGTGTGGTGGCGGACGCGACCACGCTGACCGAGTTCGTGCGCACCGCCACCCGCCGCGGCGCGACATCGGACGGCATCGCGCTTCTGCATGCCCATCGCGCCGCCCGCGCCGCTGACCTCGAGCAGCTCGCGGTTGCCGACCACGCGGTCCTCGACCGGAAGCTTGGCGAAGAGCTGCGGACGATGACCATCCGGATGGGCCGCAAGCTCGCCGAAGTGGCCGAGACGACGGTCCGCGCCCCGCTGCTCGGCCGCTGGCTGAGCCAGGTGCGCGAGGGGCTGACGCCAGGCACCTACCCGGTCGGTCTCGGCGTCCTGGTTGCCGAGCTCGGCTCCCCGGAAGAAGACGCCTTCGCCATTCACCAGTACGGCATCGCCATGACAACCCTCAGCGCCGCGCTTCGCCTCATGCGAATCGACCACCGCCAGGCCCAGGCCATCCTGTACGCCGTCAACGGCGCCGTCGACGGTGACTATGCCGGCCTGCGCGATGCAGGGCTGGCGGACATGGCGAGCTTCGCGCCCATGGCCGACATCCTCGCCGCCATCCACGTCAGATCTCGTGTCCGCCTATTCATGAGCTGAGGTGACACCATGCAGCGGACCACGCGTATTGGCATCGGCGGCCCGGTCGGCTCCGGCAAGACGGCCCTGGTCGAGGCCATCACGCCCCAGCTCACTGGCATGGGGCTACAGGTGCTGATCGTCACCAACGACATCGTGACCACCGAGGACGCCAAGCACGTGCAGCGCGCCCTTACCGGCGTGCTCGCCGAAGACCGCATCGTCGGCGTCGAGACCGGCGCCTGCCCGCACACGGCCGTCCGCGAGGACCCGAGCATGAACCTGGCCGCGGTCGAGGAGATGGAGCAGCGGTTCCCCGGTGCCGATGTCGTCTTGATCGAAAGCGGCGGGGACAACCTCACCCTCACCTTCAGTCCGGCGCTCGTCGACTATTTCATCTACGTGATCGACGTCGCGGCCGGGGACAAGATCCCGCGCAAGGACGGTCCGGGCATCTCGCAGTCGGACATTCTCGTAATCAACAAGATCGACCTGGCGCCGTACGTCGATGCGAGCCTGGCGGTCATGGAAGCTGACTCCAGGCTGATGCGCGGCGACAAGCCGTTCGTCTTCACCAACTGCCGCACCGGCGAAGGGGTACCGGACGTCATCTCGCTGATCAGGCACGACGTGCTCTTCGATGTGCCGTCCAGGCGAGCGACCATCGAATGAACTGGCTGGACGCGCCCGAGCTGGCCTCCTTCCAGGACGAGCCCGCGCAGCTGCCCAGCGGGTCGCTAGGCAAGAGCGGCCTGCTGCGCCTGTCCGTTGAGCGCCGCGGCGACCGCTCGGTACTGGCGCGCGTCGACCAGCGGGCGCCGCTACACGTCCAGCAGGCGTTGTACTGGGACGAGCACCTACCTGGCCTGCCATGCGTGTACATGATCATGACGTCGGGCTGCGTTGTGCAGGGCGACCGGCTCGACATTGCCGTCACCGTTGGCGCTGGCGCGATGGCCCACATCACGACGCAGTCGGCCACGAAGATCCACCAGATGGACGCAAACTTCGCCGCCCAGTCGCAGCAGCTCACCCTCGCCGACGACGCCTACCTCGAGCTGCTGCCCGGTCCGGTTATCCCGCACCGTCACTCGCGGTTCCGCACGCAGACCGAGGCGACGGTCGCCGCCAGCGCCACGCTACTGTGCACCGAGATTCTGCTGCCGGGCCGGAAGTACCACGGCGACGGCGAGCTGTTCGAGTACGACCTGTACTCCGCAACTGTGACGGCGAGCCGGCCGGACCGCGCGCCGCTGTTTACGGAGAAGCTGGTCGCTGAGCCCTCGCGGCAGCCAGTCCGTCAGGCCGGGGCGATGGGGGCGTTCGACGTGTTCGCGAACGTGACCCTGGTGACCCCGCGGCCTCACGCCGACCGGATCTTCGAGCAAGCCGTAGCTAGCGCCGACGCGGAGTGCATGGCGGGCGTGAGCCGCCTGCCCAGT
>Ga0210393_10003096_pt1 | contig 13453 bp, 11 predicted proteins | sample IncBWC27OmetaG_FD_160068 | JGI IMG/M metagenome (GOLD analysis project Ga0210393, IMG submission 160068) | Forest soil microbial communities from Barre Woods Harvard Forest LTER site, Petersham, Massachusetts, United States - Inc-BW-C-27-O ... | reverse complement strand
ACCGCTACTGATCTCAAATGGGGCGATCAGTTTCATTCCAATTTCGCGTAGGGTGATTTCGCGGATGCGCATGCTTTAAGGATTTCTCCTGTACGTCGACTCCTGCAAATCGTGCCTCTGACTCGAACTCTTCACGAGACCTAAAGTTGCTCGTTAGAAATCACTCCATGGGACCAGCACGTACTCGGTGCCGCTGGATGTCTTGCGCGTACCGACGGCAGCGTATCTGCGGTTAAAGCAATCCATGAACTCCGTGCGAATACGATCCTGAACTTTCCGTACCGCAGCCATGTCGGTTTGCTTCCATTCTTCAAGTTCAGCTGGAAGTTCGATTTTGGCGCCTTGCGAATATCCAGACTCCACGGCGGATGGTTGAGTTACCAAGTCATTGATCGCCGCGATGACTCTCTTGGAGTCGAGATGCCACTCGACGAGGAGGCGGTCTGTGGCCAGGCCGCGGTGGAGCGGGCTTGAAGTAATGCCATAGAGGTTTGGCTTATAGGTGCGGGTGATGCCGCCGAGGCGGTTCAAGTTGAAGTAGGCATTTCGCAATTCGAGCGGATCGAAGGTCCATTGGACGAAGCGGATATCGCGCGAAAGAGCTTCTTCTCGCTGGAAGAGCTTGAGCTTTCGACCGACGCCGCGGTCGCGGTAGTCGTGGTGGACGCCAGTGTGGTGAGAATGGATGAAGATGACGCCGTCGCGGTAACCGATGACGCCGAGCGTGTAGCCGACGAGGCGATTGCCGTCGAAGGCGCCGAGAACCTGGCCGCCCGTTTCCGAGGCGACGAGGAACCCCGTGACGGGCTCGATTTCGAGGTCTTCCTCGCCCCAGACTTCACGCTGGAGCGTAACGCACGCTTCAAACTCGGGGAGAGCTGTGCATTTGCGTACGACAACGCCATCGCTCATCGATGCGGGGCCACCTTGCGGATGCCGCCGAGGCTCGATACCGGGCCCACGGCGGCGGCCTGTGCGGCCTTCAGCTCTTTGGCTGAATTCCAGAGCGATTCTTTCTCGGGGCGCGGGACGTCTTCGAACTTTCGGCCGCGGGTGGCGGCTACGCGCTCCATCTCGTGAAAGCGTCGCACGAATTTGCCATTGGCGCGCTTGAGAGCGATTTCGGGGTCGATGTGCAGGAAGCGGGCAAGATTCACGACGGAGAAGAGCAGATCACCGAGTTCTTCTTCCGCCTCCACAGCTGTGCCGTGTTCCAGGGTGTGTTCAAGCTCGGTTGCTTCTTCGCGAACTTTCGCGAAGACTCCGGCCGCATTTGCCCAGTCGAAGCCGCTGCGGGCGGCTTTTTTCGTGAGCTGGAGGCCTTCGAGCGTTGCGGGAATCGATTTCGGCACGCCATCAAGCGCGGAGACGCGTTGCGGTTCGCCGGTGGCTGCAGCGCCTTCTTTTTCGAGCTTTTCCTGGGCCTTGATCTTATTCCAGTTGTGAAGGACTTCTGCCGAGTCCTTGGCCTGAACGTCGCCGAAAACGTGCGGGTGGCGGCGAATCATCTTGTCGTGGATCGACTGGACGACGTCGGAAATGTCGAATCGATTCGTTTCCGAGGCGATCTGCGAGTGAAAGGTCACTTGGAGCAGGAGATCGCCGAGTTCTTCGACGAATTTGGCGTCTTCACCGCTGTCGATCGCATCGAGGACTTCGTACGCTTCTTCAATCAAGTAGGTGCGAAGGGTTTGATGCGTTTGCTCGATGTCCCACGGGCAGCCGCCTGGCTCGCGTAGACGCTTTTGGATCGCTACCAATTTCTCGAACCAATCGCCGGGCGAAGGCTGCGCCGTCGTGGCGATTACTTCGCTTGGTTTTGCAGCTTTCGGTGCGGCAGGTTTTTTCGCTGCCGGCGCGACGGCGGACTTCCCTTTTGGTTTTGCGGTGCTCTTCGCTGATTTCTTTGGAGATCCCATGTACCTTCCGTGAAAAGAAAGAGTGTAGCAAAGTCGTCAGAGAAATTCGGCGAGTTCGATGGTGATGAGTGCTATCAGCGTGATGATGCGAACGAATGGCGAGCGGAAAACTGATCGACGCAGCAGTCGAAAGCTGGAACCGGTGCCGCTACACAAAGCTTTGGCGCGATGCTAAAATAGGCGTGTACTCAGAAATAAAGGATTCTCACTTGTCAGAAAACAAGCAGGAAGATTCGTTCCGAGTCATTGATCGCCGGCCATTTACGGCGGAAGGCGAACTGCGCCAGGAAGTCGTGGAGCAGGAAGAGCGCGAGGCGGCGCGAGAAGCGGCCATCGAAGCCGAGGTGAAGAAGAATGCTCCGGCACCCGTGGCGAGCAGGAGCGACGAGGCTGAGGAAGCGATTGCTCCGCCTGTCGACACGCCAGCGCGCATACCGGCGTTTGAGAATTTGGTCCGCATGTTGGGCAGCAACGCGGCGATGGTCTTGGGCGCGTATGCAGACCCGCGCACGGGCCAGCCGATGATCGATCCTGATGCGGCGCGCGAGTTGATCGACATGCTCGATGCTCTGCGCGAAAAGACGCGCGGGAATTTGTCGCCCGAAGAAGACGGGTTGCTGCTCGATCTGCTCGGCAAACTCAAGATGACCTATCTCGAAGTCAACCAGGCGATCGCCGCGCAGGCGCAAGCGCAGACACAGGTCAAGGCAAAGACACGCTGATCGCTTGGCGTAGCGGCCTCGCGGAAATTTTTGTGTCGCGGTTGAGTTTGGCGCGCCATCTGATTGCTGACTGCGTATGGCTTCCGACCCCATAAAAGTTACGATTCTCGGCTCGGGCACGTCGATGGGAGTGCCTTCGCTCGCCTGCCGTTGTAAGGTTTGCACTTCGGCTGATCCGCACGACAATCGGTTGCGGCCTTCGATTTTGCTGTCGCGTGGCGGGCAGAATGTCGTCATCGATACGACTCCGGATTTCCGGCAGCAGGCGCTGCGGGCGAAGATCGAGCGGCTCGATGCGATTCTGCTGACGCACGGACACGCGGATCATATTCTTGGATTCGACGATATTCGGCCGTACAACTTCCGGCAAAACTCGGCGCTTCCCGTGTATGGGAACGTCGAGACGTTCGAGATTTTGCGGCGTGCGTTTGCGTATGTGTTCGACGGGCGGCCGGTGTACAGCACGGTTCCGAGTGTAACGCTGCATGTCGTTGATGGGGTATTTCCGCTTCTGGGGCTGGAGTTTGTTCCGGTGCCGTTGCAGCACGGGGATCTAGAAGTTCTCGGTTACCGGTTCGGGCGCGGCGCGTATCTCACCGATTTCGGGTCGCTGCCGGATTCTTCCCTCGCGCTGCTCGATGATCTCGATGTGTTGATCATCGACGCGCTGCGAGATATTCCGCATCCGACTCACCAGACGGTTGACCAGGCGTTGGCGCTGATTGAACGATTGAAGCCGAAGCAGGCGTGGTTCACGCACATTGCGCATGATTTGCCGCACGCGGAGACAAATGAGCGGCTGCGCAAATTGGGATTGAAGAATGTCGGGCTCGCGTATGACGGGTTGCAATTTGAAGTTGGTGTTGACGAAGAGCCGCGAGTGCCTTCGGGCGGGCGAGCGGTTTCGGCGGTTGCCGTGAACGCAGGTCAGCGTAAAGTTCGCCAGTTTGCTTCGCCGGCCGAATGGTCGGCGCATTACGCACTATCGAAGCGCGGGAGCGTGCTTGCCATCGGCAATTTCGATGGCATTCACCTCGGTCACCAGGCGATTTTGCGCGCTGTCGAACAACGAGCGATCGAAACCGGATGTGTCGCAACCGCGTTGACATTCGATCCAACGCCGCGCCGGGTGCTCAAGCCGGAGGCGGCGCCGTCGCGGCTTTCCACGAACGCGCAACGCATGTATTGGTTCGGAGTGGCGGGGCTGGAGTCCGCTGTGGTTATGCCTTTCACTCTGGATCTGGCGCGACTCTCGCCGGAGGATTTTGTCGATCAAATTCTCGTGCACGACTTGCAAGTGCGAGCGGTGCTTGTCGGCGAGAATTTTCACTTTGGGCATCGGCAGGCCGGCGACGTGAAATTGCTGCGCGAATTGGGAATGCGGCGAGGTTTCGACGTCGTGGTGATTCCGCCTGTCACCTACCGTGGCGACATCGTGTCGAGCACCAGCATCCGCAAGGCGATCAGCGAAGGCGACGTGTCGTACGCTGCGCGACTTCTGGGCAGGCCTTTCGTTCTGACGGGCGAAGTCGTCAAAGGCGCCGGAGTCGGCCGCCGGTTCACCTTTCCGACGCTAAACCTGAAGTCGGAGCAGGAGCTCCTTCCCGCACAGGGCGTCTACGTCACGCGCACGCGCATCGACGGTGAGAGCAAGACTCGCCGCTCGGTGACGAACATCGGAATGCGGCCTACGTTTAACGGATCTGGAGTAACGGTCGAAACGCACCTGCTGAACTTCTCGGAAGAGATCGCGCCAAAACGGATCGAGGTTCATTTCTGGAAGCGATTGCGTTCGGAGACAAAATTCAACGGCGCGGACGAACTACGAGCGCAAATCAGCAAGGACATCGCCAACGCGGATCGGTTCTTCTCACGCTTTCGCAGGCAGCGGTCGGTTCAGGTAGCCGGTTGATCGTTTGTCAATTGATACTTCGGAGATCCCACGCGGTACCACCGGGAACCGGAGGTTGCGGGACCGGTGGGTCGGGAAAGTGCAGCCCGACAAACCAGGCGGTCACAAGACGATCCACGCTGTGAACAGAAGCTGCGCTCATCGTGAACAGCAGAAACATCACGACACGAGCACGCCTACCACCGGGCACTTCAGCTAATAGCTTCATGTCAGATTGGACACCACCGCGCCAAGAGTGGTTCCCGTTGGGTTATCCGATGGAAATGGTCGTTATCCCGAGACTTTCGGCAGGCAGTCCGCGCAGTATCCGCCGACTTCGGTTCGCGAAACCGTAACTTTCATGTTGAAGTCGCGAGCGATCTGCTCTTTCAACTGCTCGTACAAACGGCTCTCAAATTCCCGGACCTTGCCGCAGCGCAAGCACGCGACGTGGATGTGATCGCGCGGCCCATGGGTCTCGTAGTAGTGCCGATCGCCGCGCAAATGAAGCAGATCGAGCTCGTCGATCAGCCCCTGCTTCTTGAGGAGATCGATCGTTCGATAGACGGTTACGAGATGCACGCCCGGATCGATCTTCTGCGCGCGCTCGAGAATCTGATCGACGTCCAGGTGCTGCTCCGCGTCGTCCATCACCTGCAAAATAACGCGGCGCTGCCGGGTCAGGCGAATGCCCTTCTTCGCCAGGGTCTCCTGGAGACTACCGGTTGTTTCCGCTGTGTTGATTCTCTCGCCGGTCGAGGCGCGATGATTCGGTGCCGCGGGCATTCTGCGAGACTCCTGGGCGCGTGCTGAAGAAACGGGGCTAGGAGTGGAACAGCCGCGCGACGTCATTGTACATAACGATCGCAAACAGCACCAACAGGAAGACCAATCCAACCTGCACAAAGCGCTCTTTGAACGCCATGCTGAGATCACGACGCAGGCCGCCTTCGATCGCCAGCAACAGAATATTTCCGCCGTCGAGGATCGGGATCGGCAGCAAATTCAGAATGCCGAGGTTCACGCTGATCAAAACCATCAACGTGATCACTGCCCACACGCCCCTGTGAACCGCTTGCCCTGCTGCGCGCGAGATTCCGACGACGCTTTGCAGTTGCTTCACCGACACGCGTCCGCTGAAGAGCTTGCCGACAACCCCGATGGTGCTGTCGATCGTGTCGTACGTGTTTGTCGCCGCAAATTTGACGCTTTCGCCGAAAGCTACCCTGCGGTATGCGGTGTCGTCGTGAACCTGCACGCCGATCTGATAAACTGTCTCGCCACGCTCGGTCGCGCCAGATTGCGGCGTCACGACCAGATGCATTGGCTGGCCTTTGCGGTCGATGTCCAGTGACAGCGCCTTCCCTTCGGAACCGCGCACCCGCTCTGTGAATTGTCCCCACCACTGAATCGGCTGGCCATCCACGGCGACGATAACGTCGCCTTCCTTCAATCCACCACGCGACGCAGGCATACCAGGGGCGACGTCCTCGAGCACGGGCTTCATTGGTGCGAAGCCTAGAACCTGCTCGGTATCCTTCTGTGCCCCAATGGGAATCGCAATCGTCTTTTTCTCTCCCGCGCTATCGACTTCGACGGAGGCTTTGGTGTTCGGTTCGATCGACGCGACCACCTTCGCGGCTTCGGCCCAATTCGGGATCTGCTGGCCATTGATTGCAATGACCCGATCGCCTGAGGCAAGGCCGGCGTGAGTTGCTGCTGAGTTCGAAGGTACGGCAGTCACAACCACCGGCTTATCTTCAAACAGTGGGTAAGGAATTCCGATCGCCACGTAGTAAACCGTCAGCAGCAACACCGGGAACACAAGATTGACGATCGGTCCCGCCGCCGAAATCACGGCGCGCTGCCAGCGCGGTTTGCTCATCAACTCATCGGGATCGCCGGTGCCAAATGGTCCAAGTTGCTCATTGCCCCGCAAGTAGCCGCTCTTGGCGGCAGCTTCCATTCCGGGAGACAGCCTTTCGCCCGTGGCAACCTCGGTAGCCGCCTGTATCGCGTCGCCGACTTTCCCAGGCGTCTCGGCTTCTGCAGCCGCCGCCCGAGTCGCCGACCAGCGGCTAGACGAATCGATATCGGTGGGATCCTGCCCCGCCATGCGCACATATCCGCCCAGCGGAATAATGCTGATGCGATAGTCGGTGTGCCCGCTCTTCCACCCAAACAGCCGCGGCCCGAATCCGATTGAGAACACATCGACACGCACGCCAAACATGCGTGCGGCAATAAAATGTCCCCACTCGTGTATGAGGATCATGACTCCCAACACGAGGCTGACGCCAATCAACAAATCCATGCGAGCGATTCTCTTTCCGTCGCGCTCTCTCCCGTAATTACGTCAAAGGAGCGCACCTTGGTCGAATTTACGACGCTGCGGCAGCTGCCACCGCCGCTCTCTCCACTTCCTCTTTGGCCATTCGACGTGCTTCCAAGTCGGCTGTAAGCACATCGTCCATCTTCTCAAATTTCACTCGCGGCATGCGCCCGAGCACGCGCTCGATCACCTCGGGGATGCCCAGGAACGGCAGCCGCCGCTCCAGAAACGCCGCCACAGCGATCTCGTCGGCGGCATTCAAGGCGCACGGCATGGCGCCACCCTTCTTCATCGCTTCCCTTGCCAGGCGCAAACAGGGGAACCGTCTTGTGGAGACACGCGCGAAGTCAAGACGGCGGAGTTTCGACCAATTTAAAGCTACCTGATTCGATGCCACCCGCTCCGGATAGGTTAACGCATACTGGATGGGCATCCGCATGTCGGTTGGGCCGAGTTGTGCCAAAACGGAACCGTCTACGAACTCAACCATCGAGTGAATGGTTGACTGGGGATGGATGACTACCTCGATCTGGTCCGGTCGCACGCCAAATAACCAGCGCGCCTCGATGACCTCGAAGCCCTTGTTCATCATCGTTGCCGAGTCGATCGTGATCCGGCTGCCCATTTTCCAATTGGGATGCGCTAGAGCTTGTTCGGGAGTGACGTCCTTCAGGCTGGCGAGCGGAGACTTGCGGAACGGTCCGCCCGACGCTGTCAGAACCAGCCGCAACACCTCGCGATGCTCACCACCGCGTAGGCACTGATGCACGGCGTTATGTTCACTGTCCACCGGCAAGAGCTCGCGCCCTGCCTTCTTCGCGGCAGCCATAACCAACTCGCCGGCGGCGACAAGCACCTCTTTATTCGAAAGCGCGATGATCTTGCCGAGCTTGACCGCCTCGTACGTCGCCTCAAGCCCAACAACCCCAACCGCCGCAGACACGACAATGTCCGCCGCCGCGTGCGTTCCGACGGCGAGCATTCCTTCGCGCCCGTGATGAATCGCCGGCAGAGGTGATACGCCTTTGGCCTTCAGCCGTGCGGCAAGCTCATCTACTTTGGCCACGTCTCCTATCGACACAACTTCCGGCTTATGTCGTTCAATCTGCCCGACCAATTCGTCGACGTTGCTGCCAGCAGCAAGCGCAACAACACTGAATCGTTCCGGCATTGCTTCGACGACGGACAAAGTCTGCCGCCCGATCGACCCGGTCGACCCTAAAATCGCCAATTTGCGAAATTCCGCCATCAACCCTCGTAAGCGTCAGTTGCCGAACAGAATCCAATAATAACAAACGACAGGTATCGCCAAAATTAACGCATCAATCCGGTCAAGGATCCCGCCGTGCCCGGGCAATAGCGTGCCCGAGTCCTTCACGCCGGCACTGCGCTTGTAGGCCGACTCCAGTAAATCGCCGACCTGGCCCGCAACATTCCCAACAGCCGCCATCGCCAGCATCTGTCCCATCGAAATTCCAATCCACTTCGAAAACGCTACACCCACTAAGAGCGACCCGACGAACCCACCCACCGCGCCTTCCCACGTCTTCTTGGGGCTCAGGATCGGCGCAAAAGGGTGCTTCCCGACCGCACGGCCTACGAAATAGGCGACGGTATCGCCAGCCCAGGTGATAACCAATGCGAAGAGCAGAAGCCGGGGACCGTTCGGAGCCCAACCATGAAGCCGGACAGCGAAACTCAACGGGAAGGCAACGAGGAATAGTGCACTAGCGCTGATGCTGGCCGAAGGCAATGCCTCGACCATCGGGCGTTTCGTCGCCAGCGTCAGTCCAGCGATGCCCAGCAGAAAGACGAAGAAAACCACCTGTACGAAATCGATCGTGAAATAAAAATACTTCAGCGTATGGCTCCAGTCTTCAGACAAAGGCTGGAGCTTTCCCACCTGCACGAGCGCCCATTGGGCATACACCAGCAGCACCGTGCAGATCAGCGTCCACCCGCGATACGCGCGATGCCCAATCGCATCGCCGAGCGCGAAATACTCGATCATCGCCAGGACGATGACTGCAGTCAGCGCCAACGCCACTACCGCCGTCGAAGCGTAAAGCACCAATCCCACGACGAACGGGATTAGCACGACGGCCGTTGCGACTCTCTTCCAAGTCATTCCGCGAAGTTTCCTCGACGATACAAATCGATAACCAATCGAACAGGCTCTCGAAACTCCCGTCGGCCACAAAAATCTCAATCCGGTCGCAATCCGACCGTCAACTAACCTACGACAAACGCCTCAAATGAAAAAGGAAGCAAAACAGAAATTTTCCAACTACTCGCCCGCCACGCGCGGCACCCGTGAATCCGATCCACCCTCGCCGATCCCGCCGTAACGTCGCTCGCGCTTCTGAAAATCCAAAAATGACTCAAGCAGTCGCGCCCGATTGAAGTCCGGCCACAGCGTATCGGTCACAAAAATTTCGGCATACGCGATCTGCCACAGCAAGAAGTTACTCACGCGCATCTCGCCGCTCGTTCGAATCAACAAGTCCGGATCGGGCAGTCCGGCTGTGTACAGCCGCTGCGAAACTTCCTCTTCCGTTACAGGCGCGTTGCTTCCCTGCGCACTTCGCTCCGCCAGGATCGCGTTCGCCGCATCCACGATTTCCGCGCGACCGCCATAGTTCAACGCCAGGCACAAAACCATTCCACCGTTGCCGGCCGTCTTCTCTTCCGCAGCTTTCATATCCTGCTGCACACCGATTGGCAACTCGCTCGACCGTCCCAAAAACCGCATCCGGATATTGTTCCGTTGGATCAGTGGCATCTCTGTCCGCAAATACTCGCGCAAAAGCTGCATCAGAAAATCGGTTTCCGTCTTCGGACGCCGCCAATTCTCGACCGAAAACGCATAAAGCGTCAGCGCTTCGATATTCAGCCGCGCACAAGTCTCGATGATCGTTCGCGTCGTCTGCGCCCCGACTTTGTGCCCGGCTACGCGCGGCAAAAGCTTCCGCTGCGCCCAGCGACCGTTGCCGTCCATGATCACCGCGACATGCCGCGGCAGCCGCGTCGAATCCAGCCGCGCCAACAGTTCGGCTTCTTCCGCGGTGACGGTTCCCAGGGCGGCGGGCGTGGCAACTTGGAGTGTGACGTGCGATTTCATCGGGTCGCGAGGGCGCGTCTCAACAAAGACGCGCAAATCTTCTTTACGCCGCAAAGTTAACATGGGCCTCGGCGACGGCGCAACGCCGGAGTCCCCGCCGGGCTATCAACCCGGCAATATCGCGAGCCTGCGAGCCTTGTATTCGATGCAATCGGACCGCGAGAAGTGCCGCCGTTTCAGGGCGATGCCGCGCCCACGGCATTCGGGAAAATCGTGGTATAGACGACCACAAACGTCAGCAAAATCATCGCAATCGCAGTTACCCACGCCACGATGTTGAACGTCGTCGAGTTGACGTACTCGCCCATCAGGTCGCGCCGATTCACAAGCAGCAAAATAAATATCAGCACAACGGGCAGCCAGATTCCGTTCCCCACTTGCGAAAAAATCAGAATCTTCCACAGCGGCGCATTCGGCAGTAGAACAATCCCTGCTCCCACAGCGATCAAAATCGTGTAGAGCCAATAAAAAATCGGCGCCTCTTTGAATTTGTGGTCGATGCCGGCTTCAAATCCCAGGCCTTCGCAAATCACGTGCGCCGTAGAAAGCGGCAAAATCGATGCCGCGAATAGCGATGCGTTCAACAATCCGAACGCGAACAAAATCCCCGCCCACTTTCCCGCCAACGGCACCAACGCAGCCGCCGCTTCCGCCGCATCCGTGATCGATCTCTGCCCGCTCGTGTAGAGCGTCGCCGCCGTGCAAACGATGATGAAAAACACGATCACCATGCAGCTAATGCTGCCGATCAGCACGTCCGCGCGCGCCTGCGGATACTGCCGTACTGAAACCTTCTTCTCGACGAACCCCGCCTGCATATAAAAAAACTGCCAGGGCGCAATCGTGGTGCCGATCAGGCCGGTCAGCATCACGAGATAACCGGCGTTGAAATGCATCGTCGGAATGACCGTGTGTCGCGCCGCCTCCAGCCAATCGGGCTTCGCGAAGATCGCCGACACCACGTATGACAGGTACAACACGCAAGCCGCCAGAAACACGACCTCCACCTGCCGATACGTCCCCCGCAGCACCAATACCCACACCAGCACCGCGGCAATCGGCACCGAGATGTAGCGGCTGACGTGAAAAATCTGCATCGCCGCCGCGACGCCCGCGAACTCCGCCACAACGTTCGCCAGATCGACGAAAAATCCCGTGATCATCACAAAAAACGTAGGGCGGAACCCAAACTCCTCGCGAATCAAATCCGACAACCCTTTGCCCGTCACCACGCCCATGCGCGCGCACATTTCGCCCGTCACATACAGCGCGATCGTCATCGGAATCAGCGACCACAGCAGCGCGTAGCCGTACTGCGCGCCCGACTGCGTGTAGACCGAGATGCCGCCCGCGTCGTTATCGACGTTCGACGTGATGATTCCCGGCCCGACGACCGCCAACAGCAATGCGATGCGCCTGCGCGTTGCACGAAGACGCTTCTGCAGGTCCGTGCCGCGGTCCCGCAGCCCGTCCACCTTCGTCGAGATTGCTTCCCAATTCATTCGCTAATCGATCCTCAATCCCAAAATCAGCGCCGCAACCCGCGACCGCTTCTACTTCTCCACCAGCCGCGACACCACGTCATCCACTGCGATGGTCCCAATCGGCCGCTGGCTTTCGTCCACTACCGTGAGCGTCCTCAAGTTGTATTTGTCGAACAGCTCGAACACTTCCTTTTCGTCGGTGTCCACCGGCACGCTCAACAGCGGCTCCAGCTTCAATTCGCCGATCGACTGTTCGGGCGCCGCCATCAATAGCCGCGCGATCGTCACGATCCCCGAAAAACGCGCCGCACTGTCGAGCAACACAACGGAGTCGAGCGAATCCAGGTTCAAATCCTGCGTCCGCATCCATTCCAGCACCTCTTCGCGCGTCGAGGTTTCGCCAAGAAAGACAAACTCCGTGTTCATCATGCCGCCTGCCGTCGACGCATCGAACGACAGCAATTCGCGCACGTCTTCTGCTTCCTGTCCCGGCATCTCCTCCAGCAATTCCTCTGAAGTCTCCTTAGGCAAGTCCGCCAGCAAATCCGCCGCAGCGTCCGGAGCCATTTCCTCCAAAATGTCCGCGGCCTTCTCTGGATCAAGCTTTTCCACGATCTGCCGCGTCAGCCGCTCGTCCAATTCGGCAAGCACCTTGCCCGCCATCTCTTCGTCGAGCGACGCGATGATTCCCTGCCGCTCCGCCGCCGATAGCGACTCCATAATCTCCGCCAGGTCCGCCGGATGCAGATCCTCGAGTTTCTCGTGCGTGATGCGCAGCTTCACCCGTCGCAAAGGATCGGGTTCGATCAAGTTCACAAATTCCCATCGAATCGTGCGCTGCGGCAGCCGGCTCTGCAGCTTACGCACAACCGAAGGCGACACAACGCCCTGCAACAGTCTCCGCACCGCTCCCGGCAGGCCAACATCCACCTGCGTCAGCCGCAACTCCACATTTCCATTCGTCCGCATCTCCGCCAGATCGACATCGTTCACCCGGACGACCTTGCGCCCCTGCGTATCGATAATCTGCTGATCCAGCAAATCCTTGCGCACCGCGAGCCATCCCTCGTTCGGCTGATATAGCTCCAACGCTCGCTCATTGCAGTTCAATCGAATCGTCCCCGGCCCAACCGTCGCCACCTGGTCATATTTCGCCACCAGCGGCTGAAATCGCCCGCGCGAAAGCAACAGCCGCGCGATTCGATTCGGCTGGTCCGCCGGCTCAATAAAAAATTCCCGCACGCGCCCCACAAAATTCCCCTGGTCGTCGTACGTCTCCGCCCCCATCAACTCCGTGGCATACAACTGCATAGCAACCTCACTCTTCCCAACTACTTCTTCGACCAAATCCCCGCATCCCTACATCTCACTTCCCGTTCGAACGCCCTGTAGCCGCGATCGCTTTCCAGATCGCGGGATTTAGATTCAAAACAACTGAGATCCAGGCTCGTCGGTGACCAACACGCTCCCGCCTCTTTCGAATCTGTTCTCGCCTCCCAAAATAAAAAATCCCGCCAACCGTAATTCCTCCGGCTGCGGGCAAGTCCCTCATACAAATGTACTTACCTTTAGCCGGCCGTGAACCCTCCCCGCGCATCCGTCCGCACGCTCATCCACAAATCGTGCGACGCCTCTCGAACACCCTCAGCTTCCTGTGCCGCAAATTCGGCAATCAGTCTTACCCTGCGGGGCCCAGGTTCGAGTTCGCTAGACGCGGACATCGGTAGAAAATTCACTCCAACTGCTTGATAAGCCTTCGCGCGCTGTATTGTCAAGAAAAGAATGGAGAAATTCCGTTTTTCTGATCAGATTTTTCGCGGGACACAACACGTCGAGCAAAAATTTCGAAAAATTCGAATTCACTCATCGAACTTCGCATGCACGGGCGGTAATGGCGAAGCAGTTGATCACTTTCTCTTCCGAAACACCATATCGCCGACTTTCTCACCGCGCCGCATGCATTCTTCCGCATTCAATCGCAAAT
>Ga0210393_10003094_pt1 | contig 13456 bp, 7 predicted proteins | sample IncBWC27OmetaG_FD_160068 | JGI IMG/M metagenome (GOLD analysis project Ga0210393, IMG submission 160068) | Forest soil microbial communities from Barre Woods Harvard Forest LTER site, Petersham, Massachusetts, United States - Inc-BW-C-27-O ... | reverse complement strand
GCAGGGCGCTGAAGGGATGGGATCCGGCGGCGATTCGCTTTGGGCCGATTACCTGCTGCTGGTGGTTCTACTGGAACGGCGCAAACAATAACGACAAGGCGGCGCATGCGGGGATCGATTTTCTGCCCTGGTGGATCAATGAGGTTTATTGGCAGGACCAGATTGCGGGAACAAGATCGGTGGATGTGCTCGATTTGCATGCGTATCCGGACACGCCGAATACTTCGAGCTACACGCTGGCGCAGAAACGGGCGCTGGCGTTGCGGATCTTCAGGGACTATTGGGATCCGACGTATGTGAGCGTGGGGAGCGATATTGATCAGAAGTGGACGACGTTCATTCAGCCGAAAAAGACGGTTCCGTTTCGCATTCCGCGAATGCGGGCCATTGTGAACATGATTTATCCGGGAACGCCGCTGAGCTTTACCGAGTGGAACGCGGCGATTGCGGGCGAATCGGATTTTTCGACGGCGCTGGGCGACGCGGATGCGTATGGACTTTTTGGGCGCGAGCGTATGTATCTGGCGTCACGATGGACGGCGCCGGTGAGCACGAACCCAAATTATCAGGCGCTGAAGCTGTATCGGAATTATGACGGGCAACATCATACGTTTGAGAGCACGTCGGTTGCGGACACCAACAGTGCGATGCCAAACTTTTTCAGCAGCTATGCGGCTCTCAATTCGACGGGGACGACGATGACGGTGATGGTGCTGAACAAGGCTCCGGGGACGACTTATGCGGCGCAGTTTGCGATCAACGGATTTACGCCGGCGCAGGTGACGACGTATACGCTATCGCAGAAGAATCCGACGACGATTGTGGCGTCCACCCAGCAGGCGTGGTCATCGACCATGAGCTTTGCGCCGTACAGCGCGACATTGCTAGTGATGACGGGATCGATGGCGAACATGCCCGAGGCGGAGTGGGATTTGAATCCCGATACGACGATGGTGGCGGCGGGCGAAACGGTGATATTGGCGCCGAAGCTTGTGTCTGGATCGGGGACGGTCACGCTGGGGACGCCGACATTTGATACGGGCATCACGGTGACAGTGACGCAGGGAACAGTCACATCGAGCCAGAACGGGGCGGTGACGGTGACTGCGGGAACGAAGCCGGGTTTTTATCGCTACACGGTTCCGGGGACGGATGGTGCGGAAGCGACGCAAGGACAGAGTGGGTGGATTGTGGTGGGAAATCCGCCGGCCAAGCTGACGAAGCAAGGCGATGGGCAGTCGGGAACACCCGGAACGAATGTGAGTTTGTCGGTGACGCTGAACCCGGGATCGTCGGGCGGGAGTGCGGCGGGGGCGGATGTGCTGTTTACGGCGTCGGCGGGAACGCTTTCGAGCCGCACGGTGACGACGAATTCGTCGGGAAATGCAGCAGTAGTGCTGACATTGCCAGCGAATGCGGGCGCGTTGCAAGTGACCGCCGAGGGTCCGTATGGGTTGGGACATCCGAAGGTGACGTTCACGGTGACGGTGCAGTAAAGAGGCAGTGAATAGGACAAGTTCAGAGTAACGGCTAGAGTCCAGGATCGAGGGCATCGTTAGCCAGTAGTTGCCTCTTATTCATGGGTCCTCGGTAGTCGATTAGCGTTTGCAAAGTCATATCCGGAATCGGAACGGTGAGCAAAGTGATAGCCATCTCATCGGCTTCGGTTGTCTTTGTAAAGTTCCTGATCTCACCACGATAAACCGTCTGTCGAATCACGAACGTTTTTACAATCACGTTCAAATCTCTCCAACGCAGGGCCAGGAGTTCGGTTGGCCGGAAAGCGCAGGCAACAGCTACGCGGACCATCGGGTTGCGGGGCAGCTTCAGCTCTGCGACCACGGCACGGAACTGCTCGGCCGTGAGAACGTCCTTGGCTACTTGTGTTGTCCTGGGCGAGTAAAGCTGGTTAGCAGGGCTCCTCTTCCACAAGTCGGCAATGTGATGAACTGCTTCAATCCACATGCTCCCCTTCTGCCATAAAGCTTTGCTCCGAGGGAGGCAGCCGGTCACCCGGCCGCGCCCAGAACACGTACAACGTCGGCCACAGGATCACGCTCACCAATAACTCCACGATCAGCCCGCCCACAATCACAATGGCAAAAGGCCGCTGCGAGTCCGATCCAATATCGTGCGACATCGCCGCCGGCAGGAGACCGAGCGTCGCCACAATCATAGTCATCATGATGGGACGCAGCCGGAGCTCCGCGCCTTCCTTTGCCGCCTCGCGGACGGGCAGCCCGCGCGTGCGGAGCTGATTGATGTATTCGACCATGATCATGCCAATCTCGACCGAAACTCCGATCAGCGCCAGAAATCCCAGTCCTGACGACACGCTGAAATGTGTGCCTGTAAGCAACAGGCTAAGAAACCCGCCCAGCGGAGAGAGCGCCACGACCGCCAGGATCAGGAAAACCCACTTCCACGAGCCAAACGCTGAATAAAGGATGAATGCCATGAGGAGCAATGTGATCGGCACAATGAATGCCAGGCGGCGGTTGGCACGCTGCTGACTTTCATATTCGCCCGTCCAGTCCAGGTGATAGCCCTCGGGAAACTGCACTTTCTGCCCCACCTGTTCTATCGCCTGCCGCACCGTGCCGCCCAGATCGCGCCCGCGCACGCTGTATTTGATCGCGATATAACGCGAGTTGCCTTCGCGATAAATCGTGGACGCTCCGTCATCCAGGCGAATGTGGCTCACCTGGCTCAGCGCGACCCGCTCGCCAGAGGGGGCAAGAATCCTGATGTTACCAATATCCTCCACCGAGGCACGGAACTGCGGCTGGTAGCGCACTACCAAGTCGTAGCGCTGTTCGCCGATCAGAATCTGGCTCAGGGCCTTCCCACCCACCGCTCCTTCCACCGCATCCTGAATATCGCTTACGTTGATTCCGAAGCGACCGGCCGCCGCTCGATCCACCACCAGATTCACATTCGGCTGTCCCCGCACCTGAAACGTGCCTAGGTCGGCCACGCCTGGTATCTGGCTCATCACGGCCTGCATCTCTTCGGCTTTTTGCTCCAGCGTCTTAAGGTCGGGACCGAAGAGCTTTACCGCCAATTCACCTTTCACGCCGCTGACAGCTTCTTCCACATTGTCGGAAATCGGTTGCGAGAAATTCCAATCCACGCCGGGAAACTTATTTAGTGCTTCATCCATCGCCGCGATCAGCTCATCCTTGGTGTGATATTCCTTCCTCCACTTCTCCCGCGGCAGCAGGTCGACGAAAAATTCTGTGTTGTAGAAACCACTCGCATCGCTGCCGTCATCCGGACGCCCCACCTGGCTCACTATTCGCGTAACTTCTGGAAATCCTGCTAGCACCAGCCGCGTCTTATTCGCCAGATCAATGCCTGCGGAGGGTCCGGTGCTCGGAGCCAGTGTTCCGCGCACCCAGATTGCGCCTTCGTCCAAATGTGGCAAGAATTCTGACCCAATGATTCCACTGAAGACCAGAAGCACCATCCCGGCCAGAGCCAGCAATCCCATGCCAAGAGTGAATTTGATGTGGTCGAAGCACCAGTCGAGCGAGCGCCCGTAGCTGCGGTTCAGCCATTGCAGCACCGGGTTCCGCCATTCTTTTATCTCGCTGCTGAACAGCATGCTGCATAGCACGGGCGCGATGAACAGAGCGAACACGAGCGCCCCCAGCAGGGCAAACGCCACCGTCCAGGCCATCGGACTGAACAACCGCCCCTCAACCCGCTGCAAAGTAAAGATGGGAAGGTACGAAACAATGATGATAATGCGCGCGAAGAACACCGGTTTCTGCACTTCGTGCGCCGCCGTGGCGATCACTTCCATGAACGTTTTGTTCTGCCCGCCAAACGAAGTGTGGCGCAGGATGTTCTCCACCATCACCACCGACCCATCCACCACCATGCCGAAGTCGAGCGCCCCCAGCGACAGCAGGTTCGCCGGGATTTGCCGCAGGTCCAGCAGAATTGCGGCGAACAGGAGCGAGAAGGGAATCGTGACGGCGACAATCAGCGCACTGCGCACATTCCCCAGAAATAGAAATAGAATCAGCGTGACCAGCAACACTCCGTCGGTCAAATTACGCAGCACCGTGTGCGTCGTTTGCTTCATCAGTTCGCTGCGGTCAAGATGGGGAACCAACTCCACTCCCACAGGCAGCAATCCGTGGTGCCCACCTGTCCCGTTCAATTCGTCAATCTTCTTGTGCAGCGCGTCCAGCGTCGTCTCCGCCACCGCGCCCTTGCGCAACAGGACAATGCCTTCCACCACGTCGTCGCTGTCGATGATGGTTCCGTCTTCTTTGTGAATGGTTTTACCTAGCTGTCCCAGTCGGACTTTCGGGGCCTGCACAACTCTTCCCAAGTCCTGCGCCCGCACCGGCGTTCCGTTCTGCACCTTCACCACGGTCGCAGCTATGTCGTCGGTGGTCTCCATCAACCCCACAGCGCGCACATTCAGCGCCTGTTCTCCGCGCTCAATAAACCCGCCACCAGCATTGACATTGTTTGCTGTCAGCGCCTGCTCGACTTGCGCTAGAGACAAGCCGTAGGAAACCAGTTTCCCCGGATCCACCTGCACCTGATACTGGCGCGTCGGTCCGCCAAATGGATTTACATCCACAACATTGGGCACTGATTTCAACTGGTTCACCACAAACCAATCATTCAGGGTCTTCAGTTCCATCACGTCATAGCGTGGATTAGTGCTGGTCAGCGTGTAGAACATGATCTGCCCGGTCGGGCTGTAATCCGGCCCAATCCCGGGATTTACTCCCCCCGGCAGCGTCACCATTTGCAGACGATTGAGCACTTCCTGCCGCGCGTTGAAAGTGGTGATGTCGTCGTCGTAGATGATAGTGATCATTGATAGGCCGGATAACGACACCGAACGCAAATGCGTAAGGTGCGCCACTCCGTTCAGCTCAACTTCCAGTGGTACGGTGATCTGCTGCTCCACTTCTTCGGCGGCGTGTCCGGGCCATTGCGTAATGATCTGGGCGTATGTGTCGGCCACGTCGGGATAGGCTTCAATCGGCAGGTTGTGAAACGAAACAATCCCCCATACGAACAGCACCAGCGCCCCGCCCAAGACCATCAGGCGATTGCGCAGCGCGAAATCGATCATCCTTCGGATCATCTATTTCTTCTCCGCTACGCCGCTGGAGAACTCAAGCGCGTTCATCACAACTTCGTCGCCCGGCTTCACGCCCTCGCGAATCTCTTGCATGCCATCCGGAGTCAATCCGTCAGCCTGAACCACGACGCGCCGGAAATTCTTGTCGGCTTCCTTGCGGAAGACCCAGTCCTTATCGTGCAAACGCATGATCGCGGTTGCCGGCACCACCACGCGATTCGTCGTCCTCTGCGACCGGAACTTGGCCACGGCAAACATTCCGGGACGCAAAGCTCCGTTCTGATTAGGCAACACAATTCTCACTTTCGCCGAACGCGTCCCTGGGTCCAGCACCCGCGAAATATCCGCTACCGTTCCGCGAAACACGCGATCTCCAAACGCATTGAGGTGGATGGTCGCTGAGTCGCCGAGATGCACGTCCGCCAGATCGTTCTCGAAAACATCGGACACCACCCACACCTGGCTCAGATCGGCGATCGTGAAAAGATTCGGTGTATTGTCCAAGCTCTTCACGCCTTCAGATCCGGCCACGTTCTGCTCCACAATCGTGCCCGCGACTGGCGCTCGCACATCGATCAGCGGGCTCGGATGCGCCGGATCGGCGCCCAACACCCGCACGTGCTGCTCCGTAGTCCTCACGTCTACCTTCGCTTTGTCTTCTAAATCCTGTGCCGTTTCCAGGTCCTTCGCTGCAATCGCGCCGCGGTCGTAAAGCATCTGCGAGCGATCAAGCGCCTTGCGCGAAAGCACCTCATCGGCCACTGCCTTCTGATATTCCGACGTCGCCAGCGACAGATCTGGGCTCGAAATCATCAGAAGCGTCTGCCCCTTTTTTACAGAATCACCAAGCTTCACCTTCAGGTCGACGACTCGTCCTCCGCCCAGCGACGTTACGTGGATCGTGCGGGTCACATCCGGAGTCACCGTTCCGTTCGCTGTCAGCTCGGTCGACAACGCTCGCGTTTCCGCCTTCATTGTCTTAAATATTTCCGGATGCTCGAGCGAAAAAACATCGGGATCATCTGTGACCGGAGCCTTGCTCGCGGACGCCGGAGTCTCCTTCGAACAACCCAGCCCAGCCACCAGAGCCGCCATAAGAACGACAGGCGGAGGCCAAACTGCACGTCGCCACATCCCCCTTGTCCGCGATCGGGGCCCCACGGAATAGGAAAAGGCAGAATGCCCGCCGCAGCAACGGCCGAATTTGCCCCCTCGACATGCCTCTGAAATCAAGAACCTGCAAGCGTCCATCTTCATCGACTAACCTCACTCTCCAGTAAGGATCCTCCTGCCGAATCTTCCAACATCCCGTGTCCGAGCTTAGCAATAATCTGGGTAATAACTCCATGAGGCCTGGAATCGGACGAACTCATGTTGTGGACGAGCAAAAACCGGGACAAGACATAGCGACGCAATGACTCAGGCAACCGGCGAATCACCGCCTCAACGAGAAAACCACTTGCATCGTTCGATTTTCGGGTGGTCGAGCAAACCGGAAACTGGGTGGTTGTTGTCATAATATCTTTTTACGCTCGATGCGTATTTGTAAGCTGTTGATATTGAGGTCAATCGGTAAGCGGTTGTGAAATAATCCGGACGGCGAGACAGTTACGTTCTACGACGGGTTGGCCGCCATGGGAAGCAGTCTCACGACGACGGGAGTGGCGACATACCTCACCTCAACTCTCACGGCGAGGTCGCAAGCCATCACGGCTACCTACGTCGGCGACGCAAAATTCAAATCGAGTTCCGGAACGATGACGCAGATCGTAAATCTGTATCCTTCCACTACGAACGTGCCGACTTCGAGCCTGAATCCCTGAATCCTTCGATCGATGGGCAGGCAGTAACGTTGGCCACAACCGTGACGTCGACCGCACCTTCTCCTCCAACGGGGACTGTCGTGTTCAAGAACCGGACCACATCGGTGGGATCGGGCACACTGAGTACGCCGGGAGTAGCGACAGTGACTACGAGAACCCTGCTTCCAGGATCGCTATCAATCACTTCGACGTACAACGGCGACTCGGAAACAGGGAAGAGCACGTCTACGGTACTGCCACAGACCGTGACTCAGACGACAACCGCGACCACGATGAAGTCGTCGCTCAATCCTTCATTGAGTGGACAGACTGTCACATTCACCGCCTTCGTGACGTCGCCCACGCCGATGCCGACGGGAACTGCAACGTTCATGGACGGCGGCACAATACTCGGAACTGGCACACTTTCTGGAGGAAAAGCCACCTATGGCACAGCGCTGAGTTCGGCTTCTCACAACTTCGCCGACGTCAGCGCGATTTATGACGGACCATCGAACATCAAAGGCAGCAACTCCGCGCGGTCCATAAGACGGCGGGTTATAAGCGGTTGTGAAATAATCGAGTTGTCAAGGATGGGGCGGTTAGCTCAGCTGGTTAGAGCGCCTGCCTTACAAGCAGGAGGTCGCAGGTTCGAGTCCTGCACTGCCCACCATATTTTTCAATCACTTGCCGACCCTCTTGATCCGATCGGAGCGTTCGACCGAGCTCCTTGCTTAGCTTCCGTTTGGGAACCTTTGCAGTTTGGTCTGGAGCTCCATCCCGACAAGACGCGCCGGATCGAGTTCGGACGCTTTGCCGAACAAAACCGGGAACGAAGAGGGGAAAGCAAGCCGGAAACGTTCGACTTTCTAGGCTTCACGCACATCTGCGGGAAGAATGGATTAGGGCGATTCATGGTGCGGTGGACCACGATCCGCAAGTGCATGCGAGCCGGCACGAGGACCGGAAAGTTAAGCGTAAGCGACAGCGCGAGCAACAGCCCACAAACGTCGAGCTTAACTGGCACCGGGAAATAAAGCCGGTCATCCTCCACGAATCCAGCCCCGCAGGAACGCGGAGCTCTTCTGTGCATCGCACGAGGTGGTTAAACGATAACTTGCGCTATCGCCATTACACTCACTCCCCATGCAGCCGGGTCAATGCATTATGCAAGAACGTCCTGCTTCAGAGGGTCGCGGCTGTGATGAGGCGCCGCCTCCGCTGCTCTGCGCAGGGCTTGCTCTCTTTTCCGACCAGCGGCCAGCTCCAATGACAAGCAAAAATTGTTCCACTACTTTCTAGTTGATGCGAATTGCGCTTTGGAGCCTTGAAACAGGATTTTTCGGATCTAGCTCCCTCTGCTAGGATAGATGTCAGCGTAGAGGACGCAGCCGGTCCGCGGAAAGGGTAGAAGCCCACCTTCAGATTACGAGCTTTGCGAACCTTCTTTCAGCCCGAATTGCGGACAACGGGCGCTTTGCATTGAAAGGAGGTCGCCATGCCGACCAACTCTCCAGAAGCGCACCGCCCGCTTCCCGAACGCCCTAACCTCCGACATCTCAAAGACCAGGCCAAGGACTTGCTCCAAGCGGGCGCGGCCCAATCGATCACCGAAGCACAGTTCAAGATTGCTCGTAGTTACGGATTCACCAGTTGGCCAAAGCTCAAAGCGCACATTGAAGCACTCGAAGAGATTGGTGAACTCAAGCGGGCCATCGACACCAACGATCTCTCTCGCGTGAAGACTTTGATGACGCGCAACCCGGAGCTGCATCGGGCTCCGCTGGGCTATGGAGAGAATGGACCGCTCACGTGGGTTGCCGAATGCCGCGTACCCTGGGCGCCGCCCGGCCCGGAGAGGCTGGCCATGGCCGCCTGGATGATTGACCACGGCTCCGATGTGCATCAGGGAGGCGACGGGCCGCTCATGAGGGCTGCGCTCCGTGGCGATCGCATTCCGATGATGGAACTTCTTGTGTCGCGCGGAGCCAACGTGAACGCGTTGTGGAGCGGATACTATCCCATCATCTTTGCGCCGTGTGAAACAGTCGAGCCATTAGCGCTGAAGTGGCTGCTGGAGCACAGCGCCAATCCCAATCCGCCAGGACAGCGGCAGAAGCATCCCGGCACAGCGCTGGATTTCGTGATCGGCACCTATGGACGTTCGGCCGAGCTCGGCACGTGCATGGAGATCCTGATTGAAGCTGGCTGTCCCACGAAATACAAGGTTTCTGCCGTCTTGGATTTATTGCGCAACCGGCTCGACCTTCTCGTGGGACACCTGGACGCGGATCCTGTGCTGATGCATCGGCGGTTTCCCGAACTCACTTTCGGAAGCACCGCCGAACGTCGTCTGACCTTGCGAGGAGCAACACTGTTGCACGTGGCAGCGGAGTACGGCAATGTGGAAGCCGCAAACCTGCTTCTGGATCGTGGAGCAGACGTAAATGCCCGCGCAACGATAGATGACACCGGGGTCGGCGGGCAGACACCGATATTTCATGCTGTCAGTCAGTTCTACGACTGGGGACTAGCGGTGACTCGGCTGTTGCTGGATCGCGGAGCAGACCTCTCGGTGCGAGTAAATCTTCCGGGCCACTATGAGCGGCCAGATGAAGTGGTCAAGTGCACACCTTTGGGATATGCCATGTTATTTCCTGCTACCCATGGCCCTCGCCCTAGCAAGAGCGCGATTCTATTGCATGAACGTGGGGCGCCGGAGTGAAGCACTGACCGGCCCCCATCGGTTCTGCATAGGGTGCGAAGCGTCAGTTGGCGACAAATCTATTTCGCTCACCGCCCCGGAAAAAGCGAATCGACGGCACAAGCCCGTTCCTGTGACTTGGTTAACCGCGCGTGCAGCTCCCGCTGTGATTGGGAATCCTCAGTTCAGCAATATATCGCGAACCAAATGAGACTGAAACGCCCATTCCAAGCAGCGATCCATCGATCCATCGTCGTGCCAGTCCGTTTCTTCACAGCTTGGGGCGCAAGCGCGCCGATACAAGTCGATTTTGGTTCCGTCACCAAGGATCGGTTACGCCCCGCGATCCGGCGGCTGGGGGGAGTCTCGGACGGATCGTCTGCAACTCAGAATTAACAAGGCGGCTGCTTAGCTGGCGAAAAATCTATTACGCTCATCTTCCGATTCCGATCGTCCGGCCAGTTTCGAACGCTTCAAATGTGAAATCGGAGGAAGTCGAAATTTGCGCGAAATTGCTCCGATTTCAACAGCCAGCTTCCCCGTTCCTTGCCCCTTGCGTCAGCACCGGCGTAGAGTTTGGGAAACTCTGCTATTTGCAGGTGCCCCATCCGTAAGGAACCACTTGCTAAGGAGTTCAGCTTATGATCACGAGCAACCGCTTCGCCTGCTTCATTCTTGTGACGTTGTTGTGCACCGCTGCGATCTCAGCGCAAGAGCTCGGCGTCGCGCCCCCGCCCGCCGCTGCCAGCAAGATCTACCTGAACGTCGTCGTCAGTCCTAAGTCCGGGCCGCGAGTTGCGGACTTGCAGCAGCAGGACTTCACGCTCCTCGATAACAAGTCCCCGCGGGCCTTCACCTCATTCCAGGTATTCACCGGCCGCGACGCTCCCGTCAAGGTGGTCCTGGTGATTGACGCGGTCAACGGCGGCGCCGAGCGCGTCGGCTACGAGCGCATACAGATAGACAAATTCCTCCGTGCTGAGGGAGGCCATCTCGCATATCCCGTCGCTCTCGCTGTCTTCACGGATAAAGGTATCTCGATTGCGGCGGAACTATCGAGCGACGGCAACGCGCTCAGCGACGCGTTGGATAAGCAAGATATCGCCATCCGCGCCATTGGCCGCTCGGCGGCCTTCTACGGCGCTGCCGAACGGCTGCAGTATTCGCTCGCCGCCCTGCATCAGCTGACGGCTAGCCTCGCCCCGCAGCCGGGACGCAAAATCGTTCTCTGGGTTTCGCCGGGCTGGCCTCTGCTATCCGGCCCGCGCGTGGAGCTTAGTTCCAAGCAGCAGCAACAGATCTTCTCCGACGTCGTGAGCTTCTCCACTCAGCTGGGCCAAGCGGGTATCACTCTCTACAGCGTAAATCCCGCCGGCAACACCGAGTCGGTGCTCCGCGCCTCGTACTACAAAGACTTCCTCAAGGGCGTCATCAAGCCGAACCAGGTCGCTGCCGGGAATCTCGCGCTTCCGGTGCTCGCCGTCCAGAGCGGTGGTCTCGCTCTCGAACTCAACAACGATCTCACTGCGCTGCTCCAGGAATGTATCTCCGATGTGGCGCCCTACTACGAGATCACCTTTGATGCAGCTCCAGCTGAGCGCCCCGATGAATACCACCAGCTCGAAATCAAACTCGCCAAGCCCGGCCTCACCGCGCACACGCGGCAAGGCTATTACGCCCAGCTTTTACCCAAAAACTAGCCGCATCGTTGAACCGTTGAACGACGGAACGACGCGATGGAACAGGGCATGGCCTCGTCAACAATGCGCGTGCCTAGGTTAAGGGCAACATCGCAACTACGATGATTCAACGGAGACCCCCGATGATCCATCAGTGGACTTCAACCCAGTGCCTTAAACAGTGGCGGCTGGTCGCCGCATTCGCTCTGGTATCCATAAACTAAGACAAGGGGTCCAGAGGATCATGGAACTAAATGCGATGGTCAGCTTGTGCGGTCGCTTCGGGATGACGCCTTCTGACCGTTCCAAGATCGCCGTTGACGCCCCACCAAGTACCAAGCTCACCCGTTTTATTAACTCGCATTTTCCAATGACACCCGCCAGCTAATCCCGCAAGCGCGCGATTCTCCAGCGATGCTCGCGAAACATTCACTTCGGCGGTGAATTCAACAAGCGGTTACCTTCGATTGTCAACAGCCCCTATCTATTCCCTTGCTGATGAATGGATGAATGAGAATGAACGGTAAGGGTAAAAGAACAGTGAAGCATGAGCACAGCACCATTCCTGCTGCATCCGTTCTCCTGTCCGCTCAAACGATAACGATGCGATATGCTGCGATTTTCATGTTACTGACTGGTGTCTCGATGAGCCAGATTCCCGATGCTCCTTCCGTGGTTCATGATCCAATATTCGTTGGATTGTCTGCTGCTCACCTGGTTGCGACAGGACTGGATGCATATGCGACCTCAAGGATTATGTCGTCTGGTGGTGTCGAATATAACCCACTAGATCGGCCTTTTGTATCACACGGCAATGCAGTGTTAGCGGCATCGTGGTCAGTTGAATCGACGTTGAGCATTCTTGCGAGCTATCAATTACAACGTCGTGGTCATAAGACAATGGGTCGTGTACTACAAGTTAGTGAAATCGCAGGTCACTCGGTGGGAGCGTGGTACAGTCTTTCTCATTACAGGAAGGCACGATGAACTGTGAAGTCTGCACTGGACCACTGGATCGTAGCTGCCCGATCTCGTCAATGATGCGTTCAACGTCCATTCTGTCTCAATCTCCGATACCGGGATGCCAATCGTCAAACTGAGCGGCAACTAGCGTGAAATCCCTCGCTTTGTGACCAGATAGACGGCAAAGCTCCCCAGCCAATGACCGCCTTCGTAGTGCTCGCCGGTCACAGCCGCCAAACCAGCTCGCCTGTGTGCCTCGGCGGCCGCTATGATCGACGGCAGCCGCTTGTCGTTCTTCGGTAAACCGGCAGCGATACCTTCCAGCATCCATGCTCGGCTGAGATTGAGTCCGTCCAAATGCGCCAACTTCGGGTCGCTGGGATCGGGCGATACCACGGGCTGTAGCCAAGAGCCATTCTTTGCATGGGAAGCTTGAGGCAGAAAAGCGTGGAGCCAGCGTGCAAACTCTTGGCTAGGCAGCACCCGGCGCATCACATCGGCTTCCCCAAGACAGGGAGAAAGAAAATCCTCCCCGGAAGGTTCATACGCCAGCGGGCAAGCCTTGTCCCCGAGATAGAACTGTTTGGATTTCGAGACGACTAATTCGGCTAATTTCTGATCGCCATGGCTGTGCGCATAATCGAGCATCAAACCGAGTGCGAAAGCGGTCTGGTCATGCTCGCCGATGCGCACAGGATGGGAGAGCTTGGGAAGCCAGCCACTGAGACGTTCCAGCACTGCCTGCTCCAGCGGACCCAGATTCGCAGCCATCTCGCGAGCCTGAGGGTCATCCCAATCTCGCAGTTCCGCAACCAGTTGAAGCAGCCATGCCAGCCCATAGGGACGTTCAAAGCTGGCGCGTCCTTCAGCCCGGAAATATGTTGCTTCTTGGGCTATGTTCTCAGCAGCGAGGCTTTGCCGCAGGGCTTCGCGTGCGGACGGCGCGAAATCGGCATCGGGAAAGGTCCTGACCAACCGCACGAGCAGCCAATGTCCGTGCACCGAGGAATGCCAGTCGTAACAACCGTAGAAAGCGGGTGTCAGTTTTCGTGGCGGGGCTACATCGGCATCGCTGTTCAGGGCATGACTGATGTGATTTGGGTATTCTTTGTGGACACAGGCAAGGGCAAGGTTGGCGAACCGCTCCGCAGCGGTGATGTCAAAACTCGGGGGCATAGCGGTCGTCTGAGCA